>Ga0233425_10000045_pt1 | contig 291522 bp, 264 predicted proteins | sample Watercolumn_Towu_2_FD_181712 | JGI IMG/M metagenome (GOLD analysis project Ga0233425, IMG submission 181712) | Freshwater microbial communities from Lake Towuti, South Sulawesi, Indonesia - Watercolumn_Towuti2014_140_MG | ecosystem: Environmental > Aquatic > Freshwater > Lake | place... | reverse complement strand
GCGGTGGCGGCGGCTACGGTGGCGGCGGCGATCGCTTCGGCGGTGGTGGCGGCTACGGCGGTGGCGGCGGTGATCGCTTCGGCGGTGGCGGCGGCTACGGCGGTGGCGGCGGCGGCGGTTTCCGCGGCGGCGGCGGTGGCGGCGGCTTCCGTGGCGGCGGTGGCGGTGGCATGCCGGCCCAGGTCATCGGCGAAGGCAAGGGCGTCGTTAAGTTCTTCAACGGACAGAAGGGCTTCGGCTTCATCGTCCGCGACGATGGCGGTGAGGACGTTTTCGTCCACATCTCCGCCGTCGAGCAGGCTGGTCTGACCGGCCTCGCCGAAGGGCAGCCGCTCGAGTTCACGCTCGTCGATCGCGGCGGTCGCATCTCGGCCACCGATCTCAAGATCGAAGGCGAGCCGATGGCCGTCGAAGAGCGCGGTCCGCGCCCGGCAGCCGGTCCGGCGCGTCAGCTGACCGGTGAGAAGGCCAGCGGCACGGTCAAGTTCTTCAACGCGATGAAGGGCTTCGGCTTCATTCAGCGCGACGATGGACAGCCCGATGCGTTCGTTCACATCTCGGCCGTGGAGCGCGCCGGCATGACGAACCTCAACGAAGGCGACCGCCTCGAATTCGAACTCGAGGTCGATCGTCGCGGCAAATATGCCGCGGTGAACCTGTCGCCGCTCAGCTGATCTTGCGATCGGCATTAAGATAGGCCCGGCTCTCTTCGGAGAGCCGGGCTTTTCTTTTGTCCAGATTTGGCTGGTTAAGCCCGCGCGCGTTGCCGCGCGGACGTCAGGCCTTTTTGGGCACGAAGCGCATCGCGACGCCGTTCATGCAGTATCGCTTGCCGGTCGGCGGCGGCCCGTCGTCGAACACATGGCCAAGATGCCCGCCACAACGGCTGCAATGCACCTCGGTCCGCGGATAGCCGATCTTGTAATCGGTGGTGGTGCCGACCGCGCCGGGCAGAGGCCGGAAGAAGCTCGGCCAGCCCGTTCCGCTGTCGAACTTGGTCAGCGATGAAAAGAGGGGCAGATCGCAGCCCGCACAGACGAAGGTCCCCGAACGCTTCTCCTTGTCGAGGGGGCTCGTATAGGCCCGCTCGGTCGCCTGCTCACGCAGGACCGCATAGGCGGCCGGACTGAGCTTGCGCCGCCATTCGGCCTCGGTCAGCGTCACGGCAAAGCGTTTCCCGGGCGCCGAAAAGGCCCGGCCGCCAAGGGCTGCGCCGACCACCGCCACCAGGCTTCCACCGAGCAGCATCCGCCGATCGATCATGCTACGTCTCCTCTGACCCGAATATGGGCCCGACCTAGATACGCGACAAGCGTGGCTCCGGTTACGATCGCGTCCTAAAGAGGCGATTATGACCCTCGATACCGACAGTCTGCGCGATGCGATCCGGGCCCAGGCTGCGGCGCTCGGCTTTGCTGCCTGCGGGTTCGCCCGGGCGGATGCAGCACCCGAGGCGGCGGAGCGTCTGGACCGCTGGCTCGAGTCGGGCGCTCATGGATCGATGGACTGGATGGAGGCCCGCCGCGAGCAGCGCGCCCGTCCGCAGGCGCTATGGCCCGAAGCGCGCAGCCTGATCATGGTCGGCATGAGCTACGCGCCGAAGGAGGATCCGTTGCGGCTGGCTGCTGAGCCAGGCGTCGGCCGCATCTCGGTCTATGCGCAAGGCAGCGACTATCACGACATCGTCAAGAAGGCGCTCAAGGCGCTTGCCCGCTGGCTGGTCGATCAGGCCGGCGGCGAACTCAAGGTCTTCGTCGATACTGCCCCGGTGATGGAAAAGCCGCTCGCTGCCGCTGCCGGGATCGGCTGGCAGGGCAAGCACAGCAATCTCGTTTCGCGCGATCACGGCAGTTGGATGTTCCTCGGCGCGATCATGACCAGCCTCGACCTGCCGCCCGATCCGCCCCATGACGATCGGTGCGGCAGCTGCGATGCCTGTCAGCGTGCCTGCCCGACCGATGCTTTTCCGCGACCCTATGTTCTCGATGCGCGACGCTGCGTCTCTTATCTGACCATCGAGCATAAGGGACCGATCCCGCACGAACTGCGGGAAGGTATCGGCAATCGCATCTATGGCTGCGACGATTGTTTAGCTGTCTGCCCCTGGAACAAGTTCGCACAGGCAGGGGCCGCCAACCGGTCCTTCGCCGCGCGCGCGGAACTCGCCGTGCCGGTGCTCGAAGACCTGCTCGGCCTCGACGACCCCAGCTTTCGCGCCGTTTTCGCGGGGTCGCCGATCAAGCGGATCGGCCGCAACCGGATGATGCGCAATGCGTTGATCGCGGCTGGCAATGATCGGGGCGAGGGGCTGGTGGGGCCGACTGCGCTCCTCCTCGACGACCCGGCGCCCGAGGTCCGGGGCGCTGCGATCTGGGCGCTCGCGCGCATCGATCCAACCCGGCTCGAGGCCGAAGCCGGCGCCCGCCGGGACTATGAAAATGACCAGCAGGTCCTGAACGAATGGGATGTTGCGATTGCGAAGGCGTCGGAGCGGGGATAACAGCCACGCCGAGTCAGTGAAATCGGGAGACAGGATGATGGTGGATATCGTCGGAGTCGTCGGCGCGGGGCAGATGGGCGCAGGCATTGCGCAGATCGCCGCACAGGCCGGAATCAAGGTGCTTCTCTCCGACGTGTCGCTCGAGGTCGCGGCCAAGGGTAAGGCGGGTATCGTCAAGCAGCTCGACCGCGCCGTGGAGCGCGGCAAGCTCGACGCCGCCAAGCGCGACGCGACCGTCGCCCTGCTTGAGCCGGTCGCCGATCTGGAGCCGATGCGCACCGCCGACCTGATCATCGAGGCAGCGACCGAGCGGGAGCCGATCAAGCGGACCATCTTCGACAATATCGGCAAGGTGCTGGCGCCCAATGCGATCCTCGCCACCAACACCTCGTCGATCTCGATCACGCGTCTGGCGCAGGCCGCGCCCGATCCGGCACGCTTCATCGGCATGCACTTCTTCAATCCCGTGCCGCTGATGCCGCTGCTCGAGCTCATCAAGGGGCTCGCCACCGGTTCGGCCGCCGTCGAGATTGCGGAAGAATTCGGCCGCAAGACCGGCAAGACGACGATCCTCGCCGCCGACAGCCCCGGCTTTGTCGTCAACCGCATCCTGCTGCCGCTGCTCAACGAAGCCTGCTTCGCGGCGGGCGAGCGGCTGGCCTCGATCCCCGACATCGATGCCGGCATGAAGCTTGGCTGCGGTCACCCGATGGGCCCGCTGACGCTGGCCGACATGGTCGGTCTCGACACGATCGTCGAGGTGCTCAAGGTGTTCCAGGCCGATTTCGGCGATCCGAAATATCGCCCGGCGCCGATCCTGGTGAAGATGGTCGAAGCCGGCTGGCTGGGCCGCAAGACCGGCAAGGGCTTCTACGATTATTCGGGCGAGACTCCGGTCCCGTCCTTCTGATTAAAAGCAGGGCGCGACTATGCGGTCGCGCCCGTCAGGCTAGCCGATAGGGCACGACGTCGCGATTGTCGGCGTCGACCGTGATCGGCTGACCCGCCGGGGGAAAGGCCCGTTGGTCGCAATGCGGCCGCGGGCACAGCCGGCAGGAAATGCCGATCGGGGTGGCAGCTCCCAGATTGGCGACGTCGAGCGCATCGGCATAGATGAAGTCGCGCGCATGCTCGACCTCGCAGCCGAGCGCCACCGCGAAGCGGCGCGGCGCGCGGGTGAAGCTGCCCGACGGCTTCACCAGCCCCTTCGCCATCGACACATAGCGTACCCCGTCGGGCATCTCGGCCAGCTGGACGAGGATGCGGTCGGGGATCGCGACCGCCTCGTGCACGATCCACAGCGGGCACGCCCCGCCGAAGCGGGCGAACTGCAGCCGCGTGGCGGAGTGCCGCTTGGTTATGTTGCCGGCCATGTCAACCCGGCAGAAGAAGAAGGGAATGCCGCGCTCGCCGGGCCGTTGCAGCGTCGACAGACGATGGCAGGCCTGTTCGAAACTCACCCCGAAACGCTGGCACAGGCGGTCGATATCATGGCGCAGAGTCCGCGCCGTCTCGCGGAAACGGCCATAGGGCATCAGCAGGGCGCCCGCCGCATAATTGGCGAGGCCGACCGACAGCAGCGGATGCGCCTCCTCCGCCCGCAGCCGCGCCTGCGCGGCCACCGCTGCGATCTGCCAGCGAAACTCCAGCTGGGCCAGCTGATGTGCCATGGTGAAGCGCCGCGTTTCGGGCGGCTGGGCCGAACCGATGGTCAGGAGCCCCCGCGCCCGGTCGAACCGCCGCAGCATTCCGCCATCGTCGGCGGCGATCACCGTGTCGACGCCGTGGCGCTTCTTGAGGGCATGGGCTAGCAATGCCTCGGGCAGCGGTTCGGCGGCGAACTCGTCCGCAAGCGCCTCGGCGGAGCGGTCGATATTGTCGACATAATTGCCGGCCTCGTGAAACCAGTCGCGCACCTCTTCCCACGGAAGGCGGTCGTCGCCCGGCACGCCGCTGGCGAAGCGATCGTCGTTGAGCTGCAACCGTTCCTCCGCTCGACGCTTGGCATCGTGCAGGCGGATGAACTGATCGGCGAACAAGGGTTGCTGTTCGACCAGCCGGTGCAGTGCCTGCGGCTCGACCCCCGCCCCCGCGAACAGCGGATCGGCCAACGCTTCGCGGACGCCCGCAAGTCTTCTATCGCTGTCCTCGGCGGCGTTGTTGTTCCAGTCGATCGGGAAAGCGGCGGCAAAGGCCTCGTTCACCGCAGGCGTGATCGGGCGGTCGTCATTCTCGAGCTGCGACAGATAGGACACCGACAGACCGACGCGCGCCGCCATCGCTGCCTGACCCAGGCCGACCTTCTGTCGCAACTGCTTCAACTCGTGGCCCGCAAAGAGACGGGTACCGGCTCGCCGTGCCATGACTCCTCCGAGACTCGCCCTCGCGGCTATTTGCAAACCCACAATTCGCAAATCCGCAAGTTCACATTTGCCTTATCGGCGAAAGCTTGGAAAGGGGGCGCCACTACGAATCCGAAGGGAGCATTGGACCCGAATGCTGGCGATCCTGCAGAAGCTCGAGGAAAAGCGCGCGGCGGCGCGGCTCGGTGGCGGACAGAAGCGCATCGATGCGCAGCACGCGAAGGGCAAGCTGACGGCGCGCGAGCGCATCGAGGTGCTGCTCGACGCGGACTCGTTCGAAGAGCTCGACATGTATGTCGAGCATAACTGCACCGATTTCGGCATGGAGGCCGAGCATATTCCGGGCGACGGCGTCGTCACCGGTTCCGGCACGATCAACGGCCGCCTCGTCTTCGTTTTCAGCCAGGATTTCACCGTCTATGGCGGCGCGCTATCCGAGCGGCACGCGCAGAAGATCTGCAAGATCATGGACATGGCGCTGAAGGTCGGGGCCCCCGTGATCGGCCTCAACGATTCGGGCGGCGCCCGCATCCAGGAAGGCGTCGCCTCTCTCGGCGGCTATGCCGAGGTGTTCCAGCGCAACATCCTCGCTTCGGGCGTCGTGCCGCAGATCAGCGTGATCATGGGCCCGTGCGCGGGCGGTGCGGTCTATTCGCCGGCGATGACCGACTTCATCTTCATGGTGAAGGACAGCTCGTTCATGTTCGTCACCGGCCCCGACGTGGTGAAGACCGTCACCAACGAGGTCGTCACCCAGGAGGAGCTGGGCGGTGCTGTAACGCACACCACCAAGACCTCGGTCGCCGACAACGCGTTCGAGAACGACATCGAGGCGCTGCTGAGCGTGCGCGACTTTGTCGACTTCCTGCCGCTGTCGAACCGGCATGAGCTGCCGACCCGTCCGACCGACGATCCCTGGGATCGCCTCGAGCCGAGCCTCGACACGCTGATCCCCGACAGCGCGACCAAGCCCTATGACATGAAGGAGCTGATTGCGAAGGTCGTCGACGAAGGCGACTTCTTCGAGGTCCAGCCCACCCACGCCCCGAACATCGTGATCGGCTTCGGACGCATCGAGGGCCGTCCGGTGGGTATCGTCGCCAACCAGCCGATGGTGCTGGCGGGCGTGCTCGACATCAATTCGTCCAAGAAAGCGGCGCGCTTCGTCCGTTTCTGCGACGCCTTCGACATTCCGATCGTCACCTTCGTCGACGTGCCCGGCTTCCTGCCCGGTACCGCGCAGGAGCATAACGGCATCATCAAGCATGGCGCCAAGCTGCTCTTCGCTTATGGCGAGGCGACCGTTCCGAAGATCACCGTCATCACGCGCAAGGCCTATGGGGGCGCCTATGACGTCATGGCCTCCAAGCATCTGCGCGGCGACCTCAACTATGCCTGGCCCACCGCCGAGATCGCGGTGATGGGCGCCAAGGGCGCGGTCGAGATCATCTTCCGCAAGGACATAGGCGACGCTCAGAAGATCGCCGAACGCACCAAGGAATATGAGGATCGCTTCGCCAACCCGTTCGTGGCGGCGTCGAAGGGTTTCATCGACGAGGTGATCATGCCGCATTCGACGCGGCGCCGGATCGCCCTGGGTCTTCGCAAGCTCAAGAACAAGAGCCTCGAGAACCCCTGGAAGAAGCACGACAACATCCCGCTCTGAAGAAGCGGGGGTCAATTGCAGGAATCGAACATGGCCCAATTCGAAGACATCTACATCGTCGGCGGCGTACGGACCGCGATCGGCGACTTCGGCGGTGCGCTGAAGAGCTTCTATCCGTCCGACCTGGGTGGTCTCGTCGCGACCGAGGCGCTGTCGCGCGCCGGCGTCGCCCCGACCGATGTCGGCCATGTCGTGTTCGGCCAGGTCATGCCGACCAGCGCCAAGGATGCGATGCTCGCACGCACCATCGCGCTCAATGCCGGTGTCCCGTTCGAGGTCCCCGCGATGACGCTCAACCGTTTGTGCGGCTCGGGCATCCAGGCGATCGTTTCCTCGGCGCAGATGATGCAGCTGGGCGAAGCGACCATCACTCTCGCTGGCGGCGCGGAGTCGATGTCGAACGTGCCCTATCATGATCATGGCGCCCGCTGGGGCGTGAAGATGGGCAACAACACCCTCGTCGATGCCCTGGTGCAGGGGCTGCAGGACGCGAGCGGCGGCTATCATATGGGCATCACCGCCGAGAACTGCGCCGACCGCCACGGCATCAGCCGCGAAGAGCAGGATGCACTCGCGGTCGAGGGCCATCAGCGCGCCGCACGCGCGATCGCGGAAGGTCGCTTCAAGAGCCAGATCCTTCCGGTCGAGATCAAGACCCGCAAGGGCACGACCGTCTTCGACACCGACGAGCATGTCCGCGCCGAAACCAGCCTCGACACGCTCGCGAAGATGAAGCCGGCCTTCAAGAAGGACGGCAGCGTCACCGCCGCCAACGCCTCGGGCATCAACGATGGCGCCGCCGCCGTGGTCCTCGCGACCGCTGGCGAGGTCGAGAAGCGCGGCCTGAAGCCGCTGGCGAAGATTGTCGCCTGGGGCCATGCCGGCGTCGAACCCGAATATATGGGCGAGGGCCCGATCAAGGCGGTACCGATCGCGCTCAAGCGCGCCGGTCTGACGCTCGCCGACATGGACGTGATCGAGGCGAACGAGGCCTTCGCCGCGCAGGCGCTGTCGGTCGCCAAGGTGCTCGGCTTCGACCGCGAGAAGCTCAACCCCAACGGTTCGGGCATCGCGCTGGGCCATCCGGTCGGCGCCACGGGCACGATCCTGACGGTCAAGGCGAGCTACGAGCTGGAGCGGATCAGCGGACGCTATGCGCTGATCACCATGTGCATCGGTGGCGGCCAGGGCATCGCCCTGATCATCGAGCGCGTCTGACACGGTAGCGGGCCGGTCGGCGCTGAGGCGCCGCCGGCCCCGACCCCGCCGGGGATTTGAACGGGATAGTGAGATGAAACTGGGTCGTCTTAATCATGTCGGGGTGGCCACCCCCTCGATCGAGAAGAGCATCGCCTTCTACCGTGACGTGATGGGCGCGGAGGTCATCCGCGAACCGTTCGACCTGCCCGCGCAGGGCGTGAAGGTCTGCTTCGTCGATACCCCGAATACGCAGATCGAGCTGATCGAGCCGCTCGGCGAGGCCTCGCCGATCCACGGCTTCCTTGCCAAGAACCCGGCGGGCGGCCAGCACCATCTTTGCTACGAGGTGCCCGACATTCACGCCGCCAAGGCCTGGTTCGAGGGCAAGGGCGCCAAGGTGCTCGGCGAGCCGCGCATCGGCGCGCACGGCACCTATATCTTCTTCGTCCACCCCAAGGACATGGGCGGCGTGCTGACCGAGATCATGGAATCGCCCGGCGGCCCGAACGACCCCGGCACCGGCCACTGAGAAACCCGAGGAAGCTGCGATGAGCGACAAGACGCCCGATCTGGCCCAGTGGGAGGCCGCCGCCGCCAAGGAGGTCAAGGGCAAGGACCTGACCTGGAACACGCCCGAGGGCATCGCCGTGAAGCCGCTCTACACGGCGGACGATGTGGCCGATCTCGACCCGGGCCTGCCCGGTTTCGCGCCCTTCACCCGCGGCGTACGTGCGTCGATGTATGCCGGCCGTCCGTGGACGATCCGCCAATATGCGGGTTTCTCGACCGCCGAGGAATCGAACGCCTTCTATCATCGCAATCTGAAGGCGGGGCAGAAGGGCCTGTCGGTCGCCTTCGACCTTGCCACCCATCGCGGCTATGACAGCGACCATCCGCGCGTGACCGGCGACGTCGGCAAGGCGGGCGTGGCGATCGACACGATCGACGACATGAAGATCCTGTTCGACGGTATTCCGCTCGATCAGATGTCGGTGTCGATGACGATGAACGGCGCGGTCATCCCGATCCTCGCCTTCTTCATCGTCGCGGGCGAGGAGCAGGGCGTGCCCATGGCCCAGCTCGACGGGACCATCCAGAACGACATCCTCAAGGAGTTCATGGTCCGCAACACCTATATCTACCCGCCCGAGCCGAGCATGCGGATCATCTCGGACATCTTCGCCTTCACCTCGCAGAACATGCCGAAGTTCAACTCGATCTCGATCTCCGGCTATCACATGCAGGAGGCCGGGGCGACGCAGGTGCAGGAGCTCGCCTTCACCATCGCCGACGGCATGGAATATGTGAAATATGGCGTGGCCTCGGGCCTCGACATCGACAAGTTTGCCGGACGGCTGAGCTTCTTCTTCGCGATCGGCATGAACTTCTTCATGGAGATCGCCAAGCTGCGCGCGGCGCGCGTCCTGTGGCACCGGGTGATGACCAAGCTCGGCGCGAAGGACGAGCGCTCGAAGATGCTGCGCACCCATTGCCAGACGTCGGGCGTGTCGCTGACCGAGCAGGACCCGTATAACAACGTCATCCGCACCACGATCGAGGCGATGGCCGCGATGCTGGGTGGCACCCAGTCGCTCCACACCAATGCGCTCGACGAAGCGATCGCCCTGCCGACCGACTTCTCGGCCCGCATCGCGCGCAACACCCAGATCGTCATCCAGGAGGAGACCGGGATGACCAAGGTCGTCGATCCGTTGGGCGGCTCCTATTATATCGAGAGCCTGACCCAGCAGCTGGTCGACCGCGCGTGGGAGATCATCGAGAAGGTCGAAGCCGAAGGCGGCATGGCCAAGGCGGTCGCCGCCGGCTGGCCCAAGGCGATGATCGAGGAAGCCGCCGCCGCCAAGGCCGCGCGGATCGACCGCGTCGAAGAGGTCATCGTCGGCGTCAATAAATATAAGCTCGCCGAGGAAGAACCGATCGACATTCTCGACGTCGACAATGTCGCCGTCCGCGAGGCGCAGATCCGGCGGATCCAGTCGGTCAAGGCCGGGCGCGACGAAGCGAAGTGCCAGGCAGCCCTCGCCGCTCTGACCGAAGGCGCCAAGGGCAAGGACAATCTTCTCGGCCTGGCCGTCGAGTGCGCGCGCGCGCGCGCCACGCTCGGCGAAATCTCGTCGGCGATGGAGGCCGTGTTCGGCCGCTTCGACACGATGCCGAAGCCGGTCAAGGGCATCTATGGCGGCGCCTATGGCGATGACGCGCGCTGGAACGCGCTCATCGACGGCGTCGATTCGATCAGCCGCCGCAAGGGCCGCAAGCCGCGCATGCTCGTCGCCAAGATGGGGCAGGACGGCCATGATCGCGGCGCCAACCTCGTCTCGTCCGCATTCGGCGACCTCGGCTTCGAAGTGGTCGCGGGGCCGCTGTTCCAGACGCCGAAGGAAGCTGCCGAGCTGGCTCTGAAGGCCGATGTCGACGTGGTCGGCGCGTCGAGCCTGGCGGCCGGTCACAAGACGCTGATCCCCGAGCTGATCCAGCATCTGAAGGATGCAGGGCGGTCGGACATCAAGGTGATCGCCGGCGGCGTCATCCCGGCGCAGGATTATCAGTTCCTCCGCGACGCCGGGGTGCAGGGCATTTTCGGTCCGGGCACCAATCTGGTCAACGCGGCTACTGAAGTCCTGCGGCTTCTGGGCCATAACCAGCCCCCCGAGAATGTTGAGGAGGCTGCCGAATGATCCGTCACGATTGGACCCGCGAGGAGATCGCGGCGCTGTTCGAGATGCCGTTCAACGATCTGCTGTGGCAGGCGCAGACGGTGCACCGGCAATATCACGACGCCAATGCGGTGCAGCTGTCGACACTGCTGTCGATCAAGACCGGCGGCTGCGCAGAGAATTGCGGCTATTGCAGCCAGGCGGCATCGAACGAGACGGAACTCAAGGCCTCGAAGCTGATGCAGGTCGAGGAGGTTCTCGCCGCCGCGCGCGAGGCGAAGGACTCCGGCTCCGAGCGCTTCTGCATGGGCGCTGCCTGGCGCAGCCCCAAGGACCGCGACATGGACGCGATCGTGGCGATGGTCGAAGGCGTCAAGGCGATGGGGCTCGAGACCTGCATGACCCTGGGCATGCTCTCGGACGACCAGACCGAGCGGCTCGCGGCCGCCGGCCTCGATTACTACAACCACAATCTCGACAGCTCGCCGGAATATTACGACAAGGTCGTAACCACCCGCACCTATGACGACCGCCTCCAGACGCTGGAGCGCGTGCGCAAGGCCGGGATCAACGTCTGCTGCGGCGGGATCGTCGGCATGGGCGAGGACCGCGCCGACCGCGTCGGCTTCATCCACGCGCTGGCGACCCTGCCCGACCATCCGGGCTCGGTGCCGATCAACGCGCTCGTGCCGGTCAAGGGCACCCCGCTCGGCGACATGCTCGAAGGCCTGCCCGAGGCGCGGATCGACGATATCGAGTTCGTCCGCACCGTTGCGGTCGCGCGGATTACCATGCCCGGCTCAGTCGTGCGTCTGTCGGCCGGCCGCGAGAGCATGGGCGATGCGACCCAGGCGCTGTGCTTTCTCGCCGGCGCCAATTCGATCTTCACCGGCGACCGGCTGCTGACCACGGGCAACCAGGGCAGCGACGCCGACAGCCGGCTGTTCGACAAGCTGGGCCTCAAGGGCTCGATCAACGACACCGCGCCGGAAGCTCTGGCTGCGGAATAGAATCACGCCGCCGTCTTTCGGGGCGGACGAAAATGATACGGGATAGGGAAGCGACGACGCCCATGTTCAAGAAGATCCTGATCGCCAATCGCGGTGAAATCGCCTGCCGCGTCATCAAGACCGCCCGCCGCATGGGCATCAAGACGGTCGCCGTCTATTCGGATGCCGATGCGCGTGCGCCGCATGTCGAGATGGCCGACGAAGCGATCCACATCGGCGCGTCGCCCGCTTCCGAATCCTATCTGATTGCCGACAAGATCATCGCCGCCTGCAAGCAGACGGGCGCCGAGGCGGTCCATCCGGGCTATGGCTTCCTGTCCGAGCGGACCAGCTTCGCCGAGGCGCTCGAGGCCGCCGGTATCGCCTTCATCGGCCCGCCGGTCGGCGCGATCGCCGCGATGGGCGACAAGATCGAATCGAAGAAGCTCGCCAAGCAGGCCGGCGTCAACGTCGTCCCCGGCTTCGTCGGCGAGATCGAGGACACCGACCATGCGGTTCGCATCGCCAACGACATCGGCTATCCGGTGATGATGAAGGCGTCGGCGGGCGGCGGCGGCAAGGGCATGCGCCTCGCCTATAGCGAGAAGGACGTCCGCGAGAATTTCGAGAGCGTGAAGCGCGAAGGCCTCGCCAGCTTCGGCGACGACCGCGTGTTCATCGAGAAGTTCATCGAGAGCCCGCGCCACATCGAAATCCAGGTGCTCGGCGACAAGCATGGCAACATCCTCTACCTGAACGAGCGCGAATGCTCGATCCAGCGCCGCCACCAGAAGGTGGTCGAAGAGGCACCCTCGCCCTTCGTCTCGCCCGAGATGCGCAAGGCGATGGGCGAGCAGGCCGTCGCCCTGGCGCGCGCCGTCGGCTATTACAGCGCGGGTACGGTCGAACTGATCGTGTCGGGCGCCGACAAGACCGGCCAAGGCTTCTACTTCCTGGAGATGAACACGCGCCTGCAGGTCGAGCATCCGGTCACCGAATATATCACCGGCCTCGATCTGGTCGAGCAGATGATCCGCGTGGCCTATGGCGAGAAGCTCGCGCTCACCCAGGATGAAGTGAAGATCAACGGCTGGGCGGTCGAGAATCGCGTCTATGCCGAGGATCCCTATCGCGGCTTCCTGCCGTCGACGGGTCGCCTCGTGCGCTATCGTCCGCCGGCCGAGGTGGACAATGTTCGCGTCGACGACGGTGTCTATGAAGGCTCCGAGATCTCGATGTTCTACGATCCCATGATCGCCAAGCTGGTGACCTGGGGCGAGACGCGCGAGGAGGCGATCGACAAGCAGATCACCGCGCTCGACCGATTCGAGATCGACGGCATCGGCCATAATATCGACTTCCTGTCGGCGCTGATGCAGCATCCGCGCTTCCGCTCGGGCAACATAACCACCGGTTTCATCGCTGAGGAGTTCCCCGAGGGTTTCCAGGGCGCGCCTGCCAGTGAGAAGCTCAGCCTGCAACTCGCTGCGATCGCCGGTGTCCTTGCCAGCATCGATGCGGCCCGGGCGGCTCACATCGACGGTCGCCTAAACGGCCCTGCCGAGCCTTCGACGAGCTGGATCGTCACCCTCGACGGGGTCGAGCGCGCGGTGGAGATCGCTGGCGACGCCGTCGCCGTCGACGGTAGCCCGGTGGTGGTCGATGCGCCTTACATTCCGGGACAGCGCCTCGTGGAGGCGGTCGTCGATGGCGAAGGCCTGTCGCTGCGGGTCGAGCGCAAGCGGACGGGCTGGAAGTTCACCACCCGTGGCGCGAGCCATACGCTGCGCGTCCTCACCCCGCGCGTGGCCGCCCTGTCGCACCACATGATCGAAAAGGTCCCGCCGGATCTCTCGCGCTTCCTGCTGTGCCCGATGCCCGGCCTGGTTACGGCGATTCACGTCGGCGAGGGCGCAAAGGTCGAGGCAGGCCAGCCGCTCGCCGTCGTCGAGGCGATGAAGATGGAGAATATCCTGCGCGCCGAGAAGGCCGGCACCGTGAAGAAGGTGGCCGCCAAGCCGGGCGACAGTCTGGCCGTGGATGCCGTGATCCTCGAATTCGAATAAACCGTAACCGGCGCGGCGCGCCGGGCCCGGCGGCGACATGGCAACCATATCTTCCTGACCCGGGGCGGAAATCCGCCCCGGGTTTTGGTTTATGATGCGTTAGGCATGTCTGATGTAAGCATAGGAAATGGCGGCATAATCCCATGGCCGCGCACCCGACCATTACGAATAATCAATAATCTTGCGGTTACTACCTTGTCCGAAGCGGAGGAGACGATTCGCATCGTCTTCCCTGGCCAAGATGGAGGTAGCAATGGGCGGACTACTGGCCCGGTTCGGGATCGGTGCGAAAATGGGGCTGGCATTCCTGCTTATGCTGGGAATGCTTGCGGGGCTCGGGGCTTTCGCGGTCATCAAGATCGGCGAAGTCAACGAGCGCTCGAACGAAATGCGGACGCAATGGCTTCCCGCCACCAAGCTGGTGGGCGACATCCATGCCTACACGTCGCAATATCGCATTAGCCAGGGCCTCCACGTCATGTCCGAGGACGAGGCGGGGCGTCGCAAGGCCGGCATCCAGCTGCGCAACGCCGACAAGGCGATCCGCCGCATGCTCGACGACTATGCACCTTATGCCAAGGGGCCCGAGCAGCTTGCGGCCTATGACGGCCTCAAGGCGAGCTGGGAAGAATATCTCACCTCGAATGCGCAGCTGACACAGACCGCCGAATCGGGTGACGCGGCGGCTGCCGTGGCGCTTTTCCGTGGCGACAGCCTCGATAAATTCTACGCGGTCGAGGACAACATCCTCTCGCTCGTGGACCTCAACGACAAGGGCGGCCAGGCTGCATCCCAGTCGGCGGCTGCCATCTACGCCAAGACCCGCACCCTGGTCATCCAGCTGATCGCAGGCTCGCTTGCGCTCGCCGTCATCCTGATGGTCATGTTGCTGCTGGGCATTGCCCGTCCGCTGTCCAAGATGAGCGCCGCAGTCCGCTCGCTGTCGAATGGCGACCTGTCGGTTTCGATCCCTGCGCTGCGCCGTCACGACGAGATCGGCGGCCTCGCCCGCGCACTCGACGGCTTCAAGGCGCTGTTCGCTGCCGAGCAGGAGCGGGCTCTGGCCGACCAGCGTCGCGCCGCCGAAGAACTGGCCCAGGCCCAGGCAACCCAGCGCACGGTCGAGCTCATCGGCGCCGGCCTCTCGGCTGTCGCCCATGGCGACCTCACCGTCCGCGTGCCCAACGATGCCGAAGGTCCGCTTGCGCAGTTGCACCACGACTTCAACGAGGCACTCGACCGCCTGTCGACGACGATCAGCGAGATCATCGACGGCTTCGGCACGATCCGCTCGGGCACCGGCGAAATCGCCCAGGCCGCGCAGGATCTTTCGCAGCGCACCGAAAGCCAGGCGCACTCGCTCGCCCGCACCGCCAATGCGCTCGAGGAGTTCATGGGCACCGTCCGCCTGACCGCCGGCAATGCCCGCGAGACGAGCGAGAAGGTCGCGGCAGCGCGTTCGGCCGCCGAATCGATGGGTACGACCGCCCGTCAGGCAATCGAGGCGATGCGCACGATCGAATCGTCGAGCCGCGAGATGGAAGAAATCGTCTCGACCATCGACAACCTTGCCTTCCAGACCAACCTTCTGGCGCTGAACGCAGGCGTCGAGGCGGCCCGCGCGGGCCCGGCCGGCGCGGGTTTCGCGGTCGTCGCGACCGAAGTTCGCGTGCTGGCACAGCGTTGCACCGACGCGGCCGGCAAGATCCGCGACCTGATTGCTACCTCGGGTCACCAGGTGGTCAGCGGCGTGGAACTCGTCGAACGCTCGGGTTCGGCGCTGGGAACGATCGTCGAGGAGTTCGGACAGGTCGCCGATCTGATCGCCGAGATCGCCGCCGCTAACGAGCAGCAGGCAACCGGTCTCAACGAGATCAATGCCGGCGTGTCCTCGATGGACAATGCGACCCAGCAGAATGCTGCCATGGTCGAGGAAACCAATGCCAGCGTCCAGAGCCTCTCGGCCGAGGCGCAGCGGCTTGCCGATCGCGTCGGCGGCTTCCGCACCGGTCAGCAGGCGCCCGCCCGCCGCGCTCCCGCCCCGGCTCGCCCGGCAGCCGCGCCAGCGCCGGCTCGCGCTGCCGCTCCGGCCAAGTGGGCCAGCCCCGCTCCCGTCCACGGTGCGCTCGCGCTGAAGGTCGAGGAAGACGACTGGACCGAGTTCTGATCCCCCCCGGACGGCGGAGTATCCGGCTCCGCCGCTCCATCTACCCACCCCCAATAGTTCCAATCACGGAGGGCAATGTGACTGTACGCTTTCGTAATCTCCTCATCGGTCTGACCGCTGCGACGATGGTCGCCGGCGCAGCGAATGCCGCGGCGACGCCCGAATGGACGGCCCGCATCCGTCAGATGATCGCTTCGAAGCAGGATTATCCGAATGCCGCCCAGATGCGCGGTGACGAGGGCACCGCCAAGGTCAAGCTCGACGTTTCCGACGATGGCTCGGTGGCGGCTGTGTCGATCGTGCAGCCCTCGGGCTCGTCGCTCCTCGACAAGGAAGCACTGGCTGCGATCAAGCGCGTCGGCAATTTCCCGGCTCCTCCGGGTGGTGCGGCATCGGTCGTGATTCCGCTCACCTGGAAGCTTCAGTAAGCCTCACAAGGTCGTAGGACGAAGGCGGGCGGTCAGCGCGGCAGCAATGCCGCGGCGGCCGCCCGCTTGCGTATTTCCGCCACGTCGGGTGCGCCTGCCGGTACCACCCAGCTGCCGCCGACGCACAGGACCGCGTCGAGTGCCAGCCAGTCGGCGGCGGTCTGTTCTGTGATCCCCCCGGTGGGGCAGAAGCGCGCCTTGAACAGCGGCGCCGCCAGCGCCTTCAGCGCGGGAATGCCGCCATTGGCGGTAGCGGGGAAGAATTTGAAGTGGGTCAGCCCCATATCGAGCCCACGCATGACATCCCCCGCATTGGCAGTACCTGGCAGGAAGGGGACACAGCTGGCGATCGCCGCATTGGCCAGGGGTTCGGTCAGCCCCGGTGAGACGAGGAAGCGCGCGCCTGCATCGACGCTGGCCTTCACATCGTCCGGATTGAGCACAGTACCCGCGCCCACGACGGCTCCCTCCACCTTCGACATCTCGCGGATGACGTCGAGCGCGGCCGGGGTCCTCAACGTCACTTCGAGCGCGGGCAGCCCGCCTTCCACCAGAGCCTCGGCGATCGGGCGTGCATGGGCCACGTCGTGGATCACCAGCACCGGGATCACCGGCGCCAGCGTCATTATGTCTTCGACGGTCATGCCTGTTCCTCCTGAAATGCGGCGGCAGCACCCAGCAATCCCGCTTCGGGATGACGCGCGAGCCTGATGGGGAAATGGCCCATGCGGGCCTCGAACCGTCCCTTGGCACGGAAGCGGTCGTGGAAGAGCGGGCCCTTCAGCCGGGCCTCTATCCGATTGGCGAGGCCGCCGGTCACAACCACGGCGTTTGCGCCATGGGCAAGCGCCAGATCGCCTGCAACCGCGCCGAAAGACATGACGAGCCGGTCGAGCGCCTGTGCCGCCAGCACATCCACGCCGTCGATTGCCGCCTGCCAGAGCGAGGCGTCGTCGCGCGGTACGATGGCGAGTCCGCCGACCATCGCCAGCGTCTCGTGAATGTCGGCGAGCGCCGGTCCCGATACGATCCGTTCGATCGAGACACGGCGATGCCGCTCGCGCAGGCGGCCCAGCAGCTTCTCCTCGAACCCGTCCAGCGCGGCGAAATCGAGATGGCCGCCCTCGGTCGGCAGGACGATGCGCCGTCCATGGCGGCGGACGAGCTGTGCCACGCCGAGACCCGTGCCGGGACCGATGACGGTGGTCACGCCGGTTTCCGGCAAGGGGCCGTCCGGTCCGCCGAGCGGCACCAACTCCTCCTCGGTCAGCACGCCCACCGCCGCCGCCATCGCGGCGAAATCGTTGATCAGCGTCAGGCTGCGCAGCCCGAGTTCCCCGGCGAGGGTGGAGGGCCGGATCGTCCAGCTGTTGTTGGTGAAGCGGATCAGTTCGCCCTCGACCGGCCCAGCGATGGCGATGCAGGCGGCGTCGGGCAGGCTGCCCCCCTCGTCGCGCGCGAAGGCGGCCCAGGCGTCGGCGAGGCCGGCATGGTCGGCCGTGCGATATTTGCGCGCTGTGCCGAGCGTCGGGCGCCGGTCCGCGTGCAGCTCGGCTATGGCGAAGCGGGCATTGGTGCCGCCCAGGTCGACCGCGACGAGCTTCATCAGAGCCCGGCCGCCGCCAGCATGGCGGATCCGCCGCGCTCCGCCGTATCGGCGCCCGCGCGCATGAAGGCGAACAGCTCGCGGCCCGTTCCTTGCGCGGCCGGGGGAGCGGCCGCCGGTTCACGTGCCTGCCATTCGGCTTCGTCGACGAGGACCGTGATCTCGCCTTTGTGGCCGCACAGCCGCACGATGTCGCCGTCGCGCAGCCTGGCGATAGGCCCGTCTGCCAGCGCCTCTGGCGTAAGGTGAATCGCTGCGGGCACCTTCCCGCTCGCTCCTGACATGCGCCCGTCGGTGACGAGCGCGACGCGATGGCCGCGATCCTGCAACACGCCGAGCGACGGCGTCAGCTTGTGCAACTCGGGCATGCCGTTGGCGCGCGGTCCCTGGAAGCGCACCACGACGACCACGTCGCGGTTGAGCTCGCCGGACTTGAAGGCAGCGGTGACCTGATCCTGATCGTCGAACACGCGGACGGGCGCCTCGATCGTCCAGCGCTCGGCCGCGACCGCGCTGGTCTTGAATGTGCCCCGGCCGAGATTGCCTTGGACGAGGCGCATCCCGCCATCGGGCTGGAAGGGGTTGGAGACCGGACGCAGCATGGTCTCGTCATGCGGCAGCGCGGGCGCAGGCTCCCAGGTCAATGTCTCGCCGTCCAGCTTCGGATCGGCGGCATAGTCTCCCAGATCCTTGCCAGCGACGGTGAGGATGTCGCGGTGGAGCAGGCCGCTATCCATCAGCGTCGCGATGACATAGGCCATGCCGCCGGCCGCCTGGAAATGGTTCACGTCGCCGGAGCCATTGGGATAGACGCGCGCGATCAGCGGCACTGCCGCCGACAGCCGGTCGATATCCTCCCAGTCGATCAGGATCCCGGCGGCGCGCGCGATGGCGGGCAGGTGGATGACATGGTTGGTCGACCCGCCGGTCGCGAGCAGGCCGACGGCTGCGTTGACGATCGCCTTCTCATCGACGCAGCGGCCGAGCGGGCGATAGTCGTCGCCGTCCCAGCCGATCTTGCCGAGCCGATGGACTGCGGCGCGGGTCAGCTCCTGGCGCAGCTTGGTGCCCGGATTGACAAAGGCCGCCCCGGGGATGTGCAGGCCCATCACTTCCATCATCATCTGGTTGGAATTGGCGGTGCCATAGAAGGTGCAGGTGCCCGCGCCATGATAGGAGGCGGACTCTGCCTCGAGCAGTTCCTCGCGCCCCACCTTGCCTTCGGCGTAGAGCTGCCGGACGCGCTGCTTCTCCTTGTTGGCGAGGCCTGAAGGCATAGGCCCGGCGGGGATAAGAATGGTCGGGAGATGCCCGAAGCGCAGCGCGCCGATCAGCAGGCCAGGCACGATCTTGTCGCAGATGCCGAGCAACGCGGCGCTCTCGAACATCCCATGGCTGAGGGCGACTGCGGTCGACAGGGCGATGGTGTCGCGGCTGAACAGCGACAATTCCATGCCCTTCTGGCCCTGGGTGACGCCATCGCACATGGCGGGAACGCCGCCTGCGACCTGCGCGGTCAGCCCCGCCTCGCGCGCCCACAGCTTCATCTGGTCGGGGTAGCGGCCATAGGGCTGATGCGCCGACAGCATGTCATTATAGGCGGTGACGATGCCGATGTTCATCGCCCGGCCATCCCGGATCGCCGCCTTGTCCTCGCCCGAAGCGGCGAAGCCGTGCGCGAGATTGCCGCACGACAGGCGGGGCCGATCGACCCCGCCTTCGCGTTCGCGTTCGATCAGGTCGAGATAGGCCTGGCGACCGGGTCTTGACCGCTCGACGATGCGGGCGGTGACCGCCTCGACGGTCGGATGCAATGTCATCGTTCCCACTCCCTCGCTTCGATCGGGCCGTGCGGGCCTCGTCGCCCGCCGCCGGTCACGCGCACCAATGAATGTCGATCGCCTGCTCGGCGTCCGCCAGGACACGCCCGATCGGCAGCGGCGAGCCCGCGCCGTCCTTGATCGCGCGTTCCAGCAGTTTCTTCTTCTCTTTGCCTGTGACGACCACGGTCAACGTGCGGGCCGACAAGATGGCCGCCCGCGTCAGAGTCACGCGGGCGACGGGCGCCTCGGCGGGCAGCGGATCGGGCATCACGCCTACCGCACGACGCGCCTTGGGGGCGTCCAGCGCCTCGTCGAGATCGGGACCGGCAAAGATCGAAGCAGTGTGGCCGTCAGTACCCATGCCGAGCCAGACCAGATCGGGCGGCCAGGGCAGGTCCTGCAACCGTGCATCGGCGGCGCGCCCGGCGGCCTTATGATCGGGAGCCTTCTCGCTGATGAAGGGGATGACCCGGGCGCCCTTGGGCAGGAAGATGCGCGCGAGCAGGGCTGCGTTCGACAGCGGATCGGTCATCGCCACGATCCGATCGTCGGTCGGGACGATCATGACCTTCTTCCAGTCGATCTTGGCCTTGGCCAGCTTCTCGTAGATCGGAATCGGTGTCTGCCCGCCGGGAAGGGCGATCAGACACTGTCCGCGCGCGTCGAGCGCCGATTCGATGATGAACCCGACATCGCCGGCCACCGCCTCGGCCAGCTCCTCGGCATCCTCATAATCCCACCATTCGGCTTCGATCATCACTCTTTCCTTTCATGGCCGCCGCATCGCGCTTTGGCCGTGTCGCGCGCCGTGGCGCCTCAATCGTGCCAGGTGACCCCGTCGCGCTCGGTCAGGGCGATCGCGGCAGAGGGCCCCCAGGTCCCGGCGGTGTAGGGCTTGGGCTTCATCGAATTGGCAACCCAGCCTTCGCGGATCGCGTCGATCCACTCCCACTGGGCCTCTACCTCGTCGCGCCGGACGAACAAGGTCTGGTCCCCCTCGATCAGGTCGAGCAGCAGCCTTTCATAGGCGATCCGACGCCGGCTGTCGGCGAAGGCGTTGGGCATCGAGATGTCGAGCGGCACCTCGCGCAGGCGGATGCCGTCGCGATCAAGGCCGGGTTCCTTCGACATCAGCATCAGCCGGACATTCTCGTCGGGTTGCAAACGGATGATCAGCTTATTGGGTTGCAACATCGCGCCGCGCCCCTCGAAGATCGAGTGGGGTACGCTCTTGAAGCGGATGAAGATTTCCGACTGCCGGCTGGGCAGACGCTTGCCGGTGCGCAAATAGAAAGGCACGCCGCGCCAGCGCCAATTGTCGATATGCGCCTTGAGCGCGACGAAGGTTTCGGTGTCCGACGGCTTGCCGAGCTCGTCGAGATAGCCGGGTACGGGGCCGCCCGCCATCGCGCCGGGGCCATATTGGCCGATCACGCTGTGCGTGGCGACGGTCGCGCGGTCGATCGGGCGCAGCGAGCGGAGCACCTTGACCTTCTCGTCGCGCACCGAGGTCGCATCGAACTGCGCCGGCGGCTCCATCGCGACCAGCGCGAGCAGCTGGAGCATGTGGTTTTGCACCATGTCGCGGATCGCGCCGGCCCCGTCGTAGAAGCCGACCCGGCCTTCGAGGCCGACCGTCTCCGACACGGTGATCTGCACATGCTCGATCCCGCCGGCGCGCCACAGCGGCTCGAACAGGCTGTTGGCGAAACGCAGCGCTAGCAGGTTCTGGACCGTTTCCTTGCCCAGATAATGGTCGATGCGGAAGGTGCGGTCCTCGGGGAAGACCGCCGCGACCGCGTCGTTGATCACCCGGCTGGACGCCATGTCGTAGCCGAGCGGCTTTTCGAGGCCGATGCGCACCCCGTCGCCGGCGAGGCCTGCCTTGGCCAGCCCTTCGATTGTCGAGCCGAACAGCGACGGCGCGGTCGACAGGAAAATCGACAGGCCGCGCTCGGTCGAACCCACGCGCTCTGCGAGCGCTGCGAAATCCCCTTCCTTCGAGGCGTCGACCGGTACATAGCTGAGCCGCTCGAGAAAGGCACCGAGCGCTTCGTCGTCGAGCCGCTCGGCAGGCACGAAACGGCGCAACGCCGTGTCGGCGAAGGCCCTGAAGTCCGTATCCGTCATCACGGTCCGCGCCGTGCAAACGATTGCAAGGCCGGGCGCCAAAAGACCTTCGGCGGCGAGCCCGTATAGTGATGGCAAAAGCATGCGCTGCGACAGATCGCCGGTCGCTCCGAACAGAAGCAGCTTCTCGCTGGGTGTGGTCACCAGTTCGTCTCCCTCGTTTTCGCCGGCCCTGTCCGGCGCCGCGCCCCGTGCCTTGTAACGCAGTTGGAACGCCTGTGTAGCAAATCGATCGCCGCGCGGTAGCGGCCATGACGCATGGCGCGATTATTAGCCTCCCTTAGTTGCAGAAAGGGGACGGGTCCATGGCGCAGGCACTAACGGCGGCCGGTTCGGGCGAGCGGCGGCTGTGCGTAAGGCTGGCGCGCGACGAGGCTGATATCGTCGCGGCCCAGCGGCTGCGCTATGACATCTTCTTCCGCGACATGGGCGCGGCACCGGACATTTCGTCCGACTTGCGCGACATCGATCCCTATGATGGCTTGTGCGATCATTTGCTGGTCGAGGATCATGGCCGTCCGGGCAACCCGGTGGTCGGCACCTATCGTCTGCTGCGGCAGAGCGTCGCCGAGGCCCATGACGGCTTCTATTCCGCCCATGAATTCGACCTGTCGCCGGTGCTGGCGCATGGCCGCCGCGAGGGGATGGAACTGCTCGAACTCGGCCGCTCCTGCGTCGACCCGGCCTATCGCGACGCCGGGACGATCCAGCTGCTCTGGCGCGGCATCGCAGACTATCTGCAGCGTCATGCGATCGGCTATATGTTCGGCTGCGCAAGCTTTCCCGGCGTCAATCCCGCCGAACATGCCGAGGGGCTTTCGCTGCTGGCGCATAACCATATGGCGATGCCGGAACTGCGGGCCCGCGCGATCGGCGACCAGGCAATCCCGCTCGCGGCGCTGCCGATCGGCGGCTATGACCCGCGCATCGCGCTGCGCCGCTTGCCGCCGCTGATCAAGGCCTATTTGCGGGTCGGCGCGGAGATAGGCGACGGTGCCTATATCGATCACGCCTTCAACACGATCGACGTGTTCGTGCTCGTGCCGGTGGCGCGCATCGCCGCGCGCTATGCTCAGCGCTTTGAGGTAGCGGCCTGATCTTTTGCCTCGTCCGGGCGCAAATGCCCGACGAAACGCATTGACGCGCCGGGCCCATGATGGTGATCCGCCTTCCTGAAACATGAGGGAGGATCATCTTGCGGCATGCCCGCTATCTGTTCAGCGCCGCGCTGGTAGCCGTCCTGTCCGCGCCGGCGCAGGCGGCGGACGACGCGCCGATCATCGTATCGGGCTACGGCCTCGATCGCTCGCCGGGTGATGCCGCCTATGATGTAGTCAGCATCGATCGCGACCGTCTGACGCTGTCGGCGAGCGGGCGGATGGAAGACATCCTCCGCGACGCCGCCGGCTTCCAGCAGTTCCGCCGGTCGGATTCGCGCTCGGCCCACCCGACCAGCCAGGGCGCGACCCTGCGCGGGCTGGGCGGCAATGCGGCGACCCGCGCACTCGTCCTGCTCGACGGGGTCCCCGTGATCGATCCATTCGGTGGCTGGATCAGCTGGGCCGCGCTCGATCCGGCGCGGATCGGTCATGTCCGCGTCACGCGCGGCGGGGGCAGCGGCGTACAGGGCGCGGGTGCGCTGGCCGGGACGATCGAACTGACGAGCATCGGCGGGGACGATGCTCCACGCGTCGATGCCGGGCTGGCCTATGGCAGCCGCAATTCGCTCGATGCCGATGCCACCGTCACCACTGCGCTCGGCGGGGGCTTTGCGATGATCTCGGCCGGCCATGCGCGTGGCGACGGCTTCGTACCGATCGTCGCGGAAGACCGGGGGCCGATCGACCGGGCCGCGCGCTATCGCCAGAGCCGGGGCTCGGCGCGCGCCGTCATTCCGGCCGGTAGGGATGTCGAACTGCAGGCCAATGGATCCTTCCTGCTCGACCAGCGCGATCGCGGGGTCCCTTTCACCGGCAACGCCAATCTGGCGGTGGACGCTTCGCTGCGCCTCGTCGGGCGCGGGCGTTGGGGCTGGGAGTCGACCGCCTGGCTCCAGCATCGCCAGTTTTCCAGTGGCTTCGCGAGTATCGGCGCGGGTCGAGCCAGCGTCGGCCAGTCGCTCGACCAATATAATGTCCCGGCTAACGGGGTCGGGGGGCGTTTTGAGCTCCGCCCCTGGCTCGGCGAAGGGCGCACGCTGCGGCTGGGTGGGGATGTCCGCCATGTCAGCGGGCGCACCGAGGAAGTCGTGATCGCGACCAATGTCGGGCGCGTCGCAGGGGGCAAGCAGAACATCTATGGCGGTTTCGCCGAGCTCGCCCTTCTTCCGGCGCCGGGCCTGACTGTTACCGCTAGCGGCCGTGTCGACCGATGGGAATTGCGCGACGGCCGGCGCACCGAGGTCAACCGCAACACCGGAGCACTGATAGCTGCGAACAGCCAACGCTATGCCGACCGTTCGGGCACCGAGACGACCGGCCGCGCCGGCATCGCCTGGAACCCGCCGGGGATGGCGGCGGTCCAGCTTCGCGGGGCCGCCTATACCGGCTGGCGCCTGCCGACGCTCAACGAACTCTATCGCCCCTTCCGTGCCGGCAATGACAGCACCATTGCCAACCCGCTGCTCGACCCGGAGCGGGTCAAGGGTATCGAGGGTGCCCTGTCCTACGCCCCGCTGCCGGGGTGGCGGGCCTCGGTGACCTTGTTCTGGAACAGGCTCGACGACGCCATATCGAACGTCACGATCGCGCCCAACACGCGCCAGCGCCAGAATGTCGACGCGATCCGCAGCAGGGGCATAGAGATGGAGGCGATGGGCACGCTTGGTGCGTGGAGCCTGTCCGCAAGTTTCTCGCACATCGACCCGCGCGTCCGCGCCACCGGCGCAGCGGCGGCGCTGTCGGGGCTGCGCCCGGCACAGACCCCGCGCGACCAGGGGAGCGTTCAGATCGCGTGGAACCGGCCTGGCGCGGCGCGGGCGGCTGTCACCGCGCGCTATATCGGGCGCCAGTTCGAGGACGACCAGAACAGCCGGCGGTTGCGCGATGCGCTCACCTTCGATGCGATCGCATCGATCGAGGTCGGCAGCGGGTTGACCGCCGAGGTGCGCGCCGAGAATCTCGCGGATAAGCGCGTGGAAGCGACCGTGGGTGCCGATGGCACGATCGAGCGCGCGACCCCCCGCACGCTCTGGCTGGCGCTGCGCTACGTCCGCTGATCGCTATCGATCGCGCGGGATTGATGTCATCGCGCTGATGTGGTGCGATCGGGTCACCCATAGAAGGACCTTCGCGGCATGATCATCGACACAGCCGACACCCCGGCTGCCCGGCCGCCCTTCTGGCGTTCGCTCTATGCGCAGGTGCTGGCGGCCATCGTGCTGGGCGTGGCGCTGGGCTGGCTCGCGCCCGACATCGGCGAGCAGCTCAAGCCACTCGGCGATGCCTTCATCAAGCTGGTCAAGATGATCATCGCGCCGGTGATCTTCCTCACGGTGGTCACGGGCATTGCAGGGCTGGGCCATCTGGGAGAGCTCGGCCGCGTCGCCGCCAAGGCCTTCGGCTATTTCCTTACCGTATCCACGCTGGCGTTGATCGTCGGCCTTATCGTCGCCAACGTCGTTCAGCCGGGAAGCGGGCTCCACATCGCGCCCGCCTCGCTCGATGCCAGCCATGTCGCCGACTATGCGCAGAAGGCGCACGACCAGTCGCTGGTCGGCTTCCTGATGGGGATCATCCCCGACACGCTGCTGTCCGCCATCGCCAAGGGCGAGATATTGCAGGTGCTGTTCGTTGCGATCCTGTTCGGCATCGCCCTGTCGCTGGTCGGTCCGCGCGCCAGTCCCGTGATCGACCTGCTCGAGACGCTGACGCTGGTGGTCTTCCGGCTGGTCGCGATCCTGATGAAGGCCGCGCCGATCGGCGCGTTCGGGGCGATGGCCTTTACGATCGGCAAATTCGGGGTGGGCACACTCGCCAATCTGGGCGGGCTGATCCTCTGCTTCTATCTGACTTCCGCGCTGTTCATCCTCGTTGTGCTGGGGCTGATCGCGCGGCTGTCCGGCTTCTCGATCCTGCGCCTGATCGCCTATCTGAAGGACGAACTTCTGCTCGTGCTCGGCACGTCGAGCTCGGAAAGCGCGCTGCCCAATCTGATGACGAAAATGGAGCGGGCCGGCTGCGCCAAGCCCGTCGTCGGGCTGGTCGTGCCGACCGGCTATTCGTTCAACCTCGATGGTACCAACATCTACATGACGCTGGCCGCGCTGTTCATCGCCCAGGCCTGCGACATTCCTCTGTCACTGGGCGAGCAGATCAGCCTGCTGCTGGTGGCGATGATATCGTCCAAGGGGGCAGCAGGGGTGACGGGCGCGGGATTCGTGACGCTGGCAGCGACATTGTCGATCGTACCGTCGGTACCGGTCGCGGGTATGGCGCTGATCCTCGGCATCGACCGCTTCATGTCCGAATGCCGCAGCCTGACCAACTTCATCGGCAATGCCGTGGCCACGGTGGTCGTCGCGCGCTGGGAAGGCGCGCTGGACAGGGAGAAGCTCGTGGCGGCGCTGGAAGGACGGGCGGCGTCGCAAGGCTAAACAAACGCTTCCGCATCGGCTAAGTCGGTCGGGATGCCACTCACGCTCCTCGGCTCGAAGCCGTTCTTCGATGACAAGAATCACGCCTTCTGGGTGCTCCAGTCGGCGGGCTGGACGGGCTATTTCGTCCTGCGCGCGCTCGGCGGGCTTGCCAACAATATGGGCCTGCTGTTCGTCGTCCCGACCGCCCTGTCGACCGCGACGGGCTATTCGCTGACCCTGCTGATGGCGTCGGCCTATCGCCGGCTGATCCGGTTGCGGCCAATCGTCACCTGGACGGTCTCGATCCTGATCCTGGTCTTCGCCTCGGTCACCTTCTCGTCGATCGAAACCTGGGCGCATGCGACCTTCTACAGGCCGCAGGAAATGCCCAAGGGTATCCAGTTCTTCGGCGCGATCCTGCTCGACCTCGCGCTGCTGGCGGCCTGGTCGGCGCTCTATTATGGCATCAACTTCTATCTGCTGCTCGAGGAGCAGTCGGACCGCGTCCAGCGGCTGGAGAGCCAGGCCAGTTCGGCGCAGCTGGCGATGCTGCGCTACCAGCTCAACCCGCATTTCCTGTTCAACACCCTCAATTCGATCTCGACGCTGGTGCTGCTCAAGGAAACCCAGCGGGCCAATGCGATGCTGTCACGCCTGTCGTCCTTCCTGCGCTACACGCTCGCCAACGAGCCTGAGGGCACGGTCAGCCTGACCCAGGAGGTGGAGACGCTGAAGCTCTATCTCGACATCGAGAAGATGCGTTTCGAAGACCGGCTCCGCGCCAGCTTCGAGATCGATCCCGCTGCGGCCGAAGCGAGGCTGCCGTCACTGCTGCTGCAGCCGCTGGTCGAGAATGCGATAAAATATGCGGTGACCCCGCTCGAGGAGGGGGCTGACATCAACGTCACCGCCCGTCTGACCGGCATGGAACTTGATCGCCGCCTGATCATTACGGTCACGGATACTGGCCCGGGGTTGACCGATGGAGTGACGCGTCCCACCTATTCGACAGGCGTCGGTCTGGCGAACATTCGCGACAGGCTGGCGCAGGCATATGGCACGGACCAGAGATTTGAGGTCCAGACTGATCGGGCGGAAGGGTTCGGGGTCGTTATCGACATCCCCTTCCACACCGCGAAACAGCGCAAGGACAATGCATGACGATCCGCACCATTCTCGTCGATGACGAGCCCCTGGCCATTCAGGGCCTGAAGCTCCGGCTGGCGCCGCACGAGGATGTCGAAATCATCGAAACCTGCCTGAACGGTCGCGAGGCGATCCGGGCTATCAAGACCCACAAGCCCGATCTGGTCTTCCTCGACATCCAGATGCCGGGTTTCGACGGCTTCTCCGTAATTCAGGGCCTGATGGAGATCGAACCTCCGCTGTTCGTGTTCGTCACCGCCTATGAGGACCATGCGATCCGCGCCTTCCAGGCACAGGCGCTCGACTATCTGCTCAAGCCCGTCGACGAGCAGCGGCTTGCCGACACGCTCGATCGCGTGCGCCAGCGGCTCGTCGAGAAGAAGGGCGTCGAGGAGATCGGCCGGCTCAAGGAAGTTCTGGCAGAGGTCGCCCCCGACGCGGTCGACACGCTGGGCGAGGGCGATGAGGCCCCTGCCTCGAACCGCTTCGAGAAGATGATCAACATCAAGGATCGCGGCAAGATCTTCCGCGTCGATGTCGACTCGATCGAACGGATCGATGCTGCCGGCGACTATATGTGCATATATACCGGCGACAACACGCTGATCCTGCGCGAGACGATGAAGGATCTGGAGAAGCGTCTCGATCCGCGCCGGTTCCAGCGCGTCCACCGCTCGACGATCGTCAATCTCGATCTGGTGCGCGAAGTGAAGCCCCACACCAATGGTGAATGTTTCCTCGTGCTCGACAGCGGCGCCCAGGTGAAAGTCAGCCGCTCCTATCGCGAGGTCGTTGCCCGCTTCGTCCATTGAGGGCATCCCCCTTCCGGCGGGAGGCTTGATCGCGGGCGCGGATGCTTTCATGCGGAAACCGAAGGAGTTCCGCATGACCGTCAGACCCCGCCGTAGCGCCCTCTACATGCCCGCCTCGAACCAGCGTGCGATCGACAAGGCGCGTAGCCTGCCGTGCGACGTCGTCATCCTCGACCTCGAGGATGCGGTTGCGCCCGAGGCCAAGGAGGACGCGCGCTCCAATGCGGTGCGCGCCGTCCGCGACGGGGGGTTCGGCGAGCGCGAGGTCGTCATCCGCGTCAACGCGCTCGGCACGCCCTGGGCACAGGACGATCTGGCCGCCGCCGTTGCCGCCCGCCCAGATGCGATCCTCGCGCCGAAGGTCGGCGATGCGGAGACCGTCCATCGCTATCTGGCGGCGCTGGCCGAGGCGCCCCCGACGACGGGGTTCTGGGCGATGGTGGAAAGCTGCCGCGCCATCTTCCGCCTCGATGCCATTGCCGCGTCCATGGCGGTGCGCCCCGGCGCCTTCGTGCTGGGAACCAACGACTTAGCCAAGGAGATGGGCGCGCGTCTCACGGTGGAACGCAACCCCTTTCTGGGAATGATGGCGATGGCCGTCGCCGCAGCGAAGGGCCACGGCCTGGCTGCGCTGGACGGGGTCTATAACGCTTTCGACGATGAGGCGGGGCTGACCCGGCAATGCGTCGAGGCGCGCGCCTATGGTTTCGATGGCAAGACGCTGATCCATCCACGTCAGATCGAGGTCGCCAATCGTGCCTTCAGCCCGGATGATGACGAGATTGCGTGGGCCCGCGCCGCCATCGCGGCGTTCGACCTGCCCGAGAACGCCGGCAGGGGTGCGGTCCGGGTGGGGAGCGAGATGGTCGAGCGGCTGCATCTCGAGCAGGCGCATGCGGTGTTGGCGAGGGCCATGAGAACTGACGGTCCGCTGTAAACCCGGGGCTTCCCCGTAGTTCCGCTTGTCGCCGTGATTCGCTGAACGAAGGGAAAAGACCCGAAGGGGGAAAGAAGACGCGGGCCTTATCCCTCCTGCCGCGCGCTATGTCGCGCATGGCCATCGATCGCCGGACCATCGGTCTCCTGGCGGTGTTCGCGTTCGTCCTGATCGGAACGCTGCTCCGGGCCGCCTACCTCGCCCCACCTTTCGGAATTGGCGAAGTCGTTCAGATCCTCCTGTTGTCGCTTCTGGCTTTCTCGGCGCTGGCGGGCGCGGCCTGGACGGCACATGCGCGCACGGTCGTCTTCGCCGATATCGAGAGGCGGGAACTGGCCGACGCGTTCGAGCTGACGGCGGTGATGGTGGTCGATGACTGCGGCGTGATCCGTCACTGGTCGCGCGGCTGCGAGGAGCTTTACGGCTGGTCGGCGGTCCATGCGGTCGGCGCGCGCCGGGTGGATCTGCTGTGCAGCCGGTCGCGGCAGAGCCTGAAGGGCTTGTGGTCCAGCCTGCTGCGCGAGGGCCGCATGACAAACGAGATGGTCGAATATCATCGCGACGGCCAGCAGTTGATCGTGCACGACAATATCAAGCTGCTCGACCGGGGCGATGGCCGCCATGATGCGGTGATCGCGGTGACAGACGTTACCGAATGGCGGAGCGCGCAGGATGCTCTGCGCATGAGCGAGGCGCGCCTCGCGACGGCCGTATCGGTGCAGGGCATCTTCATCTACGAGATCGACCTGCCGTCGCGGCGGCCGATCTGGACCTCGCCGGGGGAGATGTTCTTCGGGCGGCCGCTCGAGGGGCCGGTGGCGGCCGGACCGGTCGACGAACCGGGGCCCGAGCACTATGTTCACATGCGCAAGGCGCTCGAGGCGATCGAGGCCAGCGGCCATGACCGCGTGCATTTCGACTTCGAGTTCGACCATCCCCGGCGCGGCAAGCGGCTGGCGGAAGGCTGGGCGCGGATCATCCGTGACCTCGATGGTCGACCGCTGCGGCTGCTGGGTACCCATCTCGACGTCACAGAACGACGCGCGCGCGAGCGTGCCCTGCGTTCAGGAGAGGCGGAACGCGAGGCGATCCTCGCGACCGTTCCTGATGCCATGTTCGTCTGCAACCAGCGTGGCGTGGTGCGCGTGTGCAGTGCCTCGGCCTGCCGCCTGCTCGGCTATTCCGAAACGGAACTGGTCGGGCGCAGGCTGGTGGATCTGATCGAGGACGATCGTGGCCGTTCTGCCATACGCCGCGACCTGCGCGCCGCGCTTCGCCGGGGCCTCGATTCGGAATGGCCACTGCCGATCAGCCTGCGTCGCGCCGATGGCGAAATCCTGCCTTTGTCCTTCGTCATCGGGCAGACGCGGATCGATGGCGCCCGCTTGTTCGTCGTGTTCGGGCGTGACATGCGGCCGGCAATCGCCACCGAAGAGCGCTTTCGGCGGATGAACAACGATCTGTCGCAGGTATCGCGCCTCGGCATGATGGGCGAAATGGCTGCGGTACTCGCGCATGAGCTCAGCCAGCCGCTTTCGGCAGTGGTCAACTTCCTGGGCGCGGTCGATCTGATGCTAGGGTCGATCGAAGAGCCTGATCCGGACAGGCTGCGACATGCCGTGGCTCGGGCCAGCGAACAGGCTTCGCGCGCGGGTGAGATTATTCGGCGCCTGCGGGCCTTCATCCTGCGCGGAGAAGCCGACATGCGGGCAGAGTTGCTCCCGGCCCTGGCGCGGGAAGCCGCCGCGCTGGCTCTGTTCAACAGCGGCGCCTTCGGCATCCGGCTCCATTACGAATTCGAAGAGGAAGACCGCTACGTGCTGTGCGACCGGGTGCAGATCCAGCAGGTTCTGGTCAACCTGATCCGTAACGCCGCAGATGCCATGGCCGCCAAAGGCAATGGCCCGCATGACCTCACCATCGCAACGACCTTAGCGAGAGACGAATTGATCGAAGTGCAAGTGCGTGATTCGGGCCCGGGCGTCGCGCCCGAAATGCTTGAACGGCTGTTCCGGCCATTTGCGACCACCAAGCGCGAGGGGCTCGGCTTCGGTCTCGCCATATCGCGTCGAATTATCGAAGCGCATGGTGGCCAGCTGTCGGCGGCATCGGTTCCAGGAGGGGGCGCGGTCTTCGCTTTCACGTTGCAGCCGATGACCGGAGAGGGTGGGCGATGACTGAGCGGCATGTCTATGTCGTCGACGACGATGATGGCTTGCGTGCCTCGGTCGAGATGCTGCTCGAGGCGGCGGGCGGCTTCATCACCTCGGGTTTTCCCTCGGGCGAGACCTTTTTGCAGGATCTCCAGCGTCTCGAGCCAGGCTGCGTTCTGCTCGACCTCAATATGCCCGGCCTGAACGGGCTCGAGGTGCTGCGCCTGCTGCGTCAGCGCGACCGTCGCTTCGAGACGATCCTGCTGACCGGGCAGGGGGACATCGGCATCGCGGTCGAGGCCATGAAGGCGGGGGCGATCGACTTCATCGAGAAACCCTATGACAATCGGATGCTGCTCGGGGCGCTTGCCGCCGGTTTCGCCCGGATAGAGGATCGCGAGCGCGAAGAAAGCGCGATCCAGTCCGCGCGGGACGGGATCGAGCGGCTGACCCCGCGGGAGCGCGACGTGCTGCTCGGCCTGATCGACGGCAAGGCGAACAAGATCATCGCCTTCGAACTCGACATCAGCCCGCGCACGGTGGAGATCTATCGCGCCAATCTGATGGACAAGCTGGGCGTGCGCAGCGTCGCGGAAGCGGTGCGGATCGCCTTCGCGGCCGGGCTGGTTTCGGTGCTGCCGAAATAGGCTGAACGATACGGCGCGCAGAGGGTTTGACCGGCCAGTGCCTGGGGGATAGGTCAGCGGCATGACTTCCGCTGCGTCCCGGCCTTTTTCCGTCCTCGTCACCGGCGGTGCCGGCTATATCGGCAGCCATGCGGTGCTCGCGCTGCTCGACGCCGGCTGGTCGGTCTCGGTGCTCGACAATCTCGTCACGGGTTTTCGCTGGGCCGTCGATCCGCGCGCGTGCTTTCACGAGGGCGACATCGCCGACGAGGCGCTCGTCGCCCGCATTCTTGCCAAAGACGGCATCGGCGCGATCCTTCATTTTGCGGGCTCGGTCGTCGTCCCCGAATCGGTCGCCGACCCGCTCAAATATTATCGCAACAACACCGCCAACAGCCGCAGCCTGATCGAAAGCGCGGTGCGGTGCGGGGTGCGCCATTTCCTCTTCTCGTCGACTGCGGCGACCTATGGCACCCCCGACAGCATTCCGGTGCGCGAGGATATGCCGACGGTGCCGATCAACCCCTATGGCATGTCGAAGCTGATGACCGAGGCGATGCTGAAGGACGTGGCTGCCGCGCACCCGATCAACTATGGCGCGCTGCGCTATTTCAACGTGGCCGGCGCCGATCCGCAGGGCCGCACCGGCCAGTCGACAGCGGGTGCCACCCATCTGATCAAGGTCGCGGTCGAGGCTGCGCTGGGCCGGCGGCCCGAGGTTGCGATCTTCGGGACCGACTTCGAAACGCCCGACGGGACCGGGGTGCGCGACTATATCCATGTCAGCGATCTCGCCGACGCCCATCTGCATGTGCTCGACACGCTGATTGCCGATCCGGCGCGCAGCCACGTGCTCAACTGCGGCTATGGCCGGGGCTTCTCGGTGCTCGATGTGCTCGACTCGGTTGACCGCATGGCGGGCAGCAGCATCGTCCGCCGCATGGAGCCGCGCCGCGTCGGCGATCCCGCAGCCCTAATCGCCGACAACAGCCGCATCTTCGCGACGACCCCCTGGCGCCCCCGCCTCGCCGACCTGGACACGATCGTCGCCCACGCGCTGGCGTGGGAACGAAAGCTGGCCGCGCGCGCCTGATCAGCGCTTGCTCAGAACTCGGCGTCGAGTTCTTCGACCTCTTCGGGCTCCTCCAGGGCGGCCTTTGTCCATTGCTGCATCAGCGGCCACGCGATCACCGTGTCGCGATAGGCGGCGCAGGCGGGGGCGAGCGGGACGGCATAGGTGATGAAGCGGGTCGCCACGGGGGCGAACATCGCGTCGGCAACGGTCGGCGCCTCGCCGAACAGCCAGGGGCCGCCATAGCGGGTGATGCAGTCCTGCCAGATCGTCTCGATCCGCTCGATATCGGGCTTTGCGCCCGCGAAAAGGCGGAAGCTCTCGTGGCGGCTGCGGAGATTCATCGGCAGCGCAGAGCGGAGATTATGGAAACCCGTGTGAATCTCACCGGATATCGAGCGACAATGCGCGCGCATCAGTCTGTCGGCGGGATAGAGGCCGGCGTCGGGAAAGCGTTCGTGCAGATATTCGGCGATGGCGAGCGTGTCCCACACGCTGGCGCCCTCGTGCGTCAGCCGCGGCACCAGCACCGAAGGCGACAGCAACAGCAGTTCGGCCCGCTGGCCGGGCGCGTCGATCGGGACCATCTCCTCGATCGGGTCGAGCCCGGCCATGCGGCAGAGGAGCCAGCCGCGCAGCGACCAGGAGGAGTAATTGCGGCTGGACAGCGTCAGGACGGCTTGCGGCATCGGCACCCCCTTGTCGGCACCGAACATGCCACCAAAGAACGCCAAGCGTCAAAAGTTTATGGCGCAGTGCAACATAAAAATATTGGCAGGCGGCCGAAGTGCTGATTTATTGTTTCGGCAAGGGAGTGGCCGGCGATGTTGTACCAGTTCTTCCAGACGATGACCGACCTCGCCACCCCGATGCGATTGATGGCGGAGGCGGGTCTGCGGACCCGCCCAATGTTCGGCTCGCTGGCGCATGCGCCGCTCGCCAACAGCGCCTATGCCGCGCTTGATATGATCGCAAATACCCGGCTGACCGCCGATCGCCCCGATTATCGCATCGCCAGCGCGCTGTGCGGCAATGCCGAAGTGCCTGTCCGCGAGGAATTGATTGCGGCGACTCCTTTCGGTGACCTGCTTGGCTTTGCCAAGCCCGCGCAGGGGGTGGAGCAACCCAAGGTGCTGCTCGTCGCGCCCATTTCGGGCCATTTCGCGACGCTGCTGCGCAACACGGTCGAGGTGCTGCTGCGCGACCATGACGTCTATATCACCGACTGGAAGAATGCGCGCGACGTGCCCCTGTCGGCCGGAAGCTTCGGCTTCGACGACTATGTCGACCATGTCGTCCATTTCCTCGAGGAAATCGGCCCGCCCGTGCACATGGTCGCGGTGTGCCAGCCATGCGTGCCGGCCCTGGCGGCGGTGGCGCTGATGTCAGAGGACGCCAATCCCGCCTGCCCACGCAGCCTGACCCTGATGGGCGGCCCCGTCGACGTCCGGATCAATCCGACCGCGGTCAACGATCTCGCCACCGGCAACAGCTTCGAGTGGTTCGAGGATAATCTGATTCACAGCGTGCCGCTGCGTTATGAAGGACGCGGGCGGCGGGTTTACCCCGGCTTTTTGCAGCTCAGCGCCTTCATGTCGATGAACTCGGGCCGCCATTTCGAACAGCATCGCGCGCTCTATCAACATCTCGCCGATGGCGAGGAGGAGCAGGCGCGCTCGATCCGCGACTTTTACGACGAATATTTCGCGGTGCTCGACCTGACTGCCGAATTCTATCTGGAAACGATCGACCGTGTATTTCAGCGGGCCTTGCTGGCAAAAGGCGAACTCGATCATCGCGGCCGGCGAATCGACTGCGGACATATCCGTCGTACCGCGCTTTTGACGGTGGAAGGGGAACGCGACGATATTTGTGCAGTCGGCCAGACCGCCGCGGCGCACGATCTCTGCTCGGGGCTGCGTCCTCATCTGAAGCGCCATTATCTGCAGGCCGGGGTCGGCCATTATGGCGTGTTCAGCGGCCGTCGCTGGGAAAGCCAGATCTACCCGCAGGTGCGGGCGCACATTCTCGCCGCCTCCTGATGCTCACGGCCGCGCGGCGCGGCAGCCATTCAGGCACCAGGCAAAAAAAGAGGCCGATCCCGAGGGACCGACCTTGAAAGTTTTAGGAGAGGATGCCTGAAAGGCCTCTCCTTTGTGCATCTGCGAACATGATTCGGCAAGCAAAAAATGTGCAGTTGCGAAAAGAAGATGCAATCGTTTGATTCTGCCGCTTTTTCCTGTTTCACCTTTGTCAGTTCACCGCACCTGCGTTGCAAACGACGCGCGGGAACCCCGCTGTTGCATTGCCACGCTGGCCGCAGCGGCGCATGCAGGCGGCGAATGGTGATGAGGACGACGCGATGACGGGACGGGACGACGCGGTCGTACGTGAGCTGACGCTGCGGGGCGTGTTGCTCGGCATCGCGATCACCTTCGTCTTCACGGCGGCGAACGTCTATCTCGGGCTGAGGGTGGGCCTGACCTTCGCGACGTCGATCCCGGCGGCGGTCATCTCGATGGCGCTGCTGCGCCTGGTCCGGGGCAGCACGATCTTCGAAAACAATATCGTCCAGACCGTGGCGTCGGCGGCGGGCTGTATCGCCTCGATCATCTTCGTCCTGCCGGGGCTGGTGATGATCGGCTGGTGGCAGGGCTTTCCTTTCTGGCAGACCTTCCTGCTGTGTGCCTCGGGCGGGATGATGGGCGTCGTTCTGTCGGTACCGCTGCGGCGCGCGCTGGTGACCGGGTCCGACCTACCCTATCCCGAGGGCGTCGCGGCGGCGGAGGTGCTCAAGGTCGGCACCCAGACCGTGGAGGGCGCGGCCGAGGCGCGCGCCGGGTTGCGGACGATCACCCTGGGTTCGCTCGCCTCGATCGGCTTCGCTCTGCTCGGCGCCACCAAGCTGGTGGCGGCCGAAGCGTCCACATGGTTCCGGATCGGCGGCAGCTATGCGGCCACCGGCGTCTCTGCGTCCCTCTCTTTCGCGCTGCTCGGCGCTGGGCATCTGGTCGGCCTGTCGGTCGGCCTTGCCATGGGGCTGGGGCTGCTGATCGCCTTTGGCGTCGCCACCCCGATCCTTTCGGCGATCGCAGCTGCCCCCGGACCTGCGGAGGACGCCGCGCTGGCCGTCTTCGGCGGGCAGGTGCGTTTCTTTGGTGCGGGCGTCATCGCAGCCGCCTCGATCTGGACGCTCGGCAAGCTCGCCCGCCCGCTCTGGCAGGGCATGGCCGACGCGGTCGCGGCATCGCGCCGCCGCAAGGCGGAAGGCGCGCTGCTTCCGCTCGAGGAGCGCGACATGCCGGTCGGATGGCTGGCCGTCATCGTCGCGCTGGTCGCGCTGCCGATCCTCGCACTGCTCTGGCATTTCCTGCGCAGCGGTCCGCTCGCGGACATAGCGCTGCCGCTGTCCTTCGCCTTCTACGTCTATGTTTTGTTGATGGGCGGCTTCGTCGCAGCGGTGTGCGGCTATATGGCCGGGCTGATCGGCTCGTCCAACAGCCCGGTTTCGGGGCTTGCGATCCTGGCGGTGCTGGGGTCCGCGCTGCTGCTGGCGGTCGCGGTCAGGCCGCTGGCGGGGGCGGAGGCCGGTCCGCAGCTGGTCGCCTTCGCGCTGTTCGTCACCGCGCTCGTGCTCGCCTGCGCGGTGATCGCCAACGACAATCTTCAGGACCTCAAGACCGGCCAGCTGATCGGCGCGACGCCATGGAAGCAGCAGGTCGCGCTGATGGTCGGCACGCTCGCCGGATCGGCGGTGATCCCTCCGATCCTCGATCTGCTCAACATGGCCTATGGCTTCGCGCCACTGCCGGGCACCGGCCTGCCCAGCCCGGCCTCGCCGCTTCCCGCCCCGCAGGCGACCCTGATCGCGGGGCTTGCGCGCGGCATATTGGGCGAAGGGCTTGACTGGAACATGATCTTCCTGGGGGCGGTCGCCGGCCTGCTGCTGGTCGCGCTCGATGCGCTGCTCGACCGGCGAGGGTTGCTGCGCCTGCCGCCGTTGGCGGTGGGGATCGGTATCTATCTGCCGATGTCGGCGACCTTGCCGGTCGTGATCGGTGCGGTGATCGGTCATCTTTACGAACGGCGCCACCGCGAGGGCGCCGGGCAGCGGCTGGGCGTGCTGCTCGCTTCGGGCTTCATTGTCGGCGAAAGCCTGTTCGGCGTGTTGCTCGCCGGGTTGATCGTCGCGACCGGCAGCGGCGAGCCGCTGGCGCTGGTCGACGGCGGGCATCCGGGCGCTGCCATGGCCGCCGGAGCCGTGCTGGTCGCGTTGTTGCTGGTGCTGCTCTACCGGGGAACGGCCCGCGCCGGCGCGCGCTTCGGGGGCTGAGCAAGGCCTCGGATCAGGTGATCGCCCGCGCCCCGCGCAGCTGCGCCAGGAGCGCGGCAGGGTCGGCTCCGTCCTCGCGCATCGATGCCAGGGAGGGTGACCCGGCGCGCTTGGCCAGGCGATTGCCGTCCGCGTCGGTCAGCAGGCCATGATGATGGTAGCGCGGCGTCGGTAGCCCGAGCAGCGCTTGGAGGAGGCGGTGGACATGCGTCGCTTCGAACAGGTCGCGGCCGCGCACCACGTCGCTGATCCCTTGCGCAGCATCGTCCACTGTGACGGCGAGGTGATAGCTGGTCGGCGCATCCTTGCGGGCGAGGACGACGTCTCCATGGACCTCGGGCTGGGCCGCGACGAGGCCGGCCTCCTCATCGTCCCAGTAAAGCGGTCCCGCCATATCAGCAGCGCGCGCGCAATCGAGCCGCCACGCATGGGCCTCGCCGGCGGCTATGCGTGCGGCGCACTCGTCGACCGGCAGATCCCGGCAGATGCCGGGGTAGAGCGGCCCGTCCGGACCGTGCGGCGCGCTCGCGCTGGCGGCGATCTCGGCGGCGATACGCGCGCGGGTGCAGAAACAGGGATAGACGAGGTCCATCGCCTTCAGCCGGTCGAGCGCGGCGGCATAAAGCGACAGGCGCGCCGACTGGAACAGCGGCGGCTCGTCCCAGTCGAGGCCGAGCCACTGGAGATCCTCGATGATGCCCGCGACATGTTCGGGCCGGCAGCGGCCGGGGTCGATATCCTCGATCCGCAGCAGGAAGCGGCCACCGCCCGCGCGGGCGAGATCATGCGCGCGCATCGCCGAATAGGCGTGGCCCAAGTGCAGGCGCCCCGTGGGGCTGGGCGCGAATCGGGAAATCAGGGGGCTTTGCATTCGGACTCTTGACGAGGAGTCAATGGAAATGCTGTCATGCCCATGTCACGCTTTCCGGCGAAAGAGTGGCCACAGAGGACGCGGCCGGTTCGGCCATAGGCGTTCCGGTGTGCGAACGGAAGGTCGAGGGCGAAGCGACCGGTTCTCCACTTTGCGGGAGGCCTGGTTCGACCATGTACCACTCCGATCTCATGCGCCATCCGGACAGTTGCCCGGCGCTCGTCCTCAATGCCGACTATACCCCTCTCAGCTATTATCCGCTGTCGCTGTGGAACTGGCAGACGGCGATCAAGGCGGTCTTCCTCGAACGGGTCGACATCGTCTCGCATTATGACCGCGAGGTCCGCAGCCCGAACTTCTCGATGAAGCTGCCCTCGGTCATCGCGCTGCGCCAATATGTGCGCCAGTCGGAGCACCCGGCCTTCACCCGCTTCAACCTGTTTCTGCGCGACCGCTTCTCCTGCCAATATTGCGGCGCGACCACCGACCTGACCTTCGATCACGTCATCCCCCGCGCCCAGGGCGGACGCACGACCTGGGAGAATGTCTCCACGGCTTGCGCACCGTGCAATCTGCGCAAGGGCGGACGCACGCCGCGCCAGGCGGGCATGCGTCTGTTCGAGGCTCCGCGTCGTCCGACCAGCTGGGAATTGCAGGAAAATGGGCGCAGCTTTCCGCCCCATTATCTGCACCAGAGCTGGCGCGACTGGCTCTATTGGGACATCGAACTGGACGCCTGACACCGCTGGCCAGATTGACCGTTGCCGGGCCGATGCGTCCTCAGTAATACCCCTTATGCGGTCGCGATCGATTGCGACCGACGGCGGGGGCCGTCGGATCGGCGCGACGGGGGAGGTCTATGTTTTCTTCCGAGGTGGTGGTCCGTGAAGGTCGATGCCGCAGGACGGCGCCACGGCATGCCGCCGCATTCGAAACGCAGATCCGGCTGAGAACGTCCAGTCGCGCGCCCTGCCGCATCATCGATATTTCCTCGGGCGGCGCACGGCTTCGCCTCTATCAGGACCTCGAACCTGAAACCTCGATTGGGCTGTCGCTGCCGGGCCGAGGGCTGGTCGACGCGCACATCGTCTGGGCCGACGGGCGAGAAGCCGGATGCCGTTTCGATCGCCCGCTCGACGAGGCGACCGTCGCGGTGCTGCAGGCGAGCGCGACCGAGCGCGGGGCCGGCAGCGCCTGAACTGCGCGACCGGCCCGGTCAGCCTCGGGTCGGCAACTCGTCCAATATCTGGTGAAGCGCGTCGAGGCAGGCGCGGCCGAGCCGCATCGACCGTTCGGGCGACCAGCCATGCTCGGGGTCGGGCAGGTCGTCATTCTCCTTGAACGGCATTTCCAGCGTCGTCGAAACGCAGCCGAAGCGCTGGGCGAGCTGGTTGGTCGACATCGCGAGATTGGCCTTGCCCTTGGGCGCGATGCCATAGCCGTGCCGCGTCTGGAAATCGGGCGTGCAGCGCGCCAGCGTGTCGCGGAACAGATGGTAAAGGCGGCCCTGCTCCTCGGTCCAGTTGGGTATGCCCTCGAAGCCCGCGATGAAAGCGTGGGGGATGGCTTCGTCGCCATGGACGTCCATAGCGAAGTCGACCCCTGTCCGGTCCATGCGCTGGAGCACGCACAGCACCTCGGGGCTTCGCTCGGCGGTCGGCGCGGCCCATTCGCGGTTGAGGTTCACGCCCGCCGCATTGGTGCGCAGATGGCCGCGCCGCGACCCGTCGGGATTCATGTTGGGCACGATGTGAAATGTGGCGCGTTGGCGCAGGCTGCGCGCGACGGGGTCATGCGGATCGGTCAACCGCTCAAGCGCGCCTTCCATCCACCATTCAGCCATGGTCTCGCCCGGATGCTGGCGCGCGTAGAACCAGACCGTCTTGGGGCCTTCGCCCAGGGTCAGCAGGTCGATGTCCTGCCCGTCGAGCGTCTCGCCGATGCGTTCGTGGCGGACGCCGGGGCGACCCGCGATACGCGCGACGAGGTCGTGGTGCCGCTCCATCGAATAGGGCGCGAAATAGGCCAGCCAGACGGCGTCGGCCTCGGGCGTGATCTCGATGGTTAGAGTGCCATCGGCATAGTCGGTCTGCACCCGGCGCCACGTCTCGCGGTCCGACGAGGCGCAGGCGCGATAATTGGTCCAGCCCTCGGGATAGGCGGCGCCACCGGCATTGCCGATGCGCAGGACGAGCGGAACCCCCTTCGCCCCCGTCAGGCGGAAGTGGAACCATTGGTAGAAGTCGGACTGGTGGTCCTTTACGATCGCGAGGTCGAAGCGGTTTCCCTCGCGACCGAGGACCGAGATGTTGCCGCTGTCGAAGCCGCTCGAGATGGCGATGCCGTCAAATGCTGTCATTTCACCGTGATAGTCTCGCCCGAACGGCCGGGGAAGTCCCTGAACAGAGCCGAGGCGAGACGGGAGACGGCGGCTTCGGGCGCCGATTCGGGTGCCCCATCGCGCGAGACGGTCTCGGCGCGGCCTTCCCAGATGATCGTGCCTTCGGAGCGGCGCTTGATCTGAACCGACAGGCGCGTGGCGACGTCCATCCGCTCCTTCGATTTACCGATCGGGAAGCTGACCGAACCGCCGAGGCCCACACCGGTGCCGCCGCCCCAGCCACCGCCGCTGCTGCCGCCAAGGCCGATCGACATCGACGATCCGCTGCGCTGGCCGGTCGGGCGCCAGTTGCGCTCGACATCGACCACCGCCACCTGCTCCGACTTGGCGATGTCGGGGGCGATGCTGAAATTCTGGCGCTGCAGTTCGGACGCCACGATGCGCGCATAGGTCTGGAACTCCAGGTCCTTGGCCAGGGTAGGATCACGCGACGTGACCGCGATTTCGCCCGACGCGATCGGCTGGCCCAGATGGAAACGGGTCACGCGGACCTCCGGGGTCTGCGCCGCGCAGCCGGCGAGCGCAGCCGCGCAACCGAGCAGGGTCGCCTTGGACAAAATCGACTTCATTCCGAACCTCCCGGCCGATGCTCTCCGGCCATGCTCCGATCTCAACGCTGCAGCGTCGTTTTGGGTGCATCATGAAAACTGGACTGTCCATGAACGATTCGCCGCGACAGAGGGCGGAACATGGTCCAGGACGATGGAAACGGGTCCGATTTGCACGATCCCCAAGGGCGGTCGGGCAAAACAGACATTGACTCATCGGCGGCCAGACCATAGGGGGACGCCTCGTTTTTCAACATATCAGGTTAGAAAGCAGGCGCGTTCGCCATGAAGATCCGCAATTCGCTCAAGTCCCTCAAGGACCGTCATCGGGATAACCGCGTGATCCGTCGCCGTGGCCGCACCTATGTGATCAACAAGACGAACCGCCGCTTCAAGGCGCGTCAGGGCTGATCACCCCACCGGTCGAAGGTCGCACGCGCGCCGTCATCTTCGATGTCGGCAATGTGCTCTACGACTGGAACCTCCGGCAGTTCTTCGAAAAGCTCGTGCCCGCGCACGAGCTTGAACTGTTTCTGCGCGACGTCGTCACGCTCGACTGGCACAATCAACATGATGCCGGCCGGCCTTTCGCCGAGACGAGCGCCGAGCTGATCGCGCTCTGGCCGCGCTTCGAAGCCGCGATCGCAGCCTTCGGTCCCCGCTTCTCCGACACCGTCACCGGCCTGCTGCCGGGCATGGGCGAGATCGTCCGCGCCCTCCATGCGCGGGGCGTTCCCCTCTACGCTATCACCAATTTCAGCGACGAGTTCTGGCCGCCCTTCCGCCTGCGCGAGGCAGAGATATTCGACCTGTTCGAAGACATCGTCGTGTCGGGCACCGAGCGGATGGTGAAGCCGGATCCCGCCATCTACCGTCTCGCGCTCGACCGCTTCGGTCTCTCGCCCCAGGAGGCGATCTTCATCGACGATCGGGAAGACAATGTCCGCGCAGCCGAGGCGCTGGGTATCGCCGGCCATCACTTTCACGGCGCCGAACCGCTGCGAACGGAATTGGAGCGGCGCGGCCTGCTCTGACCGTCGCGGGCTCCCTCAAAGATTTTTTGTCCTTTGACTTCGATCAAAGGCGAATCACACCGACGGCGCGAAACTCCTCTCATCGAACGAGGAGACAGCGACATGATCAGCTTCATCGGTGACCATTATCTCTACCTGCCGGTGGCGGCGGCTGCGCTCTTCATGCTCGTGGTGAGCGTCGTCAGCATCGAGGACGCCTTCCGCAGGAATTGACCCCTTTCGGCCTGGCCGGAAACGGCGGCGTCTACATCCCCTCCTCCTGGACGCCGCCGTAAGAATCGCCCGACCCCTCTCGGGCGTGGGGGGCCGTCCGGCCTAGGCCGGGCAGCTCGGCCCGCACCTCCGCAGATCGTCCCGACGCACCCTCGGGGACGATAGGCGGCAGGGCGGGCCGTTTCCCGTTTCTTCCCTTTCGTTCATGCCCCTTCGACCGCAGTCGAACTGCGGCTGCCCCGCGCCGGCGTCGTCTCGCTCCGTCACTGAGAATGATGGGGTGAGGGATGAAGGGCAGTCTGTGGGTGGCGTTCGGTTGCGTGGCGTCGCTGGGCGCGACGGCGGCACAGGCATCCGATCGAAGCTGGGACAGGGCCAGCTCGATCGTCCGCGACGCGGTGGTGGTCTCGGCGCTGGGCATCCCGGCGGTGCAGGGCGACTGGACCGGCAGCGTGGAAGCGGGTGCCAGCGTCGGCGCCGCCTTCGGCGCGGCGGAAGGGCTGAAGCGGCTGTTTCCCGAGATGCGGCCTGATGGCAGCAACGACAAGAGCTTTCCGTCCGGCCACACCGCCAGCGCCTTCGCGGCGGCGGCCTCGCTCCAGAATCGCTATGGCTGGGAGGTGGGGTTTCCCGCGCAGATCGCGGCCGCCTTCGTCGGCGTCGCCCGCGTGAAGGCGCGCAAGCATCACTGGTATGATGTGGTTGCCGGCGCTGCGCTGGGCGAGGCCTCCGGCTTCCTGATCACCAGCCGCCGCGACGACCGGGTAAAAGTCTTCCCGTGGGGCGATGGCGGCGGAGGTGGCCTGGGTCTGGCGATGCGCTTCTAGGCTCCCCCGCCCTGTCGCTCAGTCGCGGCGCGTCTTGGCACGGCCGGCCGATCCCGCCATGAGCGGGGCGGACCGACAGGAGGCCGGGTGCGCGATCATCGGACGACGGAGTGCAGGCGTATTGGAGCGACGGTGGCGCTGCTGCTGTTCGTCCTGCTGTCGGCCTGCGCCACGCCGCTGCCGCGACGCGCGCTGAACTGTCAGCAGGCAGAGCCGCCGAGGCTCGCCAGCTCTGCGGACGGTTTCACCACCACTCAGCTGTCGGTGCTGACCTATAATGTCGAGGGGCTGAGCTGGCCCGCCCGGTCGGGACGGGGGCCGCAGCTGCGCGAGATCGGACGGCGTCTGGCGCAGATGCGCGCAGAGGGTCGCGCTCCGGATGTCGTCCTGTTCCAGGAGATGTTCAGCGGCCCGGCGAAGAAGGCGCTGGCGGACAGCGGCTATCCGGCCATTGCCGGCGGCCCGCGCCGGATGACCCCGGCCGGCCCCGCCACCCGCGAAAAACTGCCCGGCCGGACGCGCTGGCTGCTCGGCGAGCTGGGGCTGAAGCTCACCAGCAGCGGGCTCGCCATCGCCTCGCGCTACCCGCTGCTCGATCATCGCGCCGAGGCCTATGGCCGCCGCTCCTGCGCGGGGATCGATTGCCTCGCGAACAAGGGTATCATGCTTGTCCGCCTCGGCATTCCGGGCGTGCCGGTGCCGGTCGACCTCTACAACACCCATATGAATGCGCGCGGCGCTTCGAAGGCGTCGAACGTCCGCAACGCCGCTGCGCATGACCGGCAGGCGCTCGAGGCATCCTTCTTCATCCGGCGCACCCATGACGCCGCGCATCCGCTGGTGTTCGGCGGCGACTTCAACATGCGCAAGTCGGAGGAGCGCTGGGAGAATTTCTCGCGCTATCAGTCGCTCGGCCTGGTCCACGAACAATGCCTCGGCGGAGCGCATAGCTGCGACGTGCGCATGTCGTGGGACGGCGACGAGCCGTGGATGGACACGCAGGACCTGCAGTTCTTCCAGTCCGGCGACCGCGTCGCAATCCGCCCGGTCCGGGTGGAGGCGATGTTCGACGGCGGGCCGAGCGGGCCCGAACTGTCGGACCATGACGGCTTCCTCGTCACCTATGAGCTGCGCTGGCCATCGGACATGACCCCCGCCGGCACCTGCCCGGCGGTCGGCCCGTCGCTCGGTCGCTGAGCGGCAACCCTGACCTTAACGAGGGCTAGGAAGTAACGTCCCGCTGCGCGAGGCTGCTGCGGACCGACCCGAGTCGGCACAGACAGGAGAGCGCGCATGGCACGGATCGATCTGCCCGAGGGCCCCGAGAGCGACTGGGAAAAGATGTGGAGCCTGTTGCCCCCCGGCACGGGCGAGGCGGCCAACCGGTTCAGCGACCTGATCCAGTCCGACACGATATTGTCGGTGCCCGAACATGAGGCGGCGCGCATCCGCATCGCGCATCTCAACGGCTGCGAACCCTGCTCGGACGCGCGTGTCGCCGACATGGCGGCCTTCGGGCTCGACGAGGCCTTTTATCGCGACGTCGACGATCCCGCGCTGCGCCATCTTTATCCGCCCCGCGTCGCGCTCGCGATCGGCTTTGCCGAGCGCTTCGTCGCGGGCAAGCAGGCCTATGACGAGGCTTTCTGGGACGAGATGCGCGAGGCCTTCTCGCCTGCGGAGATCGCCGACCTGACCGCCTCCTGCTCGAAATGGCTCGGCCTCGGCCGGATCAACGCGGTGCTCGGCCTCGCCGTCGCCTGTCCGATCCGGATCGCTCCGCCGCGCCATGCGGAGCGGGTGCCGGCCTGAACGCGATGGTCTGATCGTGGGGGCAGGCGGATCAGCGTCCGCCCGCGCTCCGCTGGATGAAGGCGGCGACATCATCGTGGATCGACTGCAGCGACGGCGCGTGCAGATAGACCATGTGGCCCGACGGATAATAACGATAGTCGATGTTCGCCTGCAGTGCGGGCGGCACCGGCAGGTGGCTCAGTTCGTAACGCCCCGCGAAATAGGGCGTCGACACGTCATAATAGCCGCCCGTCACCAGGATCTTCATCGCCGGGTTGCGCTTCATCGCCACCGCCAGGTCGGGCAGGACATTGGGCAGCGCGATCAGCGGCCGTCCGCTGCCCGGTGGCTGATGCTTATAGTCCCAGCTGCCATAGATATCGATGCCCGAGCGATAGGGCCGCCCCTCGCCATAGCGCAGCGTGCCGCGCGCATAATCGTTGAACGCCGCGACATAGGCCGCGCCCACCGCCGCGCTCTGCGGGTCGTAGTCGGCGACCTTGGACAGCGGGTCGATCGTGTAGCCGGTGAAGCGCGTGTCGAGCGTGCCCGTGGTCAGCCCCTGGTCGAGCAGCAGCTCCTTCTGCATCGCGCCATATTCGATGCGGAGGTTGGTCCGCAGCAGATAGGCGGTCGACAGGCCGGTATAGGCCGACAGCTTCGCCGCGATCGCCTGCCGCTGCGCCTCGGGCAGTGCATTGCCCTGCATCAGCGCCAGCGCATAATCGGTGGTGGCGAAGCGTTCGACCTCGGCCAGGAACGCCTTCAGATCGTCGGGCCGGTCGGCGACGCGGCGATGGTACCAGGCGGTCGCGGCATAGGTCGGCAGCGACACGATATAGGGCAGGTCGACACCGGGATTGGTCTGCGGATCGTCGGGAATCAGGTCCCAGTTGAGGATGTCCGACAGCAGGATCACCCCGTTCAGATCGACGTCGACGTCCTGCAGCGCCTTCGTCAGCCCGGCGGCGCGCATCGTGCCATAGCTTTCGCCGAACAGATATTTGGGCGACGACCAGCGCCCGTTCCGGGTGAGGAACTGGACGATGAAATCGGCAAAGGCGTTTATGTCCTGGTCGACCCCGTAAAAGGCCTTGTCCTTGTCCTTGCCGCGCGTGCGGCTGAACCCAGTGCCGGGCGCGTCGATGAAGACGAGGTCCGACGCGTCGAGCAGCGAGAAGGCGTTGTCGACCGTGCGATAGGGCGCGCTGGTGACCTGCCCCGCATCGCCGGTGACGACCCGGCGCGGCCCGAAGGCGCCCATGTGCAGCCAGACGGTCGACGATCCCGGCCCGCCGTTGAACAGAAAGGTGACCGGCCGCGACCCGGCCGGCACGCCAGTGCGGACATAGGCGGTATAGAACATCGACGCCTCGGGCGCGTCCTTGTCCGCCGCCTTCGCCTCGTCCGCGTCATGGTCCTTCGGATGGACGATCAGCGTCCCCGCGATCGCCTGATAGGGTATGCGCGCACCGCCGACCGTGACGCTGCCGCTGCTCCGCACCTCTTCGGGCGTCCATGTCTCAGGAGGGGCGGGGGTAGCGGAAGCGGGCGCCTTGCCCGCCTTCTCCTCCGGCGCGGCGCCGAGGGGTGCTCCGCCCAGCAGCAGGGCGGCGACGACAAGGGCGGTGACGGGCTTCATGACGGCTCCCGGAGTTACTTTCATGGGGCAAAGTGTGGCGTAACAGTCAGTTAATTGCAATGCAGGTTTGATTAGAAATGGTCATGTAAAGATGTCAGCTTGTAGGAGGCGTGATTGCAGATGAAACCGCTGTTCTTGTATGCGTTAGACTAGACATATGATAATGAGCTTATAATCGACGATTTTTCGGAGCGGCGGCGGTGCTTCAATGCTATTTCGATGACAGTGGAACGCACAGCGACTCAACGGTGATCACGTGGGGCGGATTGCTTGGTACGGCCGAACAATGGGAGTACTTGGACCAACAATGGAAGGCCCTATTGGCGAACCCGATGCCGGGACACCCGCGGCTGAAGCAATTCCATCTCTCGCCATGTGCAGCCCGTAAGGGCGATTTCCTAGCTTACAAAGAGGCCGAGTCCGACAGACTGCGTTTCCTTTTCCGCCAAATCATAGCTGATGCTGGGCTTGAGGCGGTTTCCTATTCCGTTCCAATCAAAGCATACGATGAACTAGTTCGGGGCAGGACACGTGAACTGCTAGGCTCATATCCGGAGTCTCTCTGTGTAGGTGCTTGTCTCAAATATTCCTTCGAAAAGGCAGCCGAAATGGGAGAGAAAGCCATAACGGTCACTTTTGACCAGGGTAGGATGACTCCAGCTTTGTTGGATTGGATTGAGCGAGGAACAGCGACCTATAGGGGGGAGGTTGTGCCGATTAGCATTGGGGGCGGGTCGGTCGCAGAAATGACCGGCCTGCAAGCAGCAGACACTATCGCAATCGAAAATTGGTGGTTTGCAAAATCGGTTCTGGAGGGGAGCCCCACGAGAAGTGCGCATTTCAAGAGCCTCGTGGGTAAGACCCCGGTCGTCGGTAATATCATGACGCGAGAAAGCTTGAAACAAGTTATGAAAGTAGCAGTCGCCGAAATTGTGATTTAGGAAAATATGAGAGAAATCTATTAATAATTCAGACAAAATGAACGATCCAAGAGGGACTAAGCACGACCTGACCTACCCCCCATAACCCTTCAACTCATCCCCCGTCAGCCGCACGACATGGATCATGTTCGTCGAGCCCGGCGTGCCGAAGGGGACGCCGGCGACGACCACGATGCGGTCGCCGGCCTTCGCCAGCTTGTGGCGCAGGACCATGCGCTTGGTCTTGGCGACCATCTCCTCGAAGCTGGCCACGTCGCGGGTGCGGACGGCGTGGGCGCCCCAGAGGAGGCCCAGGCGGCGCGCGGTCGCCAGTTGGGGGGTCAGCACCATCAGTGGCACCATCGGGCGCTCGCGGGCGATGCGGCGGGCGGTCGAGCCCGACAAAGTGAAGCAGACGATCGCGCTCGCCGACACCGTGTCGGCGATGCTCGCGGCGGCCTCGGCCAGTGCGTCGGCGGTGGTGGCGTCGGGCAGGGTCTCGGTGAAGTGCAGGCGCGCGGCGTAGCCGGGGTCGCTTTCGACCGACATGGCGATCGCGTTCATCATCGACACCGCTTCTTCGGGCCACTGGCCGCTCGCCGATTCGGCCGACAGCATCACCGCGTCGGCGCCGTCATAGATGGCGGTCGCGACGTCGGACACCTCGGCGCGGGTGGGCGAGGGCGACACGATCATCGATTCGAGCATCTGCGTCGCGACGACCACCGGGCGGCCCAGGCGGCGCGCGGTCTCGACGATGCGCTTCTGCATCGGCGGCACGCGCTCGGGCGGCAGTTCGACGCCCAGGTCGCCGCGCGCGACCATCACCGCGTCGGCCAGCTCCAATATCTCCTCGAGCCGCTCTACCGCCGCCGGCTTCTCGATCTTGGCGAGCAACGCGGCCTTGCCGCCGATCAGGCGGCGCGCCTCGGCGACGTCCTCGGGCCGCTGGACGAAGGAGAGCGCGATCCAGTCGGCGCCATGCTCGCAGGCGAAGGTCAGGTCGCGGCGGTCCTTCTCGGTCAGCGCGGCCATCGGCACGATCACGTCGGGGACGTTGAGCCCCTTGGAATTGGACAGCGGCCCGCCGACCTCGATCAGCGTGTCGATCCAGTCGGCGTGGACGTTGCGCACGCGCAGGACAAGCTTGCCGTCGTCGAGCAGCAGGCGGGTGCCGGGGCGCAGCGCCTCGAAAATCTCGCGGTGGGGCAGTTCGACGCGGGTCGCGTCGCCGGGCGTCGGATCGCGGTCGAGGCGGAAGGGCTGGCCGGTTTCGAGCAGGACGCGGCCCTCGGCGAACTTGCCGACGCGCAGCTTGGGGCCCTGCAGGTCGAACAGGATCGTGGTGGTGCGGCCGAGTTCCTTCTCCATCGCGCGGATCGCCTGGACCAGCGGCACCTTGTCCTCATGCGTGCCGTGACTCATGTTGATGCGGAAGGCGTCGGCGCCCGCCTTGAACAGCTGCGCGATCATCTCGGGCGAGGCGCTTGCCGGGCCCAGCGTGGCCAGCACGCGAACCTTGCGCTGGCGGGGGGAAATCTGGCTCTCCACGTGTCTTTTCCTGATCTCTGTCGGGGGAGGATGCGACAGGGGATAGTCCGGCGGGCGCGGATGACAACCCCCTCCGTCACGGTAATGCCATCGATTGCGTAAACCCGCTGCCGATGCGACCGGTCGTGGGCCGTCCGCTTATTCGCCGTTGAGCGTCGGGGCGGGTGCCTCTACAGCGTCTCGCCTTCACCGAATGCAGGGATAGACGAATCATGGCCGAAGCCGACACGACCGAAGACAAGGGCAGCATCGCGGCGCAGGAGCTGCGTCTGTTCGTCGAGCGGGTCGAGCGCCTGGAAGAGGAAAAGAAGGGCATCGCCGACGACATCAAGGACGTGATGTCCGAGATGAAGAGCCGCGGCTACGACACCAAGATCGTTCGCAAGCTGCTCGCGATCCGCAAGAAGAAGAAGGGCGAGCATGAGGAAGAGGCGATGATCCTCGAAACCTACATGGCCGCGCTGGGGATGCTCTGAGGGATTGACCCTCAGCCGCCGGGCGTCCAGCATCGACCGGCGCTGCCTTTCCGCAAACGCCGGTTAATGGGCCGGAGCCCGCCAGGGCTCCGCAAGGCCAAAGGCCGCCCGAGCTTATGCGAGGAAGCCAAGTGGGGCGGATGCCCCACGCCCGGCAATTGAGGGCCCTATATAATGTCCACCTTCCAGATCGACACCGCCACCAGCCGCGCGAACCCGACGCCGGCGCCGATGAAGCGGCTCACCGTACCCGCGATCCGCGCCGCCAAGGGCAAGCAGCCGCTGGTGATGCTGACCGCCTACACGATCCGCATGGCGCAGATCCTCGATCCGCATTGCGACATGCTGCTGGTCGGCGACAGCCTGGGCCAGGTGCTCTACGGCCTGCCGTCGAGCCTGCCGGTCAGCCTCGACATGATGATCGCGCATGGCGCGGCGGTCGTGCGCGGCAGCTATCACAGCCTCGTCGTCGTCGACATGCCGTTCGGCTCCTATGAGGAAAGCCCCGAACAGGCCTTCCGTTCGGCTTCGCGGGTACTCAAGGAGACGGGCGCGGCTGCGATCAAGCTCGAAGGCGGCGAGGCGATGGCCGAGACGATCGCCTTCCTCTCAGCGCGCGGCATCCCGGTGATCGGCCATGTCGGCCTCACCCCGCAGGCGGTCAACGCGCTCGGCGGCTATGGCGCACGCGGGCGCAGCCAGCAGGAATATGCCAAGCTGATCGGCGATGCGAAGGCGGTGGCCGAGGCAGGCGCTTTCGCGCTCGTCGTCGAAGGCGTGGTCGAGCCGCTGGCGGTCGAGATGACCCGGGCGATCGACATTCCCACGATCGGCATCGGCGGATCGGCCGATTGCGACGGCCAGGTCCTGGTGATCGACGACATGCTGGGCATGTTCGACCGGGTCCCGCGCTTCGTGAAGAAATATGCGCAGCTCGCCACGCAGATCGACGCGGCCGTCGCCGAATATGCCGAGGACGTCCGCGCGCGGCGCTTTCCGACCGCCGATCAGACCTATCAACCCAAGGCCTGAAGCCCCGGCGCCCGTTCATCGCGCATATCTATTGGCTATGGCACCGCGCCTTGTCGCCCGCTAAGAGGGCCGGCACCGCCTGTTGTGGAGATTGTTCTTGGCCTCATTGCCGCCCACCGAGGACGCATTCGTCCGTGAAGTCGACGAAGAGCTTCGCCAGGAGCAGCTCCTCAAGGTCTGGAAACATTATGGCAAGCTGGCGCTGATCGCGGTCGCGCTGTTCCTCGCCGGGCTCGCGGCTTTCCTCTTCTGGCGCGCCGAGCAGCAGAAGGCCGCGGAAAAGCAGGGCGAGACGATGGGCGCGCTGATCGCCGACGTGCAGGCCGCGCGCAAGACCGATGCCGCCAAGAAGGCCGACGAGCTGATCGCCGGGGGCGGCTCCGGCTACCGCGTGTCGGGCCTGATGACCAAGGCGGCGCTGGCGGTCGACAAGGGCGATACCAAGGGCGCCGCCGCGATCTTCGCCGGCATCGCCGCCGACGAGGATGTTGCCCAGCCTTATCGCGACATCGCGCTGATCCGGCAGACGCTGCTCGAATATGACACGCTGCCGCCGCAGCAGATCATCGACCGGCTCAAGTCCCTGACGATCGAGGGTCACCCCTTCTTCGCGACCGCGGGCGAGATGACCGCCATCGCCATGCTCCAGCTCAACCGTACCGCGGAGGCCGGGCGTCTGCTCGCCGCCGTTGCGCGCGACAAGGAAGCACCCGACACGCTGCGCGTCCGCGCCGCACGCCTCGCCACGAGCCTGGGCGTGAACGTCGACGAGGCCGCCGCACGGGCGACGGCGACCGCCCCCGCTGACAAGGATTGACGGAATGAACCGGAAGCTTTTCGCCGCAGCCGCGGGGCTGGCGATCATGACGACCCTCGGCGGTTGCGGCATCTTCGGCGGTGGCGAGCGCAAGAAGCCCAAGACCCCGGTCGTGGGCCAGCGCATCGCGGTCCTGAGCTCGGACACCGACATCGAGGCCGATCCGACGCTGGGTGTCGTTCCGGTCACGGTGCCGGGCGAGCAGGTCAATCCCGAATGGCCGCAGCCGGGCGGCAATGCCGCCAAGGCGATCGGCCATGTTGCGCTGGGCCAACAGCTTTCGGTTGCCTGGAGCCGCAAGGTCGCCGGATCGACGAGCAAGGCACGCCTCGCCGCCGGCCCGGTCGTCGGCGGTGGCCGCGTCTATGTGATCGACGTCGACGCGCGCATCCACGCCTTCGACCAGAAGACCGGTGCCGCCGTCTGGGAAGCGGTGCTGGCCGACAAGAATGGCAACAAGGCGTCGCTGTTCGGCGGTGGCGTCAGCTATAATGCCGGTAAGGTCTACGCCACCAACGGCGTCGGCGACACCGCGGCGTTCGATGCCGGGACCGGCAACCAGCTGTGGAAGGTTCATCTCGGCGGGCCGCTGCGCGGCGCGCCCTCGATCGGCAATGAGTCGATCTATGTGATGAGCCAGGACAACCAGCTCTATGCGCTGAAGGAGTCCAATGGCGAGACGCTGTGGACCGCCAGCGGCAGCCTGGAGAATGCCGGCGTGTTCGGCGCCGGCGCCCCCGCGATCGGCCAGGGCACCGTCATCGCAGGCTTCTCGTCGGGCGAGCTCACGGCCTATCGCTACGAGAATGGCCGCGTCGTGTGGCAGGACTCGCTGTCGCGGACGAGCATCAACACCTCGGTCGCGAGCTTGGTCGATATCGACGCCTCGCCCGTGATCGACCAGGGCCGCGCTTATGCCATCGGCGAAGGCGGCCGCATGATCGCGATGGACATCCTCACCGGCCAGCGCCTGTGGGAAGTCAACATCGGCGGTCTCGAAACCCCGGTCGTTGCAGGCGAGTGGATCTTCGTCGTGACCGACGATGCGCGGCTGCTCTGCATCACGCGCACCGGCGGCCGCGTCCGCTGGCAGACCCAACTGCCGCGCTGGAAGAACGAGAAGAAAAAGAAGAAGCCGATCAGCTGGTCGGGCCCGATCCTCGCGGGTGGCCGGTTGCTGCTGACCAACACGCAGGGGCAGCTCGTCGAGGTCGCCGTCGCAGATGGCGCGGTGGGCCGCACGATCAAGCTCGGTGACACTATCTATGCGGCGCCGGTCGTGGCGGACAATATGTTGTTCGTGCTGACCGACGGGGGCAAGCTGGTCGCCTATCGCTGATCCAGAGTGCGGGGGCTGTTCGTCCCGCGCCGGATCGCCGAAGACTCGGGCTAAACAAAAGCTTCGCGGCCCTGTATGGGGCCCCGATGAAACATCTCCCCACCGTTGCCATCGTCGGCCGCCCGAACGTCGGCAAATCGACGCTGTTCAATCGTCTCGTCGGCAAGAAGCTCGCTTTGGTCGACGACCGGCCCGGCGTGACACGCGACCGGCGCGAGGGCGACGCGTCGCTGCTCGGGATGGAATTCAAGATCGTCGACACGGCAGGTTTCGAGACCGACGACCCCGAAACGCTGCCCGGCCGGATGCGCGCGCAGACGCAGGCCGCCGTGGACGAGGCCGACGTCGCGCTGTTCATGATCGACGCGCGCGCCGGCCTGACCCCGCTCGACGAGCAGATCGCCAATTGGCTGCGCAGCGCCGACACGCCCGTGATCGTCGTCGCCAACAAGGCCGAGGGCAAGGCCGCCGAGCATGGCGTGTACGAGTCCTTCGGCCTGGGCCTGGGCGATCCCGTGCCGCTGTCGGCCGAGCATGGCGAGGGCATCGTCGACCTGTTCGACGCGCTGCGCCCGCATGTCGAGCGCGACGAGGAGGAGGATTTCGGCGAGGAAGAAGAGAGCGAGGACGAGGAGGCGCGCGGCCCCCTCAAGCTCGCCATCGTCGGTCGCCCCAATGCGGGCAAGTCGACGCTGATCAACCAGATCCTCGGTGAGCAGCGGATGATCACCGGGCCCGAGGCCGGCATCACCCGCGATTCGATCGCGATCGACTGGGACTGGCACGCGCCCGACGGCGAAGTCCGCAAGGTCCGCCTGATCGACACCGCCGGCATGCGCAAGCGCGCGAAGGTGCAGGACAAGCTGGAGAAGCTGTCGGTTGCCGACGGCCTGCGCGCGGTCGATTTCGCCGAGGTCGTCGTCCTGCTGCTCGATGCGACGCTCGGGCTCGAGGCGCAGGACCTGCGCATCGCCGACAAGGTGCTGCAGGAGGGCCGCGCGCTGATCATTGCATTGAGCAAATGGGATCTGGCGGTCGACCCGCCTTCGTTGTTCCAGGGAGTCCGCGCGGCGCTCGACGAAGGGCTTGCGCAGGTGAAGGGGTTGCCGCTGCTGACCGTGTCCGGCGCCACGGGCCGCGGGGTCGATCAGCTGTTGCAGGTGGCGCATGAAACGCGAGCAGCCTGGTCGCTGCGCGTTTCGACGGGCAAGCTCAACCGCTGGTTCGAGAAGGCGATCGAGGCCAATCCGCCGCCCGCGCCCGGGGGCAAGCGGATCAAGCTCCGCTATCTGACCCAGGCGCGCACGCGGCCGCCGAGTTTCATCCTGTTCGGGACGCGGGTCGACCAGCTTCCAGAGAGCTATCGCCGCTATCTGGTCAACGGTATCCGCCGCGAGCTCGGCTTCGGCGCGGTGCCGGTGCGATTGACCGTCCGCGCGCCGCGCAACCCGTTTGGCGATTGACGGTGACGCGGATCGACGCGCGCGGCATGCGCTGTCCCTGGCCTGTCGTGCGACTGGCCAGGGCGGTGCGCGAAGGCGCGTCGGCAGTGCTGATCCTGGCCGACGATCCGATCGCGCCGGGCGAGATCGCGGCGCTGGCGCAGGCGCGCGGCTGGGGCATAGCGCCGGCGGACGAGCCGCATGGCTGGGTCGTGTCCACCGTCGAAGCCTGACTGGCCGAATACATTTCGTAGACGAAACGAGAAAGCGGCCTAATCCGATAGTCTTAGAGTAACCGCTCGTTTACGCCGCCCGCCTAGGGTGAGTCGGACCTGGCAGGGTGCGAGCAGGGACGAGACATGGCTCATAGCGGCGTGCATGTGGTGAACTGGACTACGTTCGGCGAGACCCGCGATCTGATCGGCGGCGACTTCCCGAGGATCCTCGGCTATTATCGCGAGGATGCCGCGAAGTGCGTGGTGGCCGTGGAGCAGGCCTACAAGATTCGCGACGCAGTCGCGATGGTACGGCCGGCACATACGCTGAAAGGGGATTCGCTTCAGTTTGGCGGCGAGGCGCTCGGCGCCCTGGCCGAACAGATCGAACACAGCGCCCGCCGCAGCGTCGAAATGCAGGCCCCACCAGAAAAACTCGACGACGAAATCCTGCGGCTGCGGCCCCTGCTGATCGAGACGCTCGCCCATTTCGAGCGTGAGATGGCCCGCGCTGCTGCACCGGCTGTGCCTGCGGCGCCCTTCCGGCGACCCGCCATGGCGGCAGGCTTCGGACGCAAGCAGGCCTGAACGCCGGGACGGCCGGTCAGGAACCGGCCGTCGGCATCTGATTAGTCGTGCGCCGGCTTCGACTGAAGCTGGATGTAATTCTGGACGCCCATCCGCTCGATCATCTCGAACTGCTTCTCGAGCATATCGACATGCTCTTCCTCGGAATCGAGGATCGACTGCAGCAGGTCGCGCGTGCCGAAGTCACGTACCTGCTCGCAATAGACGATGGCTTCCTTGAGCTGCGGGATCGCGTCGTTCTCAAGGGCCAAGTCCGCCTTGAGAACCTCCTCGACCGTTTCGCCGATGCGGAGCCGGCCCAGCATCTGGAAATTGGGGAGGCCGTCGAGGAACAGGATGCGCTCGGCAAGCCTGTCGGCATGCTTCATCTCGTCGATCGATTCCTCATATTCCCACTTGGCGAGCCGCGCGACGCCCCAATGTTCGAGCATACGATAATGCAGGAAATATTGGTTGATAGCGGTCAGCTCGTTCTTGAGCGTCTCGTTGAGAAATTCGATGACTTTCGCGTCACCCTTCATGTGGTCCTCCAATGTCGTCGCCGCGCTCGATAGACGAAATGCGCGATGTTGTGAAGGGTTCCGATCAAATACTTTCCCAAAGAACTAAATATATTCAATGCTTTGCGCCTGACATTCATTCGCATCGAAAGCGATAGTCATTCGCAGGCAAATAAAAAGGCCGCCCAGCGGGCGGCCAAGGGGACAAACTATCGTGCGAACGGTCAGACCGCGACCGACTCTTCCTCGATGATGCTGCGAGCGAAGGGCAGGCACTGGCCACAGCGCGGGCGCCGACCCAACGTCTGATAGGCGCTGCGCGGACAGCTCGCACCCTTGCGGGCGGCGTCACGAACATCGGATTCACGAATCGCGTTGCAGATACAAACGAGCATTCGGCACCTCTCGAATCGACATGTACGGCTATTGCGACTGACTATCAATAGTTATTGAAGGGTGGGACGGCGTTTCGTCGCATCTTCGCGCTTTCCCTTCTCTCCCGGAGCCGATAGGCGCCGCGGCATGGCCCGAAACAGTGATCGCAGCGCGACCGTCGCAACCGCTTTCGGGCGCGCGCGGGGCTATGATTCAGCGGCCCGCGTTCAGCGTCTCGTGGCGCAAGACCTCGCACGCCGTATCGGCGAGGAGGGGCTCATCGGGCGACCTGAGATATTGGAACTGGGATGCGGGACCGGTTTCCTCACAGCCGCGCTGCATCAGACCGTGGCGGGCGGTCGCTGGACGGTGACCGACCTGTCGCCGCAGATGGTGGATAGGGCCCGGCATTCGATCGGCGATACGCTTGGCGCCGATGCACGCTGGCTGGCGCTCGACGGCGAATGTCCAGATCCGTCGCTGGGCCGGTTCGACCTGATCACGTCGAGCATGGCCTTCCAATGGTTCGAGGATCTGCCGGGCGCGATCACCCGCCTGGCGGCGATGCTGAATCCCGGAGGCTTGCTGGCCTTCGCGACGATGGTCGAAGGCAGTTTCGGCGAATGGAGCTCGATCGTCGAGACGCTCGGCTGGCCGCGTGCGACCCCGCTCTATCCGTCGGCAGAGCAGATCGCGCCGATGGCGCCGGCGGGCTTCGCGACACGGATCGAACAGCTCGTCTTTTCCGATCCGCAGCGCGACAGCCGGTCCTTCCTGCGCGACCTCAAGGCGATCGGTGCCGGCACCCCCGCTGCGGGGTACCGGCCGCTGCCGCCGGCCGTACTGCGCGAGGCGATGGCGCGTTTTGATGCCGGGCCGCGCACCGTGAGCTACGCTATTGCCGTCTGTCTCATCCGGGCGCCAAGCGCATGACGGGACGGATCAGCCGCTGTTGCGCAGCGCGGTCGCGATCGCATTGATCGACAGCTGGATGCCCTCGCGAACGCGCGGGTCGTCCTCGCCCGCGCGGTGACGCTTGAGCAGCTCGATCTGCAGCAGGTTCAGCGGCTCGATATAGGGCAGGCGCAGCCGGATCGACTGGTCGAGCGACGGGTTCTTCTGCAGCAACCGGGTCTGGCGGGTAATCGACAGCAGCGCATCCTGTGTCATCTGCCAGCCGTCGCGGATCTGCCCGAAGATCGCCTTGCCCATCGCCTGGTCCTCGACCAGCGCGACATAATGTTCGGCGATATCCATATCCGACTTGGCAAGCACCATCTCGAGATTCGCGAGCGTCGACTGGAAGAAGGGCCAGGCCTCCAGCATCTCGCGCAGGAGACCAATATCCTTATACCCCTTCAGCCCATGCCCGACGCCGAACCAGCCGGGCAGCATCACGCGGGCTTGCGCCCAGCTGAACACCCAGGGGATCGCGCGCAGATCCTCGATCCGGTCGCTCTTGGTGCGGCTGGCCGGACGCGATCCGATCTTGAGGTCGGCAATCTCGGCGATCGGCGTCATCTGCCGGAAGAACTGGCGAAAGCCTTCGGTCTCGTAGACAAGGCCGCGATAAGCCTTGAAGGCGTTGCCGGAAATCTCGTCCATCGCTGCGAAGAAGCGCTTGGCGTCCTTCGGTGCAAGCGCCTCCTTTTCCAGCGACGCGAGCAGGGTAGCCGAGGCCATCGCTTCCAGATTGGCCGAGGCGCTCTCCCGGGTGCCATATTTGGCGGCGATCACTTCGCCCTGCTCGGTGATGCGGATGCGGCCCTGCACCGTACCATGTGGTTGAGCGAGGATCGCGGCGAAGCTCGACCCGCCACCGCGCCCGACCGCGCCACCGCGACCGTGGAAAAGTTGGATCGCGCTTCCCGCCTTGGCGAAGACGGGCTTCAGCGCACTCGACGCCTCGTGCAGGCTCCAGACCGACGTCAGATAGCCGCCGTCCTTGTTCGAGTCCGAATAGCCGACCATCACTTCCTGATGGCCGCGCGCCGCCGTGATCGCCGCGACCTCGGGCAGGCCGAACCAGCGCGTCATCACGTCGGGCGCGCGCTGGAGATCGCCGATCGTCTCGAACAGGGGGACCGCCATGATCGCGGCCGTCGGCGGGTCGCCCGGCACATAGAGGCCCGCTTCCTTGAGCAGGATATTGACCTCGAGCATGTCCGAGACGCTCTCGGCCTTGGAGATCAGATAGGTGGTGATCGCTTCGCGGCCATAAAGACGATGCGCTTCGGCGGCGGCCTCGACGATCGCCAGTTCGGATAGGGTTTCCTCGGCATAGTCACCGAAGGGCGTTCGCAGCAGCCGCTTGGAGGCCAATTCGGTCCGGAGCAGCGCGACGCGCTCCTCCTCGTCCAATGCCAGATAATCGTCCTCGACCCCGGCGACCTTGAGCAGATCCGCGATAACCCGCTCATGCACATCGGCATTTTGTCGCATGTCGAGTGTGGCGAGGTGGAAGCCGAAGGTCTCGACCGCGCGGATCAGCCGGCCGAGCGCGCCGCTCCCGGATAGCGATCCCGCCCCCGTCCGGTTGAGCGCATGCGCGATCTCGACCAGGTCTGCACGCAGCTCGGCGGGGGTTTGATAAGGCCCCTTCTCCGCGTCGGTTGCAGGAAGGCGACCCGGCTGGCGACCGGTGAGCATCTTGTAGGTCTTGGACAGGCGCGAATAGATGCCGGTTATGGCGCGGCGATAGGGCTCGTCACTCCGAGCCGAGCTTTTGTCACCCGAGGATTCGGCAAGCTTCTCGACCTCCCAGGTCACTTCGGCCAGTTCGGTCGAGATCGACAGTTCGGCGCCCAGCAAGTGAAGCTCGCGGAGATAATAGCCAAGCACAGTCTCCGCAGCGCGCGAAAGCGCGAAACGCAGCGAGTCCGCCGTGACGAAGGGATTGCCGTCGCGGTCCCCGCCGATCCAGCTTCCGGGGCGCAGGAAGCTGGCCGGCCGATGGCCAAGCGCGCGCTGCCAGCGCGAATAGAGCGCGGGAAGCGTCGGCAGGAAGATGTCGCGCAGATAAGCGAGCGCGGTCTCGACCTCGTCTGCGACGTAGAGCCGCTCGCGGCGCAGCGGCCGGGTCTGCCAGAGCAGAGCAATCTGGCGGTAGATCGCTTGGTCGATCAGGTCGCCATCAGCCGTCTCGGTGCGGCCGATATCCTTGAGCGCCATCAGTTCGGCGATCTTGTTGCGGTGATCGATCATGCTCTTGCGCCGCACTTCGGTCGGGTGAGCGGTGAGCACCGGCGCGATCAGCGCCTGTTCGAGCATCTCGACGACTTGCGATCGGGAGATGCCCTCCTGTTCGAGCCGATCGAGCGCCGAGGCGACATCGGCTCCCGGCTCGGCCGCCACCCCCTGACGATCCTCGGCAAGATTGGCGAGCATCGAGAACAGCATGAAGCCACGCACGAAAGCGAGCGTGTCGTCGAGCGTCAGCGCATCGAGGCCGGTATCAATCTCGTGCGAGCCGACGATCCCGCGCGCGCGGTCGACCGAAGCCGAGCGGATATATTCGATCCGCCGGAACAGCGTCTCCCCGCCATAGGCCTTGATCACGTCGCCGAGGAGGCGGCCGAGGAAGCGGATGTCGGGGTTCTGGGTGATGGGCGGGGCGCTGGACATGTCCGAATGCTGCGCCGCAATATGGGCGTCGTCAATAGCGTGCCTGTCCGCGCCGTACCGCGGCTATCCGTCGACTGCGAAGACTTCGTCGAGGAAGTTGCGCATCGCCTGCCAGCTGCGGCGGTCGGCGCGCGGGTTGTACATCTCCTCCCGTGCCGGGTTCGTGAAGGCATGGACGGTGTGGCCATAGCTGTGAAGCTGCCAGTCGGCGCCGGCCTCGGTCAGCTCCTCCGACAGGGCAAGCACCGTTTCCGGCGGATCGAGCGGATCATCCCATCCGTGCAGCACCAGCAGCTTGGCCTTCACGCCGCCATTGGGAAAGGGCGGGGCATCATAGACGCCGTGGAAGCTGACGACCCCGGCCACGTCCGCGCCGCACCGTGCAAGGTCGAGCACGCATTTGCCGCCGAAGCAGAAGCCGATCGCCGCAACGCGGGCTGGATCGCCGGGCGCCCCCGCGTCGCGCGCCATATCAAGCGAGGCGAGCAGGCGATCACGCAGAAGGCCGCGATCCGCGTCCATCTCGCCCATGCGCTCGCGCGCTTCGTCGAAATCGCGCGGCCAGTTGCCTAGCCCATAGAAGTCGATCGCGATTCCGACATAACCGAGTTCCGCGAGCGACCGGGCTTTCGCTTCCTCGAAAGCCGTACGCCCCATGAAGGTGCCAGCGACGATCACGATCGGCCGGGCGGCATCGCTGCCATCGTCCCAGGCGGCATAGGCTTCGAACGTCACCCCCTGATGCTCGTAACGGATTGTCCTGTTCGCGATGGCCATATGTGCTCCGATATCGTGGATTGCCGCCTATTCGCGCGAGGAAGCACCGATTTGCAAGGGTGACAGGAGGGCGGCGGACCACTAAGAGGCCCGTTCCGTCTCTTACGGTCGATGCTGCGGCGTCAGGCAGGGCCTCTTCCCGCCGCGCCGCCAAGAAGGGGAAGTGATGCCGACGCTCGTCCTTATCCGTCATGGTCAGTCCGCGTGGAATCTCGAAAACCGCTTCACCGGATGGTGGGACGTCAACCTCACCGAGCAGGGCATCGCCGAAGCCAAGGCGGCCGGCGAACTGATGGCGGCCAAGGGGCTCGACTTCGATCAGTGCTATACCAGCTTCCAGACCCGCGCGATCAAGACGTTGAACCTCGCGCTCGAAGCGATGGGCCGGCTGTGGCTGCCGGTCGAGAAGGACTGGCGCCTCAACGAGCGCCACTATGGCGGCCTCACCGGCCTGAACAAGGCAGAGACTGCCGCCAAGCATGGCGACGATCAGGTCAAGATCTGGCGCCGCAGCTTCGACATTCCGCCGCCCGTGCTGGAGGCCGGTGGCGAGTTCGACCTGTCCAAGGACCGCCGCTACGCCGGCATCGCCATACCGAACACCGAAAGCCTCAAGGATACGATCGCCCGCGTGCTGCCCTATTGGGAGCAGCGCATCGCCCCCGACCTGAAGGCGGGCAAGCGGGTCGTCATCTCCGCGCACGGCAATTCGCTGCGTGCGCTGGTCAAGCATCTGTCGCACATTCCCGACGATGAGATCACAGAGCTGGAGATCCCGACCGGCCAGCCGATCGTCTATGACCTCGACGACGACCTCAACGCGCGCGACCGCTATTATCTGTCCGAGCGCTGATATAGCAGGGAATCGCCGCAGAATGGCGGCGACGCTAGAGGTGCGGGTGGAGAGGACCACCGGAGATTGGGGAAGCACATGGCCGCAGAGCCGCTGATCGGAATCATCATGGGCAGCCGGTCCGACTGGGAAACCATGTCGCACGCCGCCGCCACCCTGGACGCGCTGGGCGTGGATTATGAGACGAAGGTTGTCTCTGCCCATCGCACGCCGCAGCGCCTCTATGATTATGCTACCTCGGCAGCCGGGCGTGGCCTCAAGGTCATCATCGCCGGCGCCGGCGGCGCGGCGCATCTCCCGGGCATGGCGGCGTCGATGACGCGTCTGCCGGTGCTCGGCGTTCCGGTCGAGTCCAAGGCGCTCAAGGGCATGGATAGTCTCTTGTCGATCGTTCAGATGCCCGGCGGCATCCCGGTGGGGACGCTCGCGATCGGCAAGCCCGGGGCGATCAACGCTGCGCTGCTCGGCGCGGCGATCCTGGCGACCCACGACGAAGCGCTCGCTGCCCGGCTCGAAGCCTGGCGTGCGCGCCAGACCGCCGATGTGGCCGAGGAGCCGTTCGATTGAGCGCCGCCCTGATCCCGCCCGGTACGACGATCGGCATCGTCGGCGGCGGCCAGCTCGGCCGTATGCTCAGCGTGGCCGCCGCCCAGCTCGGCTATCGCTGCGCGATCTTCGCGCCGGAACCGAGCGGCCCTGCGGCGGATGTCGCCGCCCGCTGGGTGCAGGGCAATTATGCCGATCTCGACGCGCTCCAGGCCTTCGCCCAGAGCGTCGATCTGATCACCTACGAGTTCGAGAATATTCCGGTCGGGCCGCTGGAGTCGCTGCGCGTGCCGCTTGCTCCGCATCCGCGCGCGCTGGCGACGGCGCAGGATCGCGCGACCGAGAAGGCCTTCGTCAAGGCGATCGGCGGCCGGCCGGCGCCCTGGGCCGTGGTCAGCAGCCGGGAGGATCTGGATGCGGCCGTGAAGCTGATCGGCGCACCCGCAATTCTCAAGACGCGGCGCTTCGGCTATGATGGCAAGGGGCAGGCGCGGCTCAAGACCGCCGCCGACGCCGACGAAGCCTGGGCGTCGATCGCCTGGGAGCCTGCGGTGCTCGAAGGCTTCGTCCAGTTCGAGCGCGAATTTTCGATCCTGGTCGTGCGCGGTCGCGACGGTACGATTGCGACCTGGGATCCTGTGCTCAACGTCCATGAGGACGGGATATTGGCGCTGTCGACGGTTCCTGCAGGCCTGTCCGATGCGACCGTCGAAGCTGCGAAGGCGCTGGCCGGCAAGATCGTGACCGAGCTCGACTATGTCGGCGTGCTGGCGATCGAGTTCTTCGATACCGAGGCCGGTCCCGTATTCAACGAAATGGCGCCGCGCGTCCACAATAGCGGCCACTGGACGATCGAAGGCGCCGTCACGTCGCAGTTCGAGAACCATATCCGCGCGATCTGCGGGCTTCCGCTCGGCTCCACCGCTCGCGCGGCCCCGCGTGTCGAGATGCGCAATCTCATCGGCGAACAGGCCGCGCACTGGGACCTGATCCTGTCCGATCCGGCAGCACATCTGCATCTTTACGGCAAGGGACAGGCCCGCCCCGGCCGCAAGATGGGCCATGTGACCAAGCTGTTCTTCGACTGAAGCCGGCGCCGACCTACGCTGTCAACCGCCGCCGGCCGTTCGATATTCGGCGCTGACGTCGCGCTTGAAGCCCTGCAGGCGGATCGGCCGCGACCCGGCGCAGACTGGCGCGCCGACGATCCGCATCCAGCGTATGCCGCCATCGGCGGGGCGCAATTCGACGTCAAGGGTGAAGCCCCGCCGGTGGCGCAACGCATAATCGCGTAGCTTCTCCATCGCTGCCCTGGACGGTTCGGCGTAGAAGGTCAGCGCCTCCGACCGCAGAACCGGCTTGCCGCGCTGCAGTCCGAACAGATCGTACACGCCTTCGGACCATTGAAGGCTTCCATCCGTCAGGTCGCAATCCCAGAGACCTATGCCTCTGGCGGTCAGGAGCGGGCGATCGAGCGCGGGGACGATGGCCTGCCTTCCCGTCCAGTTGAACACGCAGCCGAGGTCGAAGCGCTGGGCGCGCTCGAACAGCGGCCAGCTGTGCGTCAGCGGCGAAGGGTCGAGCGATGAACCCAAGGCGAGCCTCCCGTCGATCGGAAAGGCGTCTATGCGCGATATTCCTAACAGGCCGTGACCATCGAATGGTCGAACCCGGCGGGCGCTGTCCCATGCCGGGACAGCGTCAACTGCGGCGGACTCCGGTCATCTCGGCCTTGCCGAAAGCGCCCATCGTCACCGTACCGGACAGGCGGTCGCCTTCTACGACCGCCTTGCCCACCAGCGTCATGCGCATCGGCTTTTCCGTCGGCATCTTCCAGATCAGCCGATCGCCCTCGATCCGGCCGTCGACCACGGGCAGCTCGCCGACATCGGCGACGTTGCTGCCCGTGAAACGGTCACCGTCGCGCACGATGGTGAAGACCGACGCCTGCTCTCCGAACGGGGCCTTGGTGATGCAGTCCCAGATTTCGACGTTCACTGGCCGACCTGCATCTTCTCGACCGGCAGGCCGAGATCCTTGAGCTGCGGCTCGACCTTGGCGGCATCGCCGACGACGATCCAGATCAGATCGTCGGGACGAATCGCCTTGCGTGCGGCGGTATCGAGGTCGGACGCCTTCATTGCGCGGTAGCGGGCTGGCAGCTTTTCGTAATAATCGTCGGGTCGGCCGAGCGTATCGAGCGAGATCAGCGCGCCGAGCAGGTCGCCCGAGGTCTCGAACGATCCAGGCAGCGACCGGATCTGATTGTTGATCGTGCGGTCCCGCTCTTCTTCGGTCACGCCCTTGGTCGTCAGGAACGCCTTCATGTCGGCGATGGCGGCGGCGATCGAGGCTCCGGTCTTGTCGGTCTGGACGGGGGCGATGACGTAGAGCGGCATCGTCTCGCGCAGCATCTGCGCCTGGGTGAAGGCGCCATAGGCCCAGCCCTTGTCCTCGCGCAGGTCCATGTTGAGCCGCGACAGGAAGCTGCCGCCGACCACCTCGTTGGCGGTGACGAGGTCGAGCGGATCGTCCACGCCCCGCGTCGGCAGCAATTCGCCGGCGAGGATGTAGCTTTGCGGGCTCTGCGGCCGGTCGATCAGGACGATCCGCGCCGGGCGCGCCATGCGGTCCATGCGGAACTGCTTCTCGCCCTTGGGCGCCGCCGGCTTGGCCCAGCTGCCGAAGCGCGCCTCGAGCAGCGGCTTGAGCTCGGCGAGGGTCGTGTCACCGGTCACGAAGATGCGGGCGTTGTCGGGGCGGAGCCAGCGATCGTGGAAGGCCAGCAGGTCGGCGCGGGTGACCGCCTTGACGCCCTCCTCGGTGCCGCTGCCCGACATCGGTACGCCATAGGGGTGCAGCTTGCCATAGAGCAGGCTGGGCATGATCCGCCGGGCGATGCCGCGCGGCTGGGCATTCTCGGCGGCGATGCCCGCCAGCACCTGATTGCGCAGGCGTTCGATCTCGGCGGGCGCGAAGGTCGGACGTTGGATCACGTCGGCGAGCAGGTCGAGCGACGGGGCGAGATTGGCTTTGAGCGCGAACATCGAGACGTTGGTGCGGTCCATCGTCGCAGAGCTCGCGATCTGCGCGCCCAGCCGTTCCTGGGCTTCGGCCAGCGCGATCGAATCCCGCTTGCCGGCGCCCTCGTCGAGCAGCGCGAGGGTCAGACCCTGCGTGCCCAGTTTCTCCTTCGGATCGGCGGCATGGCCTGCGTCGAAGCTGACCGACATGCGGATGGTCGGGACCGTCGTGCGACGGGCGAACACGACCGGGATCCCATTGGACAGGGTGGTACGCTCGATCGCGGGGAAGGTCAGGTCGTTGATCGCCTCGACCGGAGGGGGCGACGAGCGGTCGACGGCTGCGGTCGGGCGATGCGTCATCGAGATGGCCGGCGCTGCCGCGCCACCCTCGAAGCGCGGGCTGCGATAATAGCGCGGCGCCATCGATCCGCCGTCAGGCGAGCCCTTGGCCGCGCCGCCGGCGATCGCCATGTCCTGCTCGGTCCGCTCGCCCGGCTCGACGATAAGCCGGAATGCCGGCCGCGACAGCCACTTCTGCAGCGCGGCCTTGATCGTCTGCGGGGTCGCAGCCGCGGCGGCGGCAAGGTCCTTCTTGTATTTTTCGGGATCGTCCGAATAGACCGCGCCCTCGGCCAGCGTCACTGCCTTGCCGCTGAAACCGCCGACCGTCTCAAGGCCGGAAATCTCACCCGCGACCTGGCGCGTCGCCGCGCGCTGGACCTCGTCGGCGGTGGGGCCGGTACGGATATAGTCGGCGATCAGCCGGTCGAGTTCGGCCGCGACCTTCGCCGCGTCCACGCCGGGCTTCACGTCGGCGGTCACCTCGACCAGCGACATCTTCTCGAACTGCTGAACGCCGGCGGTCACCGAGACGGCGGTCTTGTCCTTGCGGACCAGCGCATTGTCGAGCCGCGAGGAGGCGAGCCCGCCGAGAATGTCCATGCCCAGGTCGAGCGGGATCAGGTCGGGATCGTTGAGACCCGGCACCACCCAGTTGCGATAGATGCGCGTCTGGGCGACGCGGTCCTTCATCACCTGGTCGACCGGCGCCTTCAGCGTCGGGATGGTGACGGCGGCGCGTGGCGTCTCGGGCCCGCGCGGGATGTCGCCGAACCATTTCGTGACCTTCGCCTTGGCGGTCGCCACGTCGACATCGCCGGCCAGCACGAGCACCGCGTTGTTCGGGCCATAATGCGAGCGGAACCAGGTCTTGACGTCGTCGAGGCTGGCGGCGTCGAGGTCGCTCATCGAACCGATCGTCGAATGCCGATAGGGGTGGCCTTCTGGGAAGAGCGCGGCGAGCTGGGCATATTCGACCAGCCCATAGGGTTCGTTGTCGCCCTGGCGCTTCTCGTTTTGGACGACGCCGCGCTGATTATCGAGCTTCGTCTTGTCGATCGCTCCGACCAGATGGCCCATGCGATCGGATTCGAGGAACAGCGCCAGATCGAGCGCACCGGTCGGCACCGTCTCGAAATAATTGGTGCGGTCGAACCAGGTCGTGCCGTTGACGTCGGTGGCGCCGACCGACTCGAGTGGCTTGAAGAAGTCCTCGTTCGCGTTCTCGGACCCGTTGAACATGAGATGCTCGAACAGATGCGCGAAGCCGGTCTTGCCGGCGGGTTCGTCCTTCGACCCGATATGGTACCAGACCGAAACCGCGACGACCGGCGCCTTGCGGTCGGTGTGCACGATCACGCGCAGACCGTTGTCGAGCGTGAAGCTCTGATAGGGGATGTCGACCTGCTTGACGAGTTCGGCGACAGGCACCGGAGCCTTGGGGGCGGCGGCGAGGGACGGCATGCTGAGAGCCGTCGCGAACAACAGGGCGGCGACGGGACGGAACAGGCTGCGGCGCATTCGGGAACTTTCCGGATGGGGGAAGATTGCCGGTCAATCTAGCCTTTGCCGCCGAGGGTGCAATATCCATGCAATACGCCGATCGACACCAGCCTATGGTTCACCGATCCGGATGCGAGGCATGTTAACGCGGGAGCCACTTGTGTTGCACAAAAGCCACACCATATCGTGGGTCATGGAAGGCAGGGATCAGGCATGAACCTCGAAAAATTCACCGACCGTTCGAAGGGCTTTCTCCAGTCCGCGCAGACCGTCGCGATCCGGATGAGCCATCAGCGTATCTCCCCCGAACATCTGCTCAAGGCGCTGCTCGAGGACGAGCAGGGCATGGCGACCGGGCTCATCAAGGCCTCGGGCGGCGATCCCGCAATCGCGCTCAAGGCGACCGACGCGGCGCTCGCGCGCGTGCCCTCGGTCAGCGGCAGCGGCGCGCAGCAGACCCCTGGGCTCGACAACGATCTCGCCCGGGTCCTCGACCAGGCCGAGCAGGTCGCGCAGAAGGCGGGCGATTCCTATGTCACCGTCGAACGGATGCTGCTGGCGCTGGTGCTTTCGTCGACCACGGCGGCCGGCAAGGCGCTGGCCGAGGCCGGGGTGCGGGCCGAGGCGCTCAACGGCGCGATCAATCAGCTGCGCGGCGGGCGTAGCGCCGACACCGCGAGCGCCGAGGATCGCTATGATGCGCTCAAGAAATTCGCTCGCGACCTGACCGCCGCGGCCCGCGAGGGCAAGCTCGATCCCGTGATCGGGCGCGACGAGGAGATTCGCCGCACGATCCAGGTGCTCGCGCGCCGGACCAAGAACAACCCGGTGCTGATCGGCGAACCCGGCGTGGGCAAGACCGCGATCGCGGAGGGCCTCGCGCTGCGCATCGCCAATGGCGACGTGCCCGATGGCCTGAAGGACCGCAAGGTGATGGCGCTCGACATGGGCTCGCTAATCGCGGGCGCCAAATATCGCGGCGAGTTCGAGGAACGGCTCAAGGGCGTTCTCGACGAGGTCAAGGGCGCCGAGGGCCAGATCATCCTGTTCATCGACGAGATGCACACGCTGATCGGCGCCGGCAAGTCCGAGGGCGCGATGGATGCGGGCAATCTGCTGAAACCCGCCCTGGCACGTGGCGAACTGCACTGCATCGGCGCGACCACGCTCGACGAATATCGCAAGCATGTCGAGAAGGACCCGGCGCTGCAGCGGCGCTTCCAGCCGGTGTTCGTCGGCGAGCCGACGGTCGAGGACACGATCTCGATCCTGCGCGGGCTCAAGGAGAAATATGAGCTGCACCATGGCGTGCGGATCACCGACGGGGCGATCGTCTCGGCGGCGACACTGAGCAACCGCTACATCACCGACCGCTTCCTGCCGGACAAGGCGATCGACCTGATGGACGAGGCCGCCTCGCGCCTGCGCATGGAAGTCGAATCGAAGCCGGAAGAGATCGAGATTCTCGACCGCCGGATCATCCAGCTCAAAATCGAGCGCGAGGCGCTGAAGAAGGAGACCGACGCCGCCTCGCGCGACCGGCTCGACGCGCTCGAGGGCGATCTGGTCGAATTGGAGGAGCAGTCGGCCGAACTCACCCAGCGCTGGCAGGGCGAGAAGGAGAAGATCAACGCCGAGGCGAAGCTCAAGGAGCAGCTCGATGCCGCGCGGATCGAACTCGACCAGGCCCAGCGCCGGGGCGATCTCGGCCGTGCGGGCGAGCTCAGCTATGGGGTGATCCCCGGTCTTGAGCGCGAACTGGCGGAGGCACAGTCGGCCTCGGCCGGGGCGATGCTGCGCGAGGAAGTGACGAGCGAGGACATCGCGTCGATCGTCAGCCGCTGGACCGGCATTCCCGTCGACAAGATGCTCGAAGGCGAGCGTGAGAAGCTGCTCGCCATGGAGGAGGAACTCGGGCGCCGCGTGATCGGGCAGAAGGATGCGATCGACGCGGTGTCGCGCGCCGTCCGCCGCAGCCGCGCAGGCCTGCAGGATCCCAATCGTCCGCTCGGCAGCTTCCTTTTCCTCGGCCCGACCGGCGTCGGCAAGACCGAGCTGACCAAGGCGCTGGCCGAATTCCTGTTCGACGACAGTTCGGCGATGGTCCGCATCGACATGTCCGAGTTCATGGAGAAGCATTCGGTCGCCCGGCTGATCGGTGCGCCTCCCGGCTATGTCGGCTATGAGGAGGGCGGCGTCCTGACCGAAGCCGTCCGGCGGCGGCCCTATCAGGTGATCCTGTTCGACGAGGTCGAGAAAGCGCATGGCGACGTCTTCAACGTCCTGCTGCAGGTGCTCGACGACGGGCGGCTGACCGACGGGCAGGGGCGCACGGTCGACTTCTCGAACACGCTGATCATTCTGACCTCCAACCTCGGCAGCCAGTATCTCGCCAATCTCGGCGACGGGCAGGGCGTCGAGACGGTCGAGGACCAGGTGATGGACGTGGTGCGTGCCCATTTCCGGCCCGAATTCCTCAACCGGCTGGACGAGATCATCCTGTTCCACCGGCTGGGCCAGGAGCATATGGGCCCGATCGTCGACATCCAGGTCGGCCGCGTCGGCAAGCTGCTCAAGGATCGCAAGATCCGGCTGGACCTGACCGATGGCGCGCGGGCGTGGCTCGGGCGGGTCGGCTATGACCCGGTTTACGGCGCGCGCCCGCTCAAGCGCGCCGTGCAGAAATATCTGCAGGACCCGCTGGCCGAAGCGCTGCTGCGTGGCGAGGTGCCGGATGGCTCGACTTTGCGGATCGGCGAAGGCGACGGGCGGCTGACGCTCGACGTGGCCTGAGGTTGGGGGGAGGGCGGGGCTTCGGCTCCGCCTTCCTCTATTTTGCATAATAGGGCGCGTAAACAGGCGGATGACAGGCGCGCGATGTGCATGTTATTCTGCAACTACGCACAGGAAAAATCACCGGGGATCTCAGCCATGAAGTCGTTTCTTTCCGTCGCCCTGATCGCGTCCTTCTCGTTGTCCACCGCCGCATTCGCGGCCGAGAGCGGCACCAAGAAGGACAAGAAGGACCCGGATCGGCTCATCTGCCGGTCTGAGGAAGTTCTGGGATCGCGCCTCGCCAAGAACAAGCGCTGCCTGACGGCCGCACAATGGGACGAGGAGCGCCGTACGCAACGCACTCTGATCGACCGCGCCCAGGCGACGAATTTCAAGAACAACTGATCGAAGGGCCGCCGGTCATCCGGCGGGCCCGATTCGTCAGAGCTCGTAGCCCATCGACTCGACCCAAGGGGTCAGGATGGGGAGGACCGGCTCCATATAGGAGCGATAGCGCTCCCACCGTCCTGCCGAACGGCGATAGATCGGTTCGGTCACCTGCGAATAGCTGGCCGTGCGGATATGGTCGCGCCTCGCGGCGCTCGCGCGATTGTCGAGCACGCGCGGGTCCCAGGGTATCTCGAGGAAGTCGAGTAGGGCACGCATCTGCTCCTCGGGATCTTCGACCATCGCTTCATAACGGATGCGGTGAACGTCGAGCGGGAGATTGGCTTCCGCGAGCGACCAGGCGGTTTGTGCGAGATCGTAAAGGCTGGCAGCCCCCTCCAGCGTCGTGAAGCTCAGCATTGCCGGATTGAGCTCGAAATTGGACATGAAAGCGCTGAGCACGCAATCGCAGGGATGGCGTTCGGCGAAGATCACCTTGGCGTCGGGGAAGATGCGGTGGATAATGCCCATGCGCGTCATGTGCAGGGGGAATTTGTCGACGATCCGCTGACCGGGTCCTGCAGGTGCGATCTGGTCGAGTGTCTGGAAATAGAGGCGGCGCAGCTCGGCGATGCGCGCCTCATCGAGCGAGGCGATCTCCGAGGGCGCACCCAGGGCATTTTCCACCTGCCGCACGACCGGCATTTCCTCGAGCACGTGAAGCTGCGGAAGGTTCATCAACAGGGTGTCGAGAAGGGTCGTTCCGGACCGCGGAAAGCCGACCAGGAAGATGGGTGACGGCGGTTCGCAAGGCGTCGACGTCTTCGTCCATCGGGCGACCCGATCGGCAGTGAGCTGCTCGGTATTGGCGCGCACCTCGTCGAGATAGGTCTGCGCGTCGCGGAGCACGATCGGCATCTGTTCGAGCGACGCGATATTCATTTGTTCGAAAGCCGGGATGGCGATGTCGGGCTTGCCGACGCGGTCCGCGACTTCGCCGAGCAACTGGCAGCGACGTACCGTATCGATGGTGTCCGGAACGCCCATCGCGAGCGGCAGGGCTTCTTCGAACCGGTTTTGACGGCGGAGGGCCGAGGCTTGCATGAAGCTCGTCTCGGCCTCGGGCAGCCCGGCATCCCGGGCTTGCTCGACCAGATCGGCCAGTTCGTCGATGCGGTTGAGATTCTCCAGCAGCACCGCCAGTTCGAGATAGGCGGCCGTCGAACTGCCATCGAGACGGATCGCCTCGCGCAGGGCCGCTTCTGCCGCCGGATAGTCGCGGAGCGATGCCTCGGCCAGCCCGGTCTCGAGCTGGACCTCCGGATTGAGCGGATCGCGCCGCTGGGCTTCGCGCATCAGGGCCTGTCGCTCGGTGAAACGCCGCAGCTTCGCGAACAGTCGCGACAGGTTGCAATAAGGCAGGCTGATGTCGGGACGCAGTTCGATCGCCTTGCGCAGACTGACGATGGCCTCTTCGACGGCGCCGGCCGCGGCGTGGACATTGCCCAGATTGTTCCAGCTTTCGAAATCGTCGGGCATCGCGGCCACGACCTTGTGGTAATCGGCGATCGCCCGCTCGGGGCGCCCCTGCAGATGGTGGACATGGGCCGACAGGCGCAGGAGCTTCGGATCGTCGCCACCCTCTGCGGCAAGCGCCGCCGCCCCGTCGAGGTCGCCCGTCTCGATCATCGCGCGCACGAGATTGTTGAGCGTCGCCTGATCGCGCGGATCGAGCGCGCGCGCCTGTCTGAGCATGGCCACCCCGCTGTCGAAATCGCCGGTCCGGCATGCCAGCATCCCGGCGAGCGACAGAAGAGGCTGATCGTGCGGGGTGGTCCGCAATATGCTGCGTGCGGCGGCCAGGGCACCGGGCAGGTCGCCGATCTTGATGCGGGCGAACACGGGCGACAGATGCGGAGGCGGAAGGGTCATGATGTCGATCTCAGGCCAGAGGGGGAGCGATGTCGAAGGCTACGGTCATGCGTTCGCCGAAGCTGTAAGGCAGCGTGCCATGCCACATCGTCGAGGGAAACAGCACCAGTCGACCGGGCTTGGGCTCGACGAGGCGGGTAGGCGGCAGGTCGAGACCGAGTTCCGCTTGCGGGCTGCCCAGCGTCAGCCACCCGGCCTGGGTCCCCGTGGCGGCTTCGCGCGGCACGGTCACGTAGAAGGCCGAACTGATCAGCCCGGCGGGGTGGACGTGATTGGCATGGTGACCGCCGCCCTCGCCGGTCAGTCGGACCGACCAGGACCCGGCGAAGCGGGGCCGCGACGGCCGACCATAAGCCAGTAGCGGGTGGCGCGGGTCGGGTTCGGGCAGGCTGGCGATCTGCTCGCGAACGGCTTCCAGAACCAGCGCCCGCAGTGCGCGGATTTCGGGATCGACGCGGCTGAACAGCGGGCCATCGGTCTGGGTGCCGCCGCGCACCGACTGATCCAGATGTGGGGCGCTTGCGCGATGCAGGGTACGTAGCCGCCGGGCCAGCGCAGGCAAGTCGGCGATACGGTCTGCGAGGTCGACGACCCGTATGAAGGCTGGATCGTCCAGCCAGTCGGCGCGCGCATCGCCCGCCAGTCGCCAGGCGATCGCAGCATAGGGCCACATCGCCCGGTTCGGTCCTTGAGGGCGTGCCCAGCGCTCGATCAGTGGCAAGGCCGGCTCCACGCGGCCGGTGCGCAGCAAGTGCCGGACATGACGGATCGCGACCGACAGATCGTCGACCTTCGCCATCACCTCGAACAGGGCGTCCGCCTCGATCCTCTCGCCAAGCTCGGACCGCGCCGCCGCTTCGTTTGCCGTGAAGGTCAACTGCGGGCCGAGCACCGCCCGGCCGCGCATGACGGCGTCGAGCGCGGCTTCATGTCGTCCGGCCTCGATCAGCGAAACGATCAGTATGCGCCACAGATTGAGATCGCCGCCATTGCTCGTCAGCGCCCGTTCGATCGCCTCGGTCGAGCGAAGGCCGTCTCCCATCATCCAGCGCAACTTGATCACGCGATCATGACCGGGATACCAGCCCGGATGCACTGCCAGCAGCGCTTCCAGTTCGGCAATCGCGGTCGCAGCGTCGCCCTGCGCCATGCGCGCCGCCGCGCGGCTTAACAGCAGGTCGCCATTATTGGGCTCCAGAGCGATCGCTGTTTCGAAAAGTGGTAGCGCGTCGAGCCCGGCTTCGAGAGCAATCTGCGCCCGCGCCTGCGCGATCCGCGTGTCCTGTGGCGCCAGCTTCGCTGCCGCGTTGATAGCGGGCATGGCCTCGGCATGCTGGTCGAGTGCGCGGTGGAGCAGGCTTGTCCATTGCCACAGGCGGGCATTGGTGGCGTTCCGCTCGGCCGCCAGGGCAATCAGGGGAAGGGCGTCTTCCTCCCGCTGCAACTCGAGCGCCTTTGCCGCGAGCGTTTCTGCGGTCGCCGCATCGGACGGGCGGAGCTTCATCCGCGCGATCAGGTCGTCGATCATGGGTTCAAAGTCCCTGTGCCACCACGCCGCTCTCGGCTTCGAGCAGCGCTGTCACGGCCGCGCGCTCCTGAGGGCCGAGACCCGCATGCCATATGTCGATGATGAGGATAACGCGCAGCGCGTCGCTGGGGTTGAGCGCCTCATGCTCGATCGTGTCGTCGAAGACCCAGGCCCGGCCGCGTTCCCATTGGCGGGTTTCGGCGCCGACGCGGAACCAGCAGCCATCGGGCACGATCAGGGGCAGGTGGCAGACCAGCCGGGTGTTGGCGACGCCGTGATGTGGCGGGATGCGCGTGTTCGGCGCCAGGAGCGAGAACATGGCATTGGGCGAGCAGCCACCGATCCGGGGCTGGGGAAAGCGATCGATCAACGCCATCGTTCCGGGACAATGGCGGGCATTGGCGTCGATCCGGCGACCATATTGCCACAGGTGGATCGCGGTCCAGTCGCGATTATGGTTGAGCGGTGCCCATTGGGCGAGTGGGGCACCCTCCGGATACTGGATATAGGGGGTCAGTTCGGCGCGTTCGGCGGCGGCCACCGCCTCGAATTCGGCCTGAATCAGGTCGGTCGCGGCCTCCAATTCTCCGAGCCACGGAAACAGGCTGCGATCATGATATTCGCGCTCGACCAGACCGGGAAAATGAAAGTGGGTCGGCTCGCTGTGCCAGACGCGGGTCTGACGCAGGGCATTGCTGCGAAAGCGCGCAATGCGGGCCGCTGCTTCCGGATCGGCTGTTGCTTCCGCCTCCGCCATGGCGTCGCGCAGGCGTTCCTCCTTATCGGCGCGCCAACGGTCGCGGAGTTTTTCGCCGCGGGCCACGGCCGCTGCCAGTTGAGGATTGGCTATGCTGTCGGGTTTGCGGGCGAGCGCCTGGTCATAAGCCTCGCCCGTATCGGCATGGCCGAGTTGTTCCTTGAGGCCTGCGCGCAGCATCAACGCCATGAAGTCGAGCGGCGCGAAGGCGAGCGCGGCAGACACGGCGTCGAGCGCAGCGGCGGGATCGTTCGACGCCCGGTAGAGCGCCGCCCGCTTGAGGTGCAGTTCAAATCCCGGCGCCGCGATTGCGGCACGGGCCAGCAAGCTCAGAGCTTCGGGGAAGGCGCCTCTGGCTGCAGCGGTATCGGCCGCACGTTCCAGATCGGCGGGCGTGGGGGTGGAGGCCATGCGCTACCTTAGGGGCTGATCGTCAGCGGGGAAAGCGGTCCGCGTCGCGGAAAGCCGGGCCAAAAGAAAGAGGCGGCGGGGTCGCCCCCACCGCCTCCTTCCGGCTTCGCCTCGACTATCAGAAGTTGAGGGTGACGCCAGCGTAGATGTAACGACCCATCGAGTCATAGACACCCGGGAAGGTGTTACCCGAGCAGAACACCGCGGTGCAGGCGTTGTTGACTGCCGACGCACCGTTCGCGCCGATGATCGGCGGATCGTTGTCGAGCAGGTTCTGGACGCCCAGACGGAAGGTGTACTGGTCGTTGATCGCATAGGTCGCGGCCAGATCGAAGTAGCTCTGCGACGGCAGCTTCTCGTTGAACGGCGAGAAAGCGCCGGTCAGGGTCGGGTTGCTGCTGCTGCGGTCGATCTTCACGCTGCCGAAGTAGCGCCATGCGAGCGACAGGCCGAGGCCGTTCTCCATGTTGAAGGTCACGCGGGCCTTGTGGCGCCATTCCGGATTGGGAATGCCGCAGACCAGACCGTAGAGACCGGCGCAGTCATAGGGTGCCGTCACACCATTGTCGGTCTCGAGCTTGTCGAGCCAGGTGCCGATGATGCTGAACGACAGCGAGTTGGTGCCGATGCGGGTGTTGTAGCCGGCCGAGAGATCCAGGCCGCGAGTCTTCAGACCACCGATGTTGAGCGGAAGATCGCGGACGAAGCCGTTGGCCGAACGCCACAGCGAACCGGTCGCATCGCGCTGGATCAGCGAGCAGAAGGTCGGATCGCCAGTGGTGATGCACTGGTTGATGATCACGTCCTGACCATAGTTCTGGATCAGGTCCTTCACCTTGATGTCGAACCAGTCGACGGTCGCGTTGAAGCCCGGCAGGAAGGTCGGCTGGAACACGATACCGATCGTCTTCGTGTCCGACTTTTCCGGCTGCAGGTTGGGGTTGCCGCCGATGAAGCCGTTATACTGGCCGGCCGGGTTGCCCGCGACCGGATAGTTGGCCGGATCGAGGCCGGTGAGGGCGCACTGGGCCGCCGTCGCCGAGCCGTCACCGCAAGGATCGCTGTTGCCGTTGAGCGCCACGATGTTCGGAGCGAACAGATCCTGGACGTTCGGGGCGCGAACCGCGCGGTTGAAGCTGGCGCGGAAGCGGATGTCCCGAACCGGAGCGAAGTCGACCGCGATCTTGAACGTGTCGGTGGTGAAACCGCTGCTATAGTCGGAATAGCGATAGGCGCCTTCCAGGGTCAGAGCGTGAATGCCCTGCTCCTCGACGAGTGGCAGACGGAATTCGCCGAACAGTTCCTTGACGTCGAACGAGCCAGACACCGGAACGGTGGCCGCGCCCTGACCGGTCAGGTCGCCCGTGCGGAACGCGACGTCGGTGTCGAGTTCGAGCGATTCCTTGCGGTATTCGGCGCCGAACACGACGCCAAGACCGTCGTTTGCCCAAGGCGACTTCAGGCCATATTCGCCGAGCAGACCGGTGATGGTGCCGCTGAGGACACGCTCCTGCGTGTTGCCGCGCTGGAAGCCCGGGATCTGAACATAGTTCAGCGCTTCCTGGGTCACGCCGCCGAGAGCGAACATGTCGTACGGACGGCAGTTGGTGTCGGTGCCCAGAACGAACACGCGGCAGGCCGGCAGGCCGGTACGCGGATCGGTGACGACGTCGATTGCATTCGTCAGACGCGAGGCCGAAAACTCGTTCGAGTAGGTCTGCGAATAGTTGGTGCGGCCGAACAGATAATAAGCGTCGTACGACCAGACCGGGCTGATCTCGCCCTTCGCGCCGCCGACGATGCGGAAGGCGGTGTGTTGCAGGTCGCTGCGGCGGGGGCCGCCTTCGACGTTACGACGAAGAGCCTGCAGGAAGGCGCGGTTGTACACGTTGCCGGTCAGCGGATCGCGGAAGTCGATCGGCGCGACACCGGCATCGACCAGCGGGAAGCCGGTCTCGGTGAAGCGGGTGACGAGGTTTCCGGGAACGCAGATTTGCGCCAGCTGCTGGGCCGACAGGAGCGGGTTGTCGCAGTTGATGCTGAGCGTGTTGCCGAAGTTGCCCGATTCGGCGATCTGGGCGACCGTGCGGTCGTCCATGAACATGGCTTCCATATAGGGGTGGAAGGCCGGGCTGACTTCATAGTCGGCGAAGACGCCGGCGGTGTAGCGCTCGTCGGGGCGCTGATAATAGTTCAGCGGCGCGAAGTTATAGGCGGTGAAGCCAGGCGTGAAGGTCCGGTTCGGGCCGATCTGGAAGAGGTTCGAGTTCCAGTCGAAGAAGGTGCCGTTTGCCGAGGTGGCCGAGCCACCGCAGCTCACGACGCCCGCCGCGTTCACCTGCGAGGCGCACGACGAATAGTCGTATTTGCTCTGGGTGACCGCCTTCAGCTTGCGGTAGCCGGCATAGGCCATGAAATGGCCCTGATCGTCGTCGCCGAACTTGCCACCGAAGGAGACGGTGACGTCGACGGTGCCGCCGTTGACAGTGTTGCCCGACGGGAAGGGGAAGCCACGAGCCGCGTGCGCTGCCTGAAGCGTCTTGTTGCTGTTGTTGTGCTGGTAGAGGCTGTACTGGCCGTCGATCCGGAAACCTTCGAAGTCGGTGTCCATGATGAAGTTGACGACGCCGGCAACCGCGTCCGAACCATAGGTCGACGATGCACCGCCGGTCAGCACATCGACGCGCTTGACGATGGCGGCCGGCACCATGTTGAGGTCGGCGGCGGACGAAACGGGGTCGCCCGGCATCAGGCGGCGGCCGTTGACCAGAACGAGCGTACGCTCCGAGCCCAGGCCGCGAAGGTCGACGGTGGCGGTACCGGTCGCGCCGTTGGCGAGGTTACCACCCTGACCGGCGAAGGTCTGCGGCAGACTGTTGATGAGGTCTTCGGTGCGGGTCGTGCCCTGGAGCTTGAACTCCTGCGAGCCCACGACCGTGACCGGGCTGACGCCGGTCAGGTTCGGCTGCGGAATGCGCGAACCGGTGACGATGATGACGGCGCCTTCCTCGTCCCCGTCAGCTGCGCCCTGCGCGAACGCGGGCGCGCTCGCGAAGGCCGCAATGCTCAGCGCGACAGCGCTGCAGCCCAGCCCGAAACGGCTGACCTTGTTGATCTTAGTGGTCACTTTCCAGTCCCTTTTCTGGAGTGAGCGGGCCGAATCGTCGTCCCGTGCTCAACCCTCGCAAAAAGGCGCAGGCGCTGGCACACCATACACCCCTCGCTCGGGCATCTCGCTGATGTGCAAGAAATCTGATCAAGCTGTAAAGCGGAGGTTAATCGGGAAGGGCATGTTGGGCCGGTGTTGTCGTATTTATGCAACAGTGGCGAAACGGCATTGCGTGGATCGGCGCGCGCGTGGTTATAATGTTTCAAAGGCAGGAGGAATGGGATGAAAAAGCCGGGTTTTTCAGCGCTTCTGGTGCTAACGGCAATGGCGTCGATGTCCGACGCTCATGCGGCCGAAAAGGCCCGCGATCGACCCGAGCTGTTCCGCAATCTGCTCGACTGCCGCGGCATCGCCGACGATGGCCAGCGCCTCGCCTGCTACGACCGTTCGGTCGGCGCGATGGAGGATGCCGAGAAGAAGAAGGATCTGGTCGTCGTCGACCGCAAGGAGATCCGCGAAACCAAGAAATCGCTGTTCGGCTTCTCCTTGCCCAAGCTCTCGCTGTTCGGGAGCGGCGACGAGAAGGAAGAGAAGGCCGACGAGGTACAGGAGATCGAGAGCACTGTCGTCAGCGTGCGTCCGACCAAGGGCGGCGATTGGGCGCTGCGGCTCGCGAACGACGCCGGCACTTGGGAAACGGGTGGCGCGCTGACGGTGCCGCCGCGGGCCGGCGACAAGGTGAAGATCCGAAAGGCTTCGCTCGGCAGTTATCTAGGCTCGGTCGGGATCAGCCGGGGCATCCGGTTCCGCCGCGTCGAATAGGGGCGCGATCGGCAGGGTCCCGCCGCTGGTCCCCGACGCCCGGCATCAGGGCATCGGACCGGCGACCGGCGCGGGATCGACCCGGGCGTCGCGCCACTTCATCGACCAGTGGAGATGGGGCCCGGTCGCTCGCCCCGTCATGCCGACGGCGCCGACGATATCGCCCTGGCGCACGGCCTGTCCGACCACCACGTCGATCCGCGACAGGTGCAGGAAGGCCGAGTTCAGCCCCATCCCATGATCGATCATCAGCAGATTGCCCTCCAGCGAGAAGGGGGATTCCGCTGCGAGCGTCACGACGCCGTCGGCGGGCGCGGCGATCGGCGTGCCCGCCGGTCGGGCAACGTCGACGCCCGAATGGAAGCTGCCGGGCTCGCCGGCATAAATGCGCTGGGAGCCGAACACCCCGCTGATGCGGCCCGTTAACGGCCAAACAAAGCGTTGACGCCACCCGGCGACGTCATGGCTTTGCGCCCGTGCGGCGACGATCTGCTCGAGTTCGGCCTTACGGCGTGCGAGGAACTCGGGGGTCGGTGTCGTGCCCTTGGGCAGGGTCGGCAGGGACTCGATCTGCCAGCCATGCGGCGCAATGGCGAGGGACCGGCGCCATATCGTGCCATCGGCAAGTACGGCTTCGAGCAAGGCGCGGGGACCGGCGTCGCGATCGAACCCGATCAGGAAGCGGCCATCGGCTGCAACCGGGACGGGCTTGCCATCGAGCATGAGCTGCGCTGTTCCACCGGGCAGCATCCCAAAGGTCAGGCCGCCCTGCTCGATGCGGCCGGACAGGTGAAAGTCGGCATTGTCGACCACGCGTGCGGCGGGGGCAGCGGATGGCGCGATAGTCGGCGGAGAAACGGGCGTGGTGGTGCAGCCCGCAATCGCAAGCAGAACCGGCAGGAGCACGAGCTCCCGGCGCGCTGGCCTCAAGCCGTTTGCTCCGCCTGGGTCGCTTCGACCGCGCTGGCATAGGGTTGCTGGCGCGCCACGCTCCAATAGCGCAGCTCGTCGAGCGGAATGGCGACGCCCGAAACCGCGCAGACGACATGGTCGCCGCCCGTCAGTACGCGGAAGCCGTTGGCGAGATAATGGAGCCGGGCCTCCCGGCCCGCATTCATCAACATGGTCTATCCTCCGGAGGGGGCATATGGGCCCTGCGCCGCGCGACTAAAAGAGCTTTTGCTGGCGAGTGGCCTCGTCTGGACCTGCTTTGGCCCTGGCTGGCGCCCTTGTCGGTGCGCGCAGGTCGTCTCCATCGACGCGCGCATCGACTGCGCCATCGGCGAAATGGAGCGTGAGCCGGCCGGCATCCCGTGCCGCCTGCGCATTGCTGAGCACCCCTCCGTCGCGGCGTTCGACGCGAACATAGCCGCGCTGGAGCGGGCGATCCGGATGCAGCTGCTCGGCGAGGCGCCACAGCTGGTCGAGCGCTGTGCGATTCTGGTCGATCTTGACTCGGATTGGACGGTCGCTCAGCCGGACCGATGCGAGCCGCTCGGCGGCGCGCTCATATTTTCGATCGAGCAAGGCGGGGCGTAGCGCGCCGGCGGCATGGGCAAGGTCGCTTCGCGCATGGGCGAGCCGCTGTCCGAGCGCGCGCGGAAGGCGGTCTGCCAGGTCGTCGAGCCTCTGCTGCTGCCCGGCGAACAGGCCGTCGAGGGTCGGCAGGCGGTCGGCAACAGCGTCGAACCGCTCTGCCGCCCGTTCGCGATAGCGCAGTGCCAGCCGTTCTGCGCGGCCGCCGAGCTCGCGCACATGATGGGCGAGATCGGCGCGCACCGGCACCGCCATCTCCGCCGCAGCGGTCGGCGTCGGCGCGCGGCGGTCGGCGGCGAAGTCGGCCAGGGTCGTGTCGGTCTCGTGGCCCACGGCGGAGATTACCGGGATCGGCGATTCGGCGATGGCGCGGACGACCTCTTCCTCGTTGAACGCCCAGAGATCCTCGATCGAGCCGCCGCCGCGCCCCACGATCAGCAGGTCGGGGCGCGGGATGGGGCCGTCGGGCGCCAGCGCGCCGAAGCCGCGTACCGCGCGCGCCACCTGGAGGGCGGCCGCATCGCCCTGGACTGCGACCGGCCACAGGATGACGTGACTAGGGCAGCGGTCGGCAAGGCGGTGAAGAATGTCTCGGATGACTGCGCCGGTCGGGGATGTGACCACGCCGATCACGCGCGGCATGAAGGGCAGGGGGCGCTTTCGGTCCTCGTCGAACAGGCCTTCCGCCGCGAGCTGTCGGCGGCGCTGATCGAGCAACGCCATCAGCGCTCCCTGGCCCGCCAGTTCCATGCGATCGATTACGATCTGATATTTCGAACGACCGGGAAATGTCGTGAGCTTGCCGGTCGCGATGACTTCGATCCCGTCCTCGGGACGGAAGCGCATAGCGGAAGCCTGCCCTTTCCAGATCACCCCGTCGATGCAGGCGCGCTCGTCCTTCAGGCTCAGATAGCAATGGCCCGAGCTGTGGCGCTTGAAGCCGGAAATCTCCCCCCGCACACGCACGAATCCGAAGGCATCCTCGACGGTCCTTTTCAGGGCGCCCGATAATTCCGACACCGACAGCGCGGGTGCGTTGTCGCCCGGCTGCTCCTCGGCTAACAGGCGGGGCCTGTCGCTTGGGGGCACGCCTGGGAGAAAATCGTTCATGATCGTCCTGCTGTTGGGATCGGGGGGCCGCGAAGATGCGCTGGCCTGGAAGCTCGCGCAATCGGACCGGCTCACCAAATTGTTCGCCGCGCCGGGCAATCCCGGCATAGCCCAATATGCCGAATGCGTCGATCTCGATCCGACCCATCCCGAGTCGGTTCTGGCCTTCGCGCGGGAGGAGAATGTCGGGCTGGTGGTGATCGGGCCGGAGGCGCCGCTAGTGGCCGGCCTGGGCGATCTGCTGCGCGCGAACGGGATCCTCACCTTCGGGCCCAACCGCGAGGCGGCGCAGCTCGAAGGTTCCAAGGGCTTCACCAAGGACCTCTGCCGGCGCGAGAATATCCCGACGGCGGCCTATGGTCGTTTCTCCGATGCCTCATCGGCCAAGGCGGCGCTCGACAGCTTCGGCATTCCGGTCGTGATCAAGGCTGACGGCCTGGCCGCCGGCAAGGGCGTGGTCATCGCTGAGAGCCGCGCGGAGGCGGAAAACGCGATCGACGACATGTTTGGTGGCAGCTTCGGCAGCGCCGGTGCCGAAGTCGTGGTCGAGGAGTTTCTGACAGGCGAGGAGGCAAGCTTCTTTGCGCTGACCGACGGGACCACGGTCGTGCCCTTTGGGTCGGCGCAGGATCACAAGCGCGTCGGCGATGGCGACACCGGTCCGAACACGGGCGGCATGGGGGCCTATAGCCCTGCGCCGGTGCTGACCCCCGAGCTCGAAGCACGCACCATGCGCGAGATCGTAGAGCCGACGGTGCGGGCTATGGCCGCGGCCGGCATCCCCTATTCGGGCGTGCTCTATGCAGGACTCATGCTGACCGCCGCCGGGCCCAAGCTGATCGAATATAATGCACGCTTCGGCGATCCCGAGTGCCAGGTGCTTATGCTCCGACTCGAGGATGATCTGGTGACGCTGATGCTCGCGGTCGCCGAAGGGCGGCTGCATGAAATCGCACGCCCAAGCTTGTCGCCCAACAGCGCGCTCACGGTGGTGATGGCGGCCAGGGGCTATCCCGGCACGCCTGTGAAGGGCGGCCCGATCCGCAACCTCGAGGCGGCGGAAGCCAAGGGCACCAAAGTCTTTCACGCCGGCACGGCGCTCAAGGACGGGGAGCTCGTCGCCAATGGCGGACGCGTGTTGAATGTCACAGCGCTTGGGAAGGATATCGGCGAAGCGCGCGACACGGCCTATGCGGCGGTCGACGCGCTCGATTTCGCAAGTGGCTTCTGCCGGCGCGACATTGGCTGGCGCGAACTGGCACGGCAGCGGAACGGCTGACGCCTCGAGGCGTTCGCCAACTATCAAGTCAACGAGGGATTTCGGGGGTATGTCGAACGCTACGCTGATCATCGCCACGCTCATCGCCATCATCGCGATCGCGGGGCTCTTCCTGTTGCTGCGCAAGCCCAAGCAGCGCGTGTCGCTGAGCGATGCGCCGCCTCCGGTGTCGACCCGTTCGGCCGAGCCCGAGCTTGCCGCAGTGGTCATCGCTACGCCACCGGCCGATACGAAGCCGGCTGAGGTACTCGACGAAGGCAAGGGCGTGGTGGACAGCGCCGCAGCCGCGATGCTCGACGTCGCAACGCCGGTCCTCGGTATCGATGCCCATCCCGACCTTCCCGCCGATGAACTCACCCGTATCAAGGGGCTGGGACCGAAGGCCAAGGCCGTGCTGAATGGCATCGGCATTCACCGCTTCGATCAGCTCGCCGCGCTCGATCCGGCTCAGGCCGCCGAGGTCGATGCCCGGCTCGGGGCTTTCAAGGGGCGGATATTCCGCGATCGCTGGATCGATCAGGCGCGCTATCTCGAACAGGATGATATCGCCGGCTTCGAGAAGGAATTCGGCAAGCTCGGCTGATGCTGGCTGCCGAAGGAGGCTTCGAGGACGCGACCGGGAACGGTGCGCCGTTCGGGTCGGTGGTCGTGCCGCGCTGGGAGCCTGAGATATTGATCTCGGACGCCGTGAAGCCGTCCCCACAGCTGGACATATGGTCTTACCGGCCTCAGTCCAAATTCACGGCGCCCGAAATCCGCTTCAGCGTGCCGCAGCCGTTGATCACGATAGGCGGCAGTTTCCTGACGCTCGCCGAGCGCGGCGGCCTCGTTGCGGAGTCGACCTATCTGAACGATGGGCGTTGGCGCGAGGCGTTGGCGACTGCGCGTTCGTTCCTGCCGATCGAGGGAAAGGTACTGGTTGCCGGCAACGCCGTGACGCGCAACCATTATCATTGGCTGGTCCAATGTCTTGCGCCCATCCTGATCGCCGAGCATTTCGACGTCGCACCCGGATGCCGCGTGCTGGTGCCTTCGCTGACGCCGCTGCGGCGCGATAGCATTGCCGCAGCGGGCATCGCGCCCGATCGGGTGATCGAGCTGGAACCGGGCGAGGTGGCGCTGCCTGCGCTTGGGATGTGCAGCAACCTGATCGGAGGCGATTTCGCCTTCTTCCCTCATCCCACCCTGGTATCGGCGTTCGACCGGCTGATCATGCCGCCGTCCCCGTCGCGTTTTGCGGGCCAGCGGGTGTACATAGCGCGTTTCGATGCGTGGAAACGCAAGATGGCCAACGAAGAGGAACTGCGCGACCGCCTCGAGGCGCTAGGCTTCGTCACGCTACTGGCTACCGAGCTTAGTTTCGCCGATCAGATGGCTTTGTTTCGCGATGCCGATACGATCGTCACCCAGCATGGTGCGGCGATGACCAACATTCTGTTCACGCCCGGTGAAGCAGGACCGAGAGTGATCGAGCTGCATCAGGAGAATTATCTCCACATGGCTTTCCTCAAGCTCGGCCAGGTCAAGCGGCTGCGCTACACCGCGATCATCAACCCGGTGGAATCAGGGGGAGCCGACGTCCACCGATCGACCTGGCGAGCGGACCTGTCTCTGATCGAGCGCGCCGTCGAGCGCGGAAGGTAGCGGGGCGCGACGCCGGCTCGTCCGATGGTTCAGCCCATGCCTCCCAGCGCCGCGAACTTGCTGACCGCTGCTGCGGGCCCGTCCTGATCGTTCCAGACGGCACCCGAGACCGCGAGGAAATCCGCGCCTGCTGCGATCAGCGGCGCGGCATTGTCCGGCGTGATCCCGCCAATGGCGACGCAGGGCAGTTCGAACAGGGTCGACCACCAACCGAGGATGGATGGCTCGGGCCGATGCTCGGTTTCCTTGGTGGTCGTCGGGTAGAAGGCGCCGAACGCGACATAGTCGGCGCCGGCCTCGCCCGCTTCCATCGCCAGATGGCGGCTGTCGTGACAGGTGACGCCGATCTGTGCCTTGGGCCCAAGCTGTTGCCGGGCGTCGCGCGGATCGCCGTCGCTTTGGCCGAGATGCACGCCATCGGCATCGAGACGCTTCGCCAGACCGATCGAATCATTGATGAGGAAGGCGACATCTCGCGACGCGCACACCGCCTGCAAGGGGCGGGCGAGGTCGGCGATGCGATGCTCGTCGATACCCTTCAGGCGCAACTGGAAGGCGGCGACGACCGGCGCGGCATCGAGCGCGGCTGCCAGCGTCTCGGCGAAGCGCTCGTCGATCGACGGCGGAGAGATCAGGTAGAGCTTGCAGGGCGGCCGGCTGTCGTCGCGCTCGAACCGGTCTGCGAAGGCAGGATCGAGCCGCAGCTCGTCCTCGTCGAAATCATCGATGTCGTTCGTGGTCATGTGCACCACTTAGCCACAAACGTCATTCCCGCGAAGGCGGGAATCCAACGGATCGGCCGACCGAACCTCTGTCGATCCGGAGTGCGTTCGCCGGTGGATTCCAGCCTTCGCGGGAATGACGGAAAGAAGGGTGAGATTGCTCCCACCCTTCCATAGGGAATCAGGCAGTCTTGCTGGTCGACGCCGTGTAGATCTCGTCGATCGCGGCGCCGAGCGATGCGTCGAACTGCTCGTCGGTCATCTGCGCGCGCAGATCCTCGAGCAGCGCACGGCTGAAGCTGGCGATGACGCCGCGGTTCTTCGCAAGCTCGGTGCACGCGTCCGGGCGGCTATAGCCACCCGACAGGGCGACGACGCGCAGCACGCGGGGATGGTCGACCAGCGCGTCGAACAGGCCGGCCTTAGCCGGCAGCGACAGCTTGAGCATGACCTTGTCTTCGCCAGTCATCGCGCCGAGCGCCTTGGTCAGCTCCTCGAGCAGGATCTGGTCGGCCTCGGCGCGCTCCGGGCTCTTGATGTTCACCTCGGGCTCGATGATCGGCATCAGCCCGCCGGCCAGGACCTGCTGGCCGATCTCGAACTGCTGCTTGACGATCGCGGCAATGCCCTCGCGATTGGCGAGGTTGATCACCGAACGCTCCTTCGTGCCGAAGACGCCCAGGCCCTTTGCCCGCGCCAGCAGCGCGTCCAGCTCGGGCATCGGCTTCATCAGCTGGACGCCATTGGCTTCGTCCTCGAGCCCCTTGTCGATCTTGATGAAGGGAACCACGCCCCGCTCGTTGAGGACCTGCGGGACCGGTTTGCCGTCGGCCTGGCCGTCCATCGTCCGCTCGAACAGGATCGCGCCGATCACCTTTTCGCCGGTGAACACGGGCGAGGTGATGATGCGAGTGCGCATCGCATGGATGAGGCCGAACATCTCCTCTTCGGTCGACCAGGCGCCTTCCTCGACGCCATAGCCCTTGAGGGCTTTCGGGGTCGAACCGCCGCTCTGGTCGAGCGCCGCGATGAAGCCTTTGCCGTCGGCGATCTTCTTCGCCGTCTCCTGATCGAACATGATGCTTATCTCCTGTCTGTCTATGTTTGGGGGCGCCTTTGCGGCGTCCCCCGGATATTCGAGCCTTACGCCGTGGCCGGCGTCAGGCCTCGAGGGCTTTCACGCCCGGAAGTTCGCGGCCTTCCATCCATTCGAGGAAGGCGCCGCCAGCGGTCGAGACGAAGCTGAAATCGGCTGCGACGCCGGCATGGTTGAGCGCCGCCACCGTATCGCCGCCACCGGCCACCGACACCAGCGAGCCGCCCTTGGTCAGCGCCGCCGCCGTGCGGGCGAGTGCGACCGTCGCGGTGTCGAAGGGAGCGATCTCGAACGCGCCCATCGGCCCGTTCCAGACCAGCGTGCGGCAGGTCTTCAGCGCGTCACCGAGCGCTTCCACCGCCGCCGGGCCGACGTCGAGGATCATCTCGTCGGCGGCCACCTCATGGACATTGACGGTCCGCACCGGCGGGTTGGCGCGAAATTCCTTCGCCACCACGACGTCATAAGGCAGGTGGACGATGCACTCGGCCTTGTCCGCGGCGTCGAGGATCTCGAGCGCCGTGTCCTTGAGGTCGTGCTCGCACAGCGACTTGCCCACGTCGACGCCGCGCGCGGCGAGGAAGGTGTTGGCCATGCCGCCGCCAATGATCAGATGGTCGACCCGGCTGACCAGATGCTTGAGGACGTCGAGCTTGGTCGACACCTTGGCGCCACCGACGACCGCCGCCACCGGATGCTCGGGCTTGCCGAGCGCCTTTTCCAGCGCTTCCAGCTCGGCCTGCATCGAGCGGCCGGCATAAGCGGGGAGCAGGCGGGCTAGACCCTCGGTCGAGACATGCGCACGGTGCGCGGCGGAGAAGGCGTCGTTTACGTACAGATCGCCCAGCTTCGCCATCGCTTCGGCAAGTGCGGGGTCGTTCTTCTCCTCGCCCTTGTGGAAGCGGGTATTCTCGAGCAGTGCGATGTCGCCGGGCTGGAGCTGGGCCACCGCGGCTTCCGCCTCCTCGCCGCAGCAGTCGCCGATGAAGCGGACCTCGCGACCGAGCACCGAGCGGAAGGCGCCGGTCACGAGGGCCAGGCTCATGTCCGGATTGCGCTCGCCCTTGGGGCGGCCGAAATGGGCGAGGACCAGCACGATCGCGCCCTTGTCGGACAGTTCGGCGATGGTCGGCGCGGCGGCGCGCAGCCGCGTGTCGTCGGTGACCGTGGCGCCGTCCATCGGCACGTTGAGGTCTTCGCGGACCAGCACGCGCTTGCCGCGCACGTCGCCGATATCGTCGAGTGTCCTGAAAGCCATCTTATACCTCGATTTCAACTGTGTCGCCGAGGGCGATGTGGCCGCCCTCGATCACCCGGGCGATCCTGCCGCCTCTCCAATCGGGTCGCAGCGCGTTCTGCAGCCCGTCGGCAACCGCGTCCATCCGCCTGCATGGGTCGCACTCGCCCGTGATCTCGAACAGCGCGGCTCCGACACGAAGCATGGCACCCGCTGCCCGGGGTAGGTCCACGCCTTCTACCAACAGATTGGCGCGTCGTTCTTCCCAGGATATGGGCACGCCGAGTTCGGCAATCGCCGCCGCCCAGTCTTCGGCACGCAGGATCGTGACCTGCCGGCGGTTGGACTTGCCGGGCCGGGTGGCGCCGCGATGATCGCCGTGAACGCCGGTAGCCAAGCCGATCTCGACGGCATCGACGATTTCCAGCGGCCCATGGGCACGGTTCTTCCGTGCGATCCCGATCAGCCGCCCAGTCATGTCAGAAGGCCCGTTCCGTCCACGTGACGGGGCCGACCGCCACGACCGCGGCAAGGCGGCCGATGGCGGTGGGCACCGCGCGGAAGGCAAGCCTTCGGCTCAACTCAGAGCAGCTTGCCGATCGCGCCGGCCGTGTCGACCATGCGGTTCGAGAAGCCCCACTCATTGTCGTACCAGCTGAGCACGCGGACGAGCTTGCCTTCGATGACCGAGGTCTCGAGGCTGTCGATGGTCGACGAATGCGGGTCGTGGTTGAAGTCGATCGAGACCAGCGGCTCTTCGGTATAGCCGAGCACGCCCCTGAGCGGGCCTTCGGCTGCAGCCTTGAGGAGCGCGTTGACCTCTTCCTTCGTCGTTTCGCGCGACGGGGTGAAGGTCAGGTCGACGACCGAGACATTCGGGGTCGGGACGCGGATGGCCGAACCGTCGAGCTTGCCCTTCAGCGCCGGCAGCACTTCGGCGACCGCGCGGGCTGCACCGGTGGTGGTCGGGATCATCGACATCGCGGCGGCGCGGGCGCGGCGTGGATCGTCATGGATCTGGTCGAGGATCTTCTGATCGTTGGTATAGGCGTGGATCGTGGTCATCAGGCCGCGCTCGATGCCGATCGATTCGTGCAGGACCTTGGCGAAGGGCGCGAGGCAGTTGGTCGTGCACGACGCGTTTGACACGATGATGTGATCGGCGGTCAGCTGGTCGTGGTTGACGCCAAACACGACGGTCAGGTCGACTTCCTTGCCCGGGGCCGAGATCAGCACGCGCTTTGCGCCAGCGTCGATGTGCGCCTGGCCGCCCTTGCGGTTGGTGAAGAAGCCGGTGCACTCGAGCGCGATGTCGACGCCCTGGGCAGCGTGCGGCAGCTTGGCCGGATCGCGCTCGGCGGTGACGTGGATGCGCTTGCCGTTGATGATCAGGTCGTTGCCGTCGACCTCGACGGTGCCGCTGAACGCACCATGGACCGAGTCGCGCTTGAACAGCAGGGCGTTGGCCTTGGCGTCGGCCAGATCGTTGATCGAGACCAGTTCAAGGTCGTGATCGGTGCGCTCGAGGATGGCGCGCGCCACGTTCCGTCCGATGCGACCGAAGCCGTTGATTGCAACCTTGACTGCCATGTGCCGATATCTCCTGCGGTTTGTTTAGTTGCCGAGCGCCCCGATGATCTGGGGAGCGATCTTGTCGGCCGTCAGGCCGAAATGGTCGTAGAGCGCCTTGACCGGGGCCGAGGCGCCGAAGCCATCGAGACCGAAGCGCAGGCCCTTGCGGCCGACATAGCGCTCCCAGCCGATGGTGGTGCCGGCTTCGATCGAGGCGAGGAGCACGCCCTCGGGCAGGACCTCGTCGCGATAGGCTTCGGGCTGGGCGTCGAAGCGCTCCCAGCTGGGCATCGAAACGACGTCTGCGCCGAAGCCCGCTTCTTCCAGCTTCTGTGCGGTGGCGAGAGCGATCTCGACCTCGGACCCGCTGGCGATGAGGACGACCTTGCGCGCTGCATCGGCGGCCTTCAACCGGTAGGCGCCCTTGGCAGAGAGATTTTCCGACACGTCGGTGCGCAACTGCGGCAAGCCTTCGCGCGACAGGGCGAGGAGCGACGGGCCGTCGGCCTTTTCCAACGCCAGTGCCCAGCATTCCGCCGTCTCGACCACGTCGCACGGGCGATAGGTGTCGAGGTTCGGCATCACGCGCAGGCTCATCATATGCTCGACCGGCTGGTGGGTCGGGCCGTCTTCGCCGAGGCCGATCGAATCATGCGTCATGACATAGACGACGCGCAGCTGTTGCAGCGCCGACAGGCGGATCGCCGCACGGCAATAGTCGGAGAAGACGAGGAAGGTGCCGCCATAGGGGATCACGCCCCCATGCAGCGCCATGCCGTTCATCGCGCAGGCCATGCCGAACTCGCGGATGCCGTAATAGACATAGCGACCGGCATAATTGTCGGCGGTAAAGGGCGCCTGCGCCTTGGTCTTGGTGTTGTTCGATCCGGTCAGGTCGGCCGAGCCGCCGATCGTCTCGGGGATCTGCTCGTTGATCGGGCCGAGCACCATTTCCGATGCCTTGCGGGTCGCGACCTTCTGCGGGTTCGCTGCGAGATCCTGGAGATAGGCGTCGAGCGAGAAGCCAGCGGGCAGCTTGCCGGCCATGCGGCGCTCGAATTCGTCCCTCTGCGCCGAAGCGGCGAGGCGGGCCTGCCAGGCCTGATGCTCGCCGACGCTGCGCTGGCCGGCTTCGAGCCAGGCCGCCTTGATGTCGTCGGGCACGACGAAGGCCTCTGCGGTCCAGCCAAGATGGGTGCGGGTCGCGGCGACCTCGTCCGTGCCAAGCGCCGAACCGTGGGTCGCCGATGTGCCCTGCTTGTTAGGGGCGCCGAAGCCGATGATCGTGCTGCACTGGACGATCGAGGGGCGCGGGTCGGCCTTCGCCGCTTCGAGTGCCTGGGCGATGCTCGCGGCGTCATGGCCGTCGCACGAGACGGTGTGCCAGCCGGTGGCTGCATAGCGCGCCAGCACGTCTTCGGACGAGCTCATCGACACGGCGCCGTCGATGGTGATCTTATTGTCGTCCCACAGGACGATCAGCTTGCCGAGCTGCAGATGGCCGGCGAGACCGATCGCCTCGTGGTTGATGCCCTCCATCAGGCAGCCGTCGCCGGCGAGGACCCAGGTGCGGTGATCGACCAGATCGTCGCCGAACACGGCGTTCAGGTGACGCTCGGCCATCGCCATGCCGACCGCGGTGGCGAGGCCCGAGCCGAGCGGACCGGTGGTCGCCTCGACGCCCGGAAGCTCGAAATTCTCGGGGTGGCCAGCGCACGGGCTGTGCAGCTTGCGGAAATTGCGGATGTCGTCGATCGTCGGCCGCGCATAGCCGGTCAGGTGCAGCAGCGAATAGATCAGCATCGAGCCATGGCCTGCCGACAGAACGAAGCGGTCGCGATCGGCCCAGTCGGGCTTCGCCGGATCATGCTTCAGATGGCGGGTGAACAGCTCGGTCGCAACGTCGGCCATGCCCATCGGCATGCCCGGATGTCCCGAATTGGCGGCCTGCACCGCATCCATCGAAAGGGCGCGGATGGCATTGGCAAGCTGCCGCGGTGCAATCGTCATGGTCTACCTTCTGTGCGGACGGGCGGGATCGTCGATCGAACAGGGTTGGCTGTTCGCGCGCCCCTTTGTCGTGCCAAAGCGGTATCGTCAACCTTGGGGAACGCTTGCGAGGCGGCGCGAGGCTGCTATTCCATCGAATCGATGACAGACCGCCGCCTGATCCTTGCCCTGGGCCGCCTCGAACGCGCGATAGCCCGTGTAGAGGCCGGCATCGAATCCACCCCGCCGACACAGTCCGGCTTCGGCCATGACGAGAGCGAGGCCCTGTACCGCCTGGCCGAGCGCCACCGCACACTGCGCGAGACCACCGAGTCGGCGATCGAGCGGATCGATCGCCTGCTGGAGAGATATTGATGGCAGACGTCGACGTCGAAGTCGCCGGACGGCGCTATCGCCTGAGCTGCCGCGACGGCGAGGAGGATCATCTCCGCGCGCTCGTCCATATGGTCAACGGCAAAGCGCAGGATATCACCGGGGCGCTGGGGGAGATGACCGAATCCCGTACGCTGCTCCTGTCGGCACTCCTGCTCGCGGACGAGGTCAACGACCTGCGCGGTGCGGCGGCGGTCGTGCGGAACGAAGTGCCCGCCAGCGCCGAGCCCGATCCGGCCTATGCGGTCGCGATCGAGCGCATAGCCGAACGGGTCGAGCGGCTGGCCGATCAGATCGAACGGTCGTCGGTATGAGCCTGTTGCCGCTGCGCCCTTGAGAGTCGCGTCGCGGCATCCTAAATGGGGGACGGCGGGTTCTGCCCGGCACGAGCTGCAGAGAACATCCCTGAGGCGATTCACATTCCTAGGGGGCTGTCCCTGCCCGGATCCTGGTCCGGAACATATGGTCCCCACCTGATGCTACTGGCGTCAGAGGATATTCCAGCAAACGACCATGGCGGTCCCGCCACCCGCCTTTCCCCGCCGGTCCGGTGACATGACGATCCCTTCCACCGACAAGGCCGTACAGAGAAAGGCGCTGCGTGATGCGCGCGACGCCTATGTTCGGAGCCTGTCGACGGACGAGCGCAGCCGGCTGGAAGCTGCGGCTGCCGACGCACTGAGGCCGCTGATCGCGGGCCTCGGGGCCGTCGCCTTCTATGTCGCTCTCGGCAGCGAATTGGGTTGCATGGCCGCGATCGACGCTACGGCAAAGGCCGGGATCGACATCCTGCTGCCGCACGTCACCGGACCGACTTCGGACATGAGCTTTCACCTTTGGGCGCCGGGCGAGCCACTCGAATCGGGATGGCGCGGCTTGCTCCAGCCATGGGCGGGCTCGCCGGAGCGCGAACCCGACGCGATCGTCGCGCCGCTCGTGGGCTTCGACTCGCGACTCATGCGGCTGGGGCAGGGCGGCGGATTTTACGACCGCGCCTTCGCCCTACGGCCGATGGTGAAAAAAATCGGGTTCGGCTGGTCCGTGCAGCAAAGCTGCGCCATAGCCGTCGATCCCTGGGACGTGCCACTCGACGCGATGGTCACCGAGCGGGGCCAGATCGAGCCGGAGGAAAGAAGGTGAACGAACCCAGCTGGCGTAAGCCTACAGGCATCTTCCTGATCTTGCTGTTGATTCTCGTCTGGGCGGTAATTGTCGCTACGGCATCCTCGTGGATCGGCAATCAGCATATGCTGGTGCAGCTGCTTATCTACGTGGTCGCCGGCATCGTCTGGATAGCCCCGCTCAAACCGCTTCTCGCCTGGATGGAGACGGGGCATTGGAGGCGCTGACGTCGTAATATTACGGTGCGGCATTAACCGGATGTATCGAATCTCGCTCTATCCCCCGGTGCCAGGATCAGGGGTGAAGTTGTGCGCGAGGAACGTATAGCCGAGAAGTCAGCGGAGCGCGCCGAATGGCGCCGCCTCTATGACATGATCGGCAAATTGTTGTTCGATCATGGGCTCGAGCCGTCGCCGGGCAATTTCGAGATGTGCCACCGCTATCTTTCGGGGCGCGACGGCGAATTCAACGCGATGATCGATCGCGCCATCGCCAAGGAAGGCGGCCTCAGCGAGGCCGTAGCCGCCGCGATCTCGGCACGTATCGACAGCGGCCTGTCGACCGACGAACTGTCGCGGATCGCGACCGAAGCGCAGGGCTTTCTCGAGGAGATGTCCTCGATTCTGACGCGGTCGGGTGACGATGCGCGCGACTATGGTCAGGCGCTCGCCCACGAGGCTGCCGGACTTGAGGCAGAAGGCTCACCCGCCCAGGCGGTCCAGAAGCTGGTCGGGCTTACCCGTTCGATGATCGACAAGGCGCAGGCCGCCGAGGAGGATCTTCGTCGCACCGAGGCTCAGATGAGCGTCATGCGCAAGGATCTGGCCGCCGCGCACCACCGCGCCAACAGCGATCCGCTGACGGGCCTGCCGAATCGGCGCGCGCTCGATCATCATCTGCGCAACGCGTTCGAAAAGGCGCGGCGCGGCGACACGCCGCTGGCGCTGGCGATCTGCGACATCGATCATTTCAAGCAGTTCAACGACACCCACGGCCACCAGATCGGTGACGAGGTCATCAAGTTCGTCGGCTCGTCGCTGGGTCGGGCTTCCAATGGCGACATCTTCGTTTCGCGCTATGGTGGCGAGGAATTCGTCGTCGTGTTCGAACGCGCGGCGGCCGCCGGGGCGACCGTTGTCCTCGACAAGATTCGCGCGGCGATTGCTGCGCGCGAGCTGAAGGTGACGCACACCGGGCAGTCGCTCGGCAAGCTGAGCTTCTCGGGGGGGCTGGCGATCCTCAACATTCAGGATTCGCCGGGCTCGATCCTCAAGCGCGCCGATGCCGCGCTCTACCAGGCCAAGCAGCTGGGCCGGAACCGTATCCACACAGCGGATTGAGCGGGGCGACGACTGATCGGGCAGCGACTGCGGCCGGACGCGGGATATTGGCGCTCGGCCCCCGCTTCCTCTATGGGGCGGGAAGCCGCTGCTGCCTGAAGGTGGCCGACCGGGAGCCCTGATGTCCGAAGCCCCATCCTTCTTTTCGATTCACCGCCATGGCTTCGTCCGCGTCGGGGCGGGCACGCCATTGGCAAGCGTGGGCGATGTCGGGGCTAATGCCGATGCCATTCTCGATCTCGCCCGACGCGCCGACGAAGCGGGCGTCGACCTGCTCGTGCTGCCCGAATTGTGCCTGTCCTCCTACGCGATCGATGACCTGCATTTGCAGGATGCGTTGCTCGACCGGGTCGAGGCCGAACTGTCGCGGATCATCGAGGCGAGCGAGGGGTTGGCGCCCGTGCTGCTGATCGGCGCGCCGCTGCGCCGTTCTGGACGGCTCTACAATTGCGCCGTGGTCGTATCTCGCGGCCGCATATTGGGCGTGGTGCCCAAGAGCTTCCTGCCCAATTACCGCGAATATTATGAGAAGCGCTGGTTCGCGCCCGGCCATGGGCTGGCGGGGCTCGACATCGCGCTGTGCGGGCAGCGCGTCCCCTTCGGTCCAGACCAGCTCTTCGAGGCCGAGGATCTGCCGGACTTCGTCTTCCATGTCGAAATCTGCGAGGATTATTGGGCGCCGCAGCCACCTTCGACCGCCGGGGCCATGGCGGGCGCGTTGATCCTCTGCAATCTGTCCGCCTCCAACATCATCATCGGCAAGGCGCGCGAGCGGGCGATGCTCGCCCATGCGCAGTCGGTCCGCGCGATCGCCGCCTATTGCTATTCGGCGAGCGGCCCCGGCGAGAGCACCACCGACCTCGCCTGGGACGGGCAGGCGATGATCCACGAGCTTGGAACGATGCTCGCCGAATCGACGCGCTTCGGCCTCGATCCCGAACTCACCCTTGCCGACGTGGACGTCGAGCGGCTTCGCCTCGAACGGATGCGCAACGGCACGTTCAACGATTGCGCCACGGCGGCGGGTCATCCGGAAAACCGCTTTCGGCGGATCGCCTTCATGCATCGCCCCCATGGTCGCGACGTCGGGCTCGCCCGGCCGGTCGCGCGCTTTCCCTTCGTACCGGCGGATGCCGCCGAGCTCGACGCCGACTGCTACGAAGCCTTCAACATCCAGGTCGAGGGGCTGGCGAAGCGCTTCACATCGACAGCTGGCAAGGCGATGGTCATCGGCATCTCCGGTGGTCTGGATTCCACCCACGCCCTGATCGTCGCAGCCAAGGCCTGCGACCGGCTCGGCCTGCCGCGCACGACGATTCGCGGCTACACCATGCCCGGTTTCGCAACGGGCGATGCGACGAAGGCGAACGCCTGGGCGCTGATGCGCGCGCTGGGGATCACGGCCGAGGAGATCGACATTCGCCCGGCGGCGCGGCAGATGTTGACCGACATGGGCCATCCCTTCGCCGATGGCGAGCCGGTCTACGACGTTACCTTCGAAAATGTGCAGGCGGGGCTCCGGACCGATTACCTGTTCCGGCTGGCCAATCACCATGGCGGTTTCGTCGTCGGGACCGGCGACCTGAGCGAACTGGCGCTCGGCTGGTGCACCTATGGCGTCGGCGACCAGATGAGTCATTATGGCGTGAACGCCGGGGTGCCCAAGACGCTGATCCAATATCTGATCCGCTGGTGCGTGCGCACCGACCAGTTCGATGCCGCGACCGACGAGATATTGCTGTCGATCCTGGGGACGGAGATTTCGCCGGAACTCGTTCCTGCGGACGCCAGCGGCGCGATCCAGAGCACCGAGGCTAAAATCGGGCCCTATGAGCTCAACGACTTCTTCCTCCATCACGTCGTGCGGCTGGGCCTGCGTCCGTCGAAGATCGCCTTTCTCGCCTGGCACGCCTGGCGGGACGCGGAGAGGGGGCTGTGGCCGGCGGGGCTGCCGGTCGAGGCGCGCAACCGCTATGGCCTGGCGACGATCCGCGGCTGGTTGGAGAAATTCCTCTTCCGCTTCTTCACGATCAGCCAGTTCAAGCGCTCGGCCCTGCCCAATGGGCCAAAGGTCTCGGGAGGCGGAGCGCTGTCGCCGCGCGGCGACTGGCGTGCACCTTCCGATGGCACGGCCAGGGTCTGGCTCGACGAACTGGCGGCCGCACTCGACGGCGTCGAGGCCTGAGCGGGCGGGGACGCGTCGTGTCGGGGGATGAGATGATCCGCTTTCGCTGCGTCATGCTCCGGCGCAGCGGATCTTCCGACATCCGGGTCGTGCGAGCACCGGATGCAGCAACGGCGCGGACGATGCTGGAAGCGCGCGGGCTGCAACCGATCAGCGTCGAAGCGATCGGCCCGAGCCTGCTCGATGCCGTCGCACAGAAGCTGCGGGGTGGCTGGCACCTGCCGCTGCCACGAGCAGGCGGGGCCTCTGATCGCTCCTGGGCCGACACCGCTTGGCGGACCGCGCTGCTTTTCGGGGCGATTCCGGTCGTGACGGCGGGCATCGCCTGGAGCTGGACCGGAGTGGACCGCCTGCGCGCTCTATGGATCGAGCGGCGCGAGGCGCCGCTGCTGGTGGCGCAGGCCCGCCTGGAAAGGGTCGAGCGGACCCGGCATGGCGTGGAGCGGGTCGCGGGCGTGCCGCCGCTGAGTGCTGTCGCGGCGCAGCTGGCAGCTGCCTTGCCCGACGATGCCGGGATCGAATCCCTTTCGCTGACCCCGGAGGGCGAACTGCTGATCGAGATCGTCACGCCCGATCCCGACGCACTGCGCTCAGCACTCGCCACTGATCCGCTGCTGGCGTCGCTCGGCGAGCGACGCCAGAGCCGTACCGACGCCGGGACGATCAGGGTCGGGTTCGAAGGGCGGCTGCGCTGATGCGCCCGTTCGCCCCTCAATATAGTCAGCGGCGCCTCCTCATCCTGTTGGTGATCACGGCGCTTTCCATGCCGCTCGCTCATTTCGGGCTGCGGAGCCTGGAAAGGAGCCGGGGTGATCTTCTTCGACTGAGAATGCGGGCGGCCATGGGCAGTACGGTTCCACAGCCCCTGTTGCCCAAGGGTCTCGGATTTGCCGGTCGGGATCGGGCCGAGGCCGAAAAGGCGTTCGTGGCAAGCCTGCGGCGCGCGGCGGCGGACAGGCGATTGCTGCTCGAACGGCTGGCGCCGCAGCCTGCCAACGTACGGATGCCGGCCGAACTGTCGGCCGACCTGATCCTGTCCGGCCCCGAGGCGGACGTCCTCGCTGTTGTCCGAAGCATCGAATCGGGCCGGCCGCTGATCCGCTTCGCCTTCTGGCGGCTGGCGCGCACGGGCACGGCCGAGACGGCGGTACGGCTCGAAGCCCGCGCGATCGGATGGCACGAATGATGAGCGGTCGGCTACTTACCGGACTGGCGGCGGCGCTGGCTCTGACGGTTCCCGCCTGGCTGCTTTACCGCGTACAGCCCAGCCTGCCTTCGCTTCCCGCGCCCGGAGAAACCGTCCTTCCAGTCACGGCGCCCGACGCCGAGCCAGAGCGGCGGCTCTTCCTCGATCCGCTGTCGCCCGCGCTGGCGGTGCAGGCCGAGGATGCGCCCCAGCTGGTCGGGGTGGTGGGACGGCTGCCCGACAATGCGATCGCGATGGTCCGCTCGCGTGACGGCAAGACCGCGACGCTCGCGCCGGGGCAGAGCCATGAGGGCTGGACGCTGGTCACCCTGTCACCCGACGCGGCACTGTTCGCTAAGGGCGAGCGGCGGGTCCGGTCCTTTCTGGCGGCGGGCGATCCCGAGCCCGAAGTCGATGAGGGGGAGCCGCTGGCCTACTGATCAACGGGCAGTGATCAGGCGGTGCCGATCAATAGACGCCCGAGATTTCCAGCGGCAGGCGCGCGCGCGGTGGTTCGAGCAGCAGAGGCGGGTGCTTGCCCAGCATTGCCTCGTCGTAGCGCGTGCGCGCATATTTGGCGTCGGTCACCGCCTTGGCGGCGGCCTGGTCCCGCAGCACGGTCGGCTTGAGGAAGACGAACAAGGTCCGCTTCACCTGGCTCTCACGCCGCGACTTGAACAGCTCGCCCGCGATCGGAATGTCGCCGAGGATCGGAACCTGGCTTTTCACCTGGCTGCGGTCGTCGCTCATCAGGCCACCGAGGACGATCGTCTGGCCATCGTCCGCCAGCACCGTCGTCTGAATGCTGCGCCGGTTGGTGATCAGGTCGGCCGCGCCGGTGACGGCGGCGACGAGCGAGGAGACTTCCTGCGCCACTTCGAGGCGGACGACATTGCCCTGGTGGATGCGCGGAACGACGCGCAGCGTCAGGCCGACATCCTGCCGCTCGATCGTGGTGAAGGGGTTGAGCGAATTGCCGTCGGTGGTGAAGCTGCCGGTGCGGAAGGGCACATTCTGGCCGACGACGATCTCGGCCGGCTCATTGTCGAGCGTGGTGATGCTCGGCGTCGACAGCAGATTGGCGCGGGTCGACTGGCCGATCGCCTGGAGCAGCACCGAGAAATTATCGCCGAAGCTGATGCTGGCCGATCCGCCATTGGGCAGCACAGCGACCGCCGCCGGTGCACCGATCGCGCCCAGGACCGTCGACAGCGACACGCCCGGGCTGGTGAACGACGTCGCTGCACCGTCGCCACGATTGAGGGCTGCTGCGCCCACCCCAAGCTGAACCGCGAGCGATTCGGCCTCGTCGCCGCTGATTTCGACGATCACCGCCTCGATCAGCACTTGGGGACGGCGCACATCGAGCTGGCCGATCAGCGGTTCGACCTCGGCGATCGCGGCCGGGGTACCGCGCAGCACGATCGCGTTCAGTTCGGGTGCGGGCTGTACCGTCAGGTCGGGGGTCGAGAAACCCTTTGAGGGGGTATCCGCGCTTGGGCCGCTGCTCGACGGTGCCGCAGCTGCGGCTGCCTCGGCAAGACCTCCAAGCGAGGACGCGGCCGATCCCAGCGACGAGGTCGAGCCGGAGCGCGAGGAGGTGGTCGAGCGACCGATGCTCGCGCGACCGCCGGCCACTGCCTTGGCGACGGGGTTGGTGACGCCGCCCTGTTCGCCGAGCACGCCCTGTAGGACGGCCGTGATCGATTCGGCGTCGCCATTGTTGAGGCGGATCATCCGGGTGATCGGTACGCCCGCGCCGGGCTTGTCGATCGTCGCGGCCAGCCGGCGGGCTTCCGAAATCAGATTGGGTTCGCCGCGCAGCAGCACCATGTTGCTGCGTTCGTCGGCCACAACGCGAGGGCCGCCGGTCTGGCTGCCGTCGCCGAACACCCCCTGAATAGCGGTCGCGACATCCTTGGCATTGGCGTAGCGCAGCGAGATGCTGTCGAAGCGCCCGCCGCCGCCATTGTCGAGCGCGCGCGCCAATTGTTCGATCCGGCGGACATTTTCGGCATAGTCGGTGACGATGATCGCATTGGGGCTGGTCATCGCCTCGATGCTGCCGAATTGCGCGACCAGCGGGCGGAACACGCGTGCCGCCTGCTCGCCCGAGATATTGTGGAGGCGGACCATCCGCGTGGTCACGTCCTGCGCGTTCAAGCGCCCGCCCGAGCCGGCGTCACGGATCGCCGAGGCTTGGGGGATGATCCGCCAGGAGCGACCCGACTTCACCGCCGCGAAGCCATGGACGCGCAGCACCGACTGGAACAGGTCCCACACGCCGTCGACCGACAGCGGCTCGGCGGAGGTGACGTTGACCGTGCCCTTGACCGCCGGGTCGAGGATCAGCGTGCGGCCGGTGATGCGCGAGATCTGTTCCGCGACGTCCGAAATCTCGACAGCGCGCATGTTGACGACCACGTCGGCGGCGCCCGGGGCGGACTGCGCCAGGACCGGCGCGCCGACCAGCGAGGCGGCGACCAGGGCGGAAAGGGCGGTGCGGGCGTACAGGGACACGGATCGGTTCCTCAACGGAGGGCAAAGGAGAAGGTGACACGCTTGCCGCCGCGCACGACTTCGACCTGGGCAGGTCCGGCGGCCATGATCTGGGCAAGAAGCTGGCGGTCGGCGGCGACCGCGGTGGCCGGCATGCCGTTGATGCGCTCGATGACGTCGCCGGGTAGCAGCCCTGCGTCACGCGCCTCGGGCGAGGGCGATGTGCCGACGCGATAGGCGCCGCCCACAGGCGCGGCACCGAGCCGGTCGAGCAACGACAGCGGTCCGCCGGCTGGAGCGCCCGGAGGCGGCGAGCCGGGGGCGAAGGCCTGAAGCGGCTGGCTGCCCGATCCGTCCGACGGGCCGGTCGTCGGGGCTGCGCCGGAGGGCGGCGGCGGGGCAGCGGCGGGGGCCGGGGCCTGACCATTGGCCGAGATGCGCGGAAGGTCGAGCCGCTCGAGGCGACCATTGGTCCGCAGCAGCACCTTGTCGAAGGCGATCGCCTCGATCGTGGCGCCGCCCGGCACCGCCTGGCCGACGACATAGGCGACCGGCTGGCCGCCGGTCGGGGCGATCAGCGCCGATGAGGCCGAGGCCGGATCGGCAAGGATGATGCCGCGCAGCTGGAGCGCGAGGCTGGTCGGCGGGGCCGATGAGGCGTCCGGCCGTCCAAACGGTGCGAGCGAGAGTGCGGGGGCGATGTCGACGGTGCCTCCCGACGCGGCCGCGACCGGTGCGGTCGCGGGCTTTGCCGAGCTGGTGCCCAAAAGATGCCAGGTCGTCACGCCCAGCGAGACGGCGACCGACGCAATCACCAGCGCGGTGAAGATGTCGGCGGCACGGGAGGCCTGACGGGGGGTCATCGGGTCGTCGTCCCCCGGTCGCGAAAGCCGTCGAGCGTGACGATCGGGTCGCTGTCGCCCGGCGCTGCGACCGACACCGCCAGCTTGGCTAGGTCGGGGTCGTCGGTGGTCGTCTCCGCGACGGTCACGGTCCAGCGGCTCCCGAGCATGTCGACCGTCTCGGGGGTGGTCGATGCGCCGGGCAGCGACAGTTCGGCGAGCCGGTTCTGTGCGACCAGCTGTGCCGCGGCCCGGCGTTCCAGACTGCGGATCGAATCGACATGCGCCTCGGCCGCGCGGACCAGGCCGGCGGCGGCGATGGCGAGGACGAGCAGCGCGACCAGCGCCTCGATCAGCGAGAAGCCCGCTTCGCTCGGGCATTGGGGGTGAAGCGCCTGCGTCATGCGGCGGGCGCCGGAATGGGCGTGGCCGACAGCCCGTCATAGACGACCATCCAGCGATCCTCGCCCGATCGTAGTCCGATGCTTGCCGGAACACCGGTGCCGTCGACGCCCAGCATCAGCGGCGGCTTGCGCCGGCCCATGTCGATGCGGATGCCGGCGGGCAGGCGGTGGCGGCCATGCGCTGCGTCATCGCCGCTGGCCGATCCTTCGAAGGCATAGCCGCGCTCGTCCCAGGTGAAGGCGACGGGCCGGTCGGACACCATCGCCTCGTCGGCGACCGACTGGAGCCGGCTCGACAGGCGGCGCGCCTCCGCCTCTACGCTGGGTGCGCGCGTGGCGGCGCCGATTCCGAGCACGGTCGCGCCGGCCGCGATCGCGATGATCGCGAGCACGGCCAGCATCTCGACCAATGTCATCCCCGATTCGCCCCCCTGCGGCTGCATCTCAGGGTGCTTTATCACTCAGATCGGCGTCGAGTCCCTCGCCACCGGGCTTGCCGTCCTTGCCAAGGCTTAGCAGCTCGAACGAGCCGCCGTTGTTGCGATAGACATAGGGCCGGCCCCAGGGATCGACCGGCACCTGCGCCAGATAGCCTTCCGACGACCAGTTGCGCGGCAGCGGCTCGGTGGTCGGCTTCTTCGACAGTGCCGCCAGCCCCTGCTCGCTGCTGGGATAGTCGCCATTGTCGAGGCGGTACATCTTCAGCGCGGCGGATATCGTGCGCAGGTCGGTCTTGGCGACCGTCACGCGCGCTTCGTCGGGGCGGCCGATGACGTTGGGCACGATCAGCGCCGCGACGAGTGCGATGATCGCGAGCACCACGATCATCTCGATGAGGGTGAGGCCGGCTTCCGGATCGGAAATGGCGCGACGGTGCCCTTGTTCGGCCTCGTCATGAAATTGTTGCGAAACTATGATCATGGCCGCGCTATGAGATACATCCATGAAAACCATGTTACAGTCGCCTAGCATAGCGCCCGGACTGGCGCGGATAAAAAATATGCTGGCGGGTCCGGCGTCGGGCACGGTGTGGGGATGCGACGCCAGCGGATGCTGCCCGCTGGGCCTCGATGCCCCGCGCGACGTGGTACTCGTGCCGTCCGAGGATGTGCTGCTGCTGCCGGTGGCATTGCCTTTGCCATCGCCGGCGAAGCGCCTCGCGGCGCTTCCCTTCGCGATCGAGGACCGGATCGCCGAACGAGTCGACATGGTACATCTCGCCCTTGGGGGGCAGACCTCGGGCGGCGAATGGCTGGCGGCCGTCGTATCGCCCGAAGCGATGGAGCGGTGGGTTGGGGCGGCCGAGGCGGCCGGCGTCCCCGACGCCGCGCTGTTGCCCGACGCGCTGGCCCTGCCCGTACCCGAGGCGGGACGCTGGAATGTGCTGCGCGATCCGAATGGTCGCATCCTCGTTCGCCTCTCCGATGGTGGGGGCTTTGCCGCCGGCGAACCGCTCTTCCTCGCGCTGTGGGCGGCCGCGGGCCGGCCCGAATGTGACGAGCAGGCCGGGTTCGCCCCAATCGCGTCGATCTTCCTCGACCTGCGGCAGGGTGCCTTTGCCCGTCCCCGTCAGGGGCTGTCCGCGACCGGACGGCGTGTCGCGCTGGTTGCGGCCGCCGGACTGCTCGCCCATGGCGCGATCGCGGCTGCCGACACATACGCTCTCAAGTCAATCGCCGCGAAGCGTGGTGCCGAACTGACCGCCCAGCTGGCGGCCACCGCGCCAGGCCGTTACGCGGGCACCGATCCGCGCGAGGCGGCGATGGTCGCGGCCGAGCTGATTCCGGCGGGCACCACCGCCCCGCCGGGCAGCTTCCTGCCGCTGCTGACCCGCAGCTCGGCCGCGCTCGCACCCTTCGGGTCCACGGTGACCATACGCGGCATGGCGTTCGATGCCGAGCGGCAGCGCCTGCAACTGGACGTCGATCTCGCCGATCCTTCCGCGCAAGGCAGCGTGGTGAAGGCGCTGGGGAGTGCCGGTCTGAAAGGCCGTTTCGAGGGCGCCACCCTCATCATCGCCGGGGGAGGCGCATGAGCCGTTTCGATTTCGCGACGCTGTTTCCGACCGCAGAGCCGGCGCGACAGAAGGCGCTGGCCTGGTGGTCCGCGCGCAGTCGTCGCGAGCAGGCGCTGCTCGCTCTGCTGTCGGCCCTGCTCATCCTGTGGCTGTTCGTCACGATGCTGGTGCAGCCGCTGGTCGAAACCCGCCGCCAGGCGAGCAACGACATCCGCACCTATGAAAGCCTCGCCGCGCGTCTGCGCAGCGCCGGGTCGATCGGCACCGGTCCCGCCCAGCCGCAGATGAGCGGCACGCCCGCGACGATCCTCTCGACGACGGGCGCGCAGCATGGCGTCGTCCCGGTGGTGAATGGCAGCGGCAGCGAGGTGCGCGTGACGGTGGCCGACGTTCCCTACGAGGCGCTGATCCGCTGGATCGCGGCGTTCGAGGGATCGAGTTCGCTGCGCGTCGTCGGCCTGCGCGTCGATCGGCGACCGGTCAGCGGATCGGTCTCCGCCGAACTGACGGTGCGCGCATGACGGCGCTTCCCTATGGCTTCGCGCGTCGGCACGGCGTCCTGATCGATGGTGCGGAGGACGCGGTTCGCTGCCTCTACCGCCCCGGCGCCAGCGCCGAAGGCCTGCTCGAGGTGCAGCGCCGCTTTGGTGGCGCGATCCGGTTCGAGCCGGTCGGCGACGAGGCGTTCGAAGGCGCGGTGGCGGCGGCCTATCGCGACGGCATGGCGGGGACGATGGACCTTGCCGATGCCGACGATCTCGCGACGCTGGCGGACAGTGCTGCGGCGGTCGACGATCTGCTCGACAGCCGCGACGACAGTCCGGTCATCCGCCTGATCAATGCGCTGCTGTTGCAGGCGGTGCGCGACGGGGCGTCGGACATCCATGTCGAGACGCAGGAGAAGCGGCTGATCGTGCGCTTCCGCGTCGACGGCGTGCTGCGCGACATCGTCGAGCCCAAGCGCGCGCTGGCCCCGCTGCTGGTCAGCCGCATCAAGGTGATGGCGCGGCTCGACATTGCCGAGAAGCGTATCCCGCAGGACGGCCGGGTCACCCTGCGCGTCGGCGGCTACGATATCGACGTGCGTGTCTCGACCATCCCGACCCAGCATGGCGAACGGGTGGTGATGCGTCTGCTCGATCGCGGCAGCACCGGGCTGGAGGTCGACGCGCTCGGCATGTCCGGGCGTGACCGCGAGGTCTTCCTGCGCCTGCTCGATCGCCCGCACGGCGTGCTGCTCGTCACCGGCCCGACCGGATCGGGCAAGACGACGACGCTCTACACCGCGCTGACCCATCTCAACGATCGCAAGCGCAACATCATGACGGTCGAGGATCCGATCGAATATGAGCTGGCGGGCATCGCCCAGACGCAGGTCAACGCCAAGACGGGCATGACCTTTGCTCGCGGCCTGCGCGCGATCCTGCGCCAGGACCCGGACGTGATCATGGTCGGCGAAATCCGCGACCAAGAGACCGCCGAGGTCGCGGTGCGATCGTCGATGACGGGCCATTTCGTGCTGTCGACGCTCCACACCAACAGCGCGATCGGATCGATCACCCGGCTGATCGACATGGGGGTCGAGCGTTACCTGCTGGCACCGATGGTCGTCGGCCTGATCGCCCAGCGGCTCGTGCGCCGGCTGTGCGAGCATTGCCGCTGGCAGGACCGCGCGACCGAGGCGGACTCGATCCTGCTCGGCAAGGCGTTGAAGCCCGGCAAGAAGATCTGGCGCGCACGCGGCTGCGACGAATGCCACGGCGAGGGCTATAAAGGCCGCATGGCGCTGTACGAGGTGGTGGCCGCCGACGACGAGATCCGCCGGATGATCCACGACGGCGCGTCTGAAGCCGAACTGACCGCCGCCGCGCGGCGCGAGGGGCCGAGCCTGCTCGAGGACGGCATCGACAAGCTGCGTGCCGGTCTCACCACCGTCGAGGAAGTCGCCCGCGTCGTTCAGGACGAGGGGTAAAGGCCCATGCCCGCCTTCGCCTATCGCGCGGTTGACCCGCGCGGCGCCGCCAAACAGGGCGTGATCGAGGCGTCCAGCGCGGCTGCTGCGCGACAGTTGCTGCGCGACCGCGAATTGCTGCCGACCTCGGTCGAGGCGGCCACCGCCCAGTCGGCGGCCAGCGGCGGGGGCTTTCGCCTGTTTCGCCGCCGCATCGGGGCCAAGGCGCTGGCGACGGTCACGCGCCAGATCGCGACGCTGGTCAGCAGCGACGTCAATGTCGAGCAGGCGCTCAAGCTCGTCGCCGAATCGGCCGAGAGCGCCGCGCTGCGCTCGCTGTTGCTCGACGTGCGCGGGGCTATACTCGATGGCTACAGCTTCGCGGCGGCGCTGCGGCTGCATCCGGCGACCTTCCCGGAGTTCTTCACCGCATCGGTCGCCGCGGGCGAACAGGCGGGCAAGCTGTCGGAGGTGCTCGCTCATCTCGCCGACTTCGTCGAGGCGCGGCAGCGCAATCAGCAGAAGATCCAGCTCGCCTTGCTCTATCCGGCGCTGCTCGCGGTGGTGTCTTTCGGGATGATGGCGCTGCTGATGGTCTATGTCGTGCCCGACATCGTCCGCGTCTTCATCTCGCGCGGAGCCGACCTGCCTTTCCTGACCCGCGCGCTGATCGCCATTTCGAGCGGGCTGCAGAGCTATGGCCTGCCGCTACTCCTGCTGATCCTCGGCGGGATCTTTCTGTTCGGTCGCTGGCTGCGCCTGCCCGCCAACCGGCTGCGCTTCGATCGGACACTGGCGGGTACCTGGCCTATCGCCCGCTTCAGCCGCCAATATAATGCGGCGCGCTTCGCGGCGAGCCTCGCGACGTTGGTGCAGAGTTCGGTGCCGCTGGTCGACGCGCTCAACGCGGCGGCGGCGGTGACCCCCAATCTCCATTTCCGGCAGGCGGCGCTGCGCGTCGCCGAGCGGGTGCGCGAGGGTGCCAGCCTTCAGGCCGCGATGGGCGAATCGGGCATCTTCCCGGCGATGCTCGTCGCCATCGTCGCCAGCGGCGAGAATGGCGGCCAGCTCGGGCCGGCGCTCGCGCGGGCGGCGGCGGAACTGGAACGCGAGCTCGAGGCGATGGCGTCGATGCTGGTGGCGCTGGTCGAGCCGATGGTGTTGCTGATGATGGGCGGGCTCGTCCTGCTGATGGTCCTCGCCATCCTGCTGCCGATCATCAACCTCAACAACATCGTGGGCATGTGACCATGGCCGCGCCCGTCGCGACCGCGATGCTAGAGGTCGCTCTCGATCGTCATGCCCCCCGGCGGCGACAGGAATGGCAATGCCGCGGCGCCCTCGGCAGTGATCGACAGGCTGATCCGGCCGTCCGGGTTCAGCGTCCCCAGCAGATAGGCCGGCTGCGGCTGGCCGGCCGGCGCCATGGTCAGCCGGGTGCGCTCGCCCTCTCCGATCGCATCGAAACGCAGCGGTGGGACCGAGACGGGAGCGGCGCCCGACGGGCCCTGGCAGTTGCCGGGCTGGGTGTCGATCCGGCCTTCGGCCATGCGGGTGCCGCCGCCGATCACCATCCGGCGCAGATCGACCGCCATGGGCAGGCTGCAGGTGAACGGGGTCTGCAACAGCGGCGCCAGCAATGCGCCGTCGGCGGTACCGCGCACGTCGCTCAGCGTCACCCGGCCGGGACGGAGCACGGCGCTGCCGACCAGCGTGTTGATGCCGCCCGACAGACCGAAATCGACCGCGAAGCCGAGGCCCGTCAGGCTGCGCAGCGGCGACCAGCGCCAGTTTACGGACGATGCTCCGATGGGCGCGGCGCCGCTCCAGATGGTCCCGCCGGTGCCGGCCAGCGGGACAACCAGCGCGGCGGGCAGCGTTGCGATCAGCGTGGTGAGATAGACGCCGATGCCGAGGCCGGCAAAGGCCAGCGTGCGTCGGCTGGGACGGTGGCGTGAAGGAGTATCGGATGGACCGCCAAAGACGTCATCTTCTGGGGCTCCTGCCGTCAGCGCTGCTTCTGGGGTCGGCATCGTCCTCATGGTCTCCGTTGCTGGCGGCGGCGCGCGGCAAGGCCGCCAAGCGCCCGCCGGCGGCCCTGCTGCTGCCCTTGAGCGGCCCGTCGGCCACGCTGGGCGTTAGCATGCAGCGGGCGGCGATGCTCGCGCAATCGCCGCTGTCGAAGCCGCAGGACCTGATGATCCTCGACACCGGCGGGACAGCGGCCGGAGCGACTGCTGCCGTCCAGCAGGCCGTGAAGCGTGGGGCGCGGATCATCGTCGGGCCACTGTTCGCGGAGGAAAGCCGGGCGGCGGCGCAGGCGGCGGGCGGGGTGCCGCTGATCAGCTTCAGCAACGATGAGGACCTGATCGGCAGCGGCGCCTTTCTGCTCGGGATCACGGCCAGCCAGAGCGTCACCTCGATCCTCCGCTATGCGCGCGGTCGTGGGGTCAAGCGCGTCGCGGTGCTGGGCGGCCCTTCGCGCTGGTCGGCGCAGGGCGTCGCTGCCGCCGAGCGGTTGCGCGGCGCGGCCGGGCTCGACGTGACCGTTCTTCCCGCCGACACCGCGCCCGAGCAGTTGCGATCGGTGCTGATGCGCAGCGGCTCGGGGCTTCCCGACGCGGTGCTGGTGACCGAAAGCGGCGATGCGCTGCTCCGTGCGGCGCGGTCGATGCAAGATGGCGATCCCCAATTGCTCGGGACGCAGCAGGCGCTCGATCTTTCGCCCGGCGCGCTGCGCGGTGCGTGGATGACAGGGCCGGACCCCGCGTCGATCTCCGATTTCGCCCAGCGTTATGGTTCCGCGGGTGCCGCCGGTCCCGGTCTGCTCACGGCGCTGGCCTATGACGGCATGTCGATCGTCGAGGCGTTGCGCGCTGGCGGCGTGGTCGATCGATCCGCGCTGTCAGCGGTGCCGTCCTTTGCCATCGCTACCGGGCCGATACGCTTCGCCGCCGACGGTCATGCCGCGCGTGAGCTCGCGGTGCTGGTCGCGGGACCCGACGGCTTCACCGCTGTGGACAAGAGCGGGTCGCTATGACCGATGGCGACGCCTCTTCGCCCGTTCCGGCGGGCGAGGCCGGCTTCACCCTGATCGAACTGATCATCTCGCTGGCGCTGTTCGGGCTGATCGCGATGGCGGGCCTCGCGCTGGTCGATGCGCTGATGGGCATCCAGAGCCGCACCGAAGGCCGGCTCGACCGGCTGGCCGAGATCCAGCGCGCGATGTTCGTGATCGACAACGACCTGTCGCAGCTGGCGGCCGGCCCGCTGACCGGCGATGCCGCCTCGCTGAGCTTCACCCGGCCGCTGGCGGCGGCGGGCGGGGTGCCGGTGCAGGTCCATTATCAGCTGGGCGCGGGGACGCTGCTGCGCAGTGCGCGCGGCAACGGTTTGCCGCAGGGCGCGCAACGGGTGATGCAGGGCGTCGCTTCGCTGCGCTGGAGCTATCTCGCGCCGGGCGGCGGTTGGACCGATCATTGGCCGGCGTCGCCCGATGAGGCGAAGAGCTGGCCACTGGCGGTGGCGGCGGATATGGTCCTCGCGCCCGGCGGCAGCGTGCAGGGGCGGGTGCGGCGCGTCGTGGCGCTGCCCGTGCATCCATGACGGCGAATCGGCGACCACCCGACGGATGCGACGGCGAGGAGGGGATGATCCTCGTCAACGTGCTGCTGTTCGTGGCGATCGCCAGCGGCATCCTGCTGCTGATGATTTCCGCTGAGGATACGGGGCTCGAACGCGGTTTGCGAATGCGTGAGGCCGCGCGTGCGCAGGCGATCGTGCGCGGGGCCGAGGTGTCGGCGGTGGTTGCGCTGCGCCGCGACGCGCTGGTCGCGCCCGACACCGACAATCGCGGCGAACCCTGGGCCGCGCTGGCGGAGACCGCCGCACCGATCGACGGCGGCAGCTTCGACCTCGCCATCGAGGACGCGCAGGGCCGCTTCAACGTCAACGCGCTGATGCAGCCCGACCCGGTCGCGCTCGGCCTGCTCGGCAAGATCGCCGCGACGGTGGGGATGACCCCCGATCAGGCCGAAAAGGCGGTCGTGGCCATCCGTCTCGCAGGGCCGGTGACCGATCTGCGCCCGCTCGCCGCCATCGGCCTGCCCCCGGCGCAGCTGGCGCGGTTGACGGGGCTCGTCACGGCGTTGCCTTATGAGAGCAAGATCAATTTGAACGCTGCCAGTCCCGACCTGCTGGCGATCCTGTCGGACGATCCGATGGCGGCCGGGCGACTGGCCGCGCTGCGCGAACGACAGGGCTATGTGACGGCGGCCGACATGGCCACGCTCAACATGGCGATGCCACAGGGGACGGGGCTGACCTCCAACCTGTTCTGGGTGCGCAGCCGGGTCCGCATCGGCGATACCAGCCAGCAGCTGACCAGCCTGATCGCGCGACGCGATGCGCCCGATGGCGGCAAGGCGGCGCTCGTGGTCGGGCGCTGGTGGGGCGCATCGGCGCCGCTCCAGGCGCCACGCCTGCCATTACCAGGGACGATTCCGTGAACGAGGCGCGAGACCGCCGGCTGGCTTGTTACGGCACGTTGGCGCCTGGGCGGTCCAACCATCACCAACTGGCAGACTTAAACGGCGAATGGCGAACGGGCAGCATCGCGGGCCGACTGGTGCCGGAGGGCTGGGGCGACTCGCAAGGCTATCCGGCGCTGCTGCTCGATCCGCCCGAGCAGCGCGTCGAGATTCATCTGTTCGAGTCGCCCGACTTGCCCGTCCACTGGGCCCGGCTCGATGCTTTCGAGGGCCCCGGCTATGTCCGGACGGCAGTCGCAATCGATACGGCCGAGGGACCGGTCGAAGCGTGGATATATCTCGGCGCGGGCCGGCCGTGACAGAGGAGGGGGCGCCGCTCGGGCGACGCCCCTCGACCTTACAGGTCGATCGACGCCGATAGTTTCACGGTGCGTGGCGCGCCCTGGAGCAGATCCGAGCGGAAGGTGTCGAAGGACGAGGCCCAGTATCGCTTGTTCGCGACATTATCGACGTTGAAGCGCAGCGTCAGCGGCTTGTCGGCGACGACGGTTACGAAGCGCGCGCCGAGATCGACGCGCGTCCAGGACGGCAGCTCAAGCGTGTTGGCGTCGTTCGCCGCCTGCTCGCCGGTGTGGACCACGCGGCCGGTGAGGGTCAGGCCGGTCGCGAAAGGCAGGTCCCATTCGACATTGGCGTTGATCAGATAATCGGGGACGCCGGGGGCCTTGTTGCCCTGATTGAGCCCGTCCTGCGTACGGCGGAGCTTGGCGTCGATGACCGAGGCGCCCCCGATCAGGCGCAGCCCGTCGACGATCTCGCCTTCCATGCTGAACTCGATGCCGCGGTTCCGCTGCTGGGCGAAGACGCCATAGACGAGCGAGCCGGCGGTGCCGTCGGCGATCGCACTTGGGCGAGGCCGGTCGATCGTGAACAGCGCGAGCGAGCCGTTGACCCGGCCCACGCTCAGTTTGCCGCCGACTTCATATTGGGTGGTCTTGGTCGGGGCGAAGGTCTCGCCGGCATTGCGAACCGGCAGGCCGTTTACGACCGTGGGTGCGACGGGCCCCGCCTCGAAGCCCTGCATCCGATTGAAGAAGAGCGAGACGTTCGGCACGGGCTTGAAGACGATGCCGGCAACGGGGGTGACCGCCGACTCGTCATAGGTGCTGGTGAGTGCGCCGCCGAAATAGGAATAGGATTTCTGCCGGATCGACTGGAGCCGCAGGCCGCCGGTGATCAGGATGCGATCGTCCCACAGTCCGATCGTGTCTGATGCGAACAGGCTCCACAGCCTGGTCCGCGCGACCGGGAAGGGATCGTTCAGATCGCCGCCGACGAGGCTGGACGAGGGGATCGGCACTTCGACCGCATTGTAGAGATTGGTCGCGAAGCCCGCAAAGCCGGGCCCGTAGAGGAAGTCATAGGCGTTGCGGTTGACCTGCCACAGCATCGATCCGCCCAGGTTGATCTGGTGAGTGACGCCGCCGCCCGCCAGCTTGATGCGGATGCCGGCCTGGGTGGCTTCGTTGTTGTCGGTCCGGGGAACGTAGAGCGCGTTGCCGCTGGCCGCGCCGGTGGTCGCATCGAGCACGGTGATGCCGCCATAGATGCCGTCTTCCATGCCGTCGCGCGCGCCGACGGAGGCATAAAGCATCGCTGCTTCCGACAGATCATATTCGACCTTGGCGATGCCGAAGACGTCGCGCAGCTTGGAATAGGTCCAGGGCTGGGCATAGTTGGCGCTCGCCTTGGGCACGCGCGGGATCACGGCGGTACCCACGGTCACTTTGGGGCGAAGTCCGCGCACCTTGACGCGCTGATAGGCGAGGTCGAGCGACAGCCGAAGCGGGCCGGAATTATAATCGAACGCGCCGCCGATCGTGTAAGTCGAGCGGAATTCGCCGTCGATCGCCACGTCGCCGGTGCGCGCCACGCCGTTCACGCGGACGCCGACGTCGCCGAAACGACGCGCAACGTCGAAGCTGCCGCCGACATGCTCGTCGGCGGTGTAGCTTGCGGTCAGGCGGGTCAGGTCCTGGGTCGCGCGCTTGGGAATCAGGTTGACGCTGCCGCCGAGGCTCGACCCGCCGGGTGCCGCACCGTTGAGGAAGGCGCTGGCGCCATTGAGGACCTGCACCGATTCATAGAGTTCGGGCGAGATCAGCTGACGCGGGGCGATGCCATAGAGGCTGTCGAGCCCGACATCGTCGCCGAAGACCGGAAAGCCGCGGATCACGAACTGCTCGGCGGCGTTGCCGAAGCCATAGGTGATGCGCACCGAGGGATCATTCTCCAGCACCTGGCCGAGCGTCTGCGGCTGCTGGTTGAGGATCAGCGCGGCATTGTAGCTCTTGATCGAGAAGGGGATGTCGGCTGCGTCCTGATCGCCCAGCACGCCCAGGCTGCCGCGCCGGGTCACCTCAGTCTGGTTGGCCTTCTGCGCGGTGACGATGATGTCGCGATTCTCCCCGGTGCCCGCCTGCTGGGCGAAGGCGACGCCCGTCGTCGACAGGGCGCTACCGGCTACCGCCGTCAGCAGAAGGAGACGAAGTTTGGATGCGGTCACGATGTTCCCTTTCGAACGATGTCTTTGTTTTCTGGAGATGGCCGACTTCAGGAGCGCCGCCGGGCACAGGCCCACAGGATCGCGGCGATCGGGCTGGCAAGCGCGCCCCAGGACAGAGCGTCGCGCCAGCCGTCGCCGGTCAGGGCGGTGACCAGGCCGACGATGCTGAGCAGGGCGAGCAGCAAGGGCAGCGCGAAGATCGCGCGCAGGGGCTGGCCCGGCTTCATGCGCCCGCCACCACCGCGCCGCCCGTCTCGACCTCGCGCAGCCGCGATTCGAGCGGGACGTGGCGCTTGCCGAGCCAGAGATAGAGGCCCGAGCCGAGGATCAGCATCGTGAACAGGTCAAGCAGCGCCCACAGGATCTTGAGGGGCAGCGCGCCATAGTCGCCGAAGTGCAGCGGCTGCGAATAGCTGAGCGCCAGCGCATACCAGGGCATCGGCCGCGCATCGGTGAGCCGGCCCGTCTCGGCGTCGATCAGCGCCGGGGTCAGCGCGCGTTCGGTGAGCGGGGTCGCGCCCTGAAAGAAGACCGCATAATGATGCTTGCTGCTGTAGCTGCCGCCGGGAAAGGCGATGAACTGAGGGTTGTTGCCCGGAAGGGCCTTGCGTGCTTCGGCCATCGCGGTGTCGAGCGAGCCATAGCGCGACGGCGGAAGCGCGCTGCGGTCGCCATAGGCCCGCGTCATGGCGGCGAGCTCGGTCGACCGCCAATATTGGATGATGGGGGTGGCCAGCGTGTTGATCACCCCGGTCAGGCCGACGACCGCCATCCAGGCCAGAGCGGTGATCCCCAGCAGGTTGTGATAGTCGAGCCATTTCAGCCGGGTGCTCCGGCTGGTGCGGACCGTGCCGAACGGCAGCTTCCGCATGAAGGGCGCATAGAGCACCACGCCCGAGGCGAGCGCCGCGACGAAAAGTAGCCCCATCAGTCCCAGGAAGAGCATTCCCGGCAGGCCGAGAAACATGTCGGTGTGCAACTGCAACAGGAAATGCATCACGCCGTCGTCGTCGAGCTTGCCTTCGGGCGCGCCGCTAAGCCGATTCCACAGCTGTACCGTCATCTGCCCGGTCGGTGAGTCGGGGGCCGGGGCGGTGGTGACGGTCATCGACGAGCGGTCATTGTCGAACGCCATGAAGACCGGAACCTCGCCTGGTCGAGCGGCGAGCGCCTTGGTGAGCATGGTGTCGAGCGGAAGGAGCCTCGGATCGGTACCCGAAGACGGCGGTCCGGCGGGAGCGGAGGCGCCTTCTGTCAGGCTGTCGATCTCATCATGAAAGATCAGCGGCAGGCCGGTGATGCAGAGCATCAGCAGAAAGGCCGTGCACAGGATGCTCGTCCATTTGTGGACGAGAAACCAGATGCGGATCGTGGAGCGGGTCAAAAATCTGCCAACCGGTAAATGAGAGCGATTAGCAATAGCATAGGGGCGGCCTGAACGGCGCGCAAGCTATGGCCCCGTTTCATGCACGAAAAAGGGCGCGGAAGCCGTGGCCTCCGCGCCCCTTCGCTGTCTCGTCGATCAGAAGTTGGCGGTCAGACCCAGCGAGAAGGTCCGGCCGATTTCGTAGCGGTTGAGATAGATGATGTTGTCGCCCGACTTCTGGAACTCGCGATAGTCGGTGTTGGTCAGGTTGCGGGCCTCGATCTTCAGCTCCATGTCGGTGCCCAGCAGCTTGAAGCCCTGACGACCGACGAGGTCGAAGCGGAAGCCCGGACGCTCCTTGATGTCCGGCTGACGCGACGTGCCCTGGATCGGACCGCGGTTGGTTACTCGCTCGCTCGCATAGTTGAGCAGCGCGGTGACCTGCGACAGGCTCTCCGTGTCCTCGAAGCTCAGCTGCAGGTTCACGATGTGGTCCGACTGGCCGGTCAGCGGCGCGCCATCCTGGAACAGCGCGTTGGCGGCGACCGGGGACAGGTCGGGACCGATCACGGTGGAGCCGTCGACCTTCAGCTTCGACTTGGTGTAGGTGTAGTTGGCGATCGCGACGATGCGCTTGGTCGCGAAGAAGTCGCCGCTCAGGAAGTCGAGCGGGAAATGCTTCTCGAGTTCGAACTCGGCACCGTAAAGCTGTGCTTCGGGCGCGTTGGCGAAGCCGGTACGCAGCACGCCGCCACCCGCGAAGAAGGCCGCCGCCTCGATCGGGTTGTCGATCTTCTTGTAGAAGCCCGCGACCGACAGGCGCTGGTTGCGGTCGAAATACCACTCGTAGCGCGCTTCGGCATTGTACAGCTTCGAGTCGGTCAGGAAGGGATTGCCGGTGAACTGGCGATCGCTGTCGAAGTCCTGATAGATCTGACGCGCCAGCTCGCGGAACTGCGGGCGGGCGATCGTCTTCGATCCTGCGACGCGGAACTGCATGTCGTCGCGGAAATTATAGGTGAGCGTCAGCGCCGGCAGGAAATAGCTCTTCGACAGCTTCGTGCCCGGACCAGCATCAGGGGTGACCGTCTGCCGGGCGTCCTCGTAGCGAACGCCGCCCTGTACGCGCAGCTTGTCGGTCGCCTCGATCTCCGCTTGGCCGTAAACGGCGTGTATCCGCAGCCCCGCATCATAGGCGCGCGAACCTTCGGCACCCGAAACGTCACGCAGCTGAATATTGTAGGTGTAGATGTTGTAGTCGGACAGCAGATAGTCGGGGCGTTCCTGCGCCACTGCGAGCGGCAGGGCACCGGCCGGCCGGAAGAACTGGAACTGATAGCGCTCCGACTGGCGCTTGGTGTCGTTGAACGAGTAGCCGGTGGAGAGCGTGCCCTTCAGTGCGCCGTCGAGCTTGTACGACAGATCGCCGCTGGCTGCGTAGACATCCTCATTCAGGTCGCTGAACGCGATGTCGGCCGACTGGCCGCCCGACGCCAGGTTATTGATATAGTCCTGGGCGACCGTGTTGTAGTTGTAGCTGAAGCTGCGCTCATACGGGCTTTCGCGCTGCGAGTTGGCATAAGTGCCGCGCAGGTCGATGCTGAACTTGTCGAAGCGCAGTTCGGCCACCGCCTGCGTGTCGATCAGCTGGCGTTCGAACCAGTAGGTGTTCTGCTTGATCAGCGAGGCCGGGAGATTGGCTTCCTGATCCTCGACGCTGCGATTGTAGCCGGCGGCGAGGCGACCCTGCTTGACGGTGTCGCGGATGAACAAATTGGTCCAGCGGAACTTGTGGTCGTTCACTTCCGCGCCGAGGCCGAGCAGGCCGTTCACCGTGATGTGATTCTCGGTGATGACGGTCTGGAACTGGCTCTGCGGAATGCCGGCGAGTTCAGGGTCGATCGACGACTGCTGCAGCACGTCGCGGGTGCGCCAGCTGTTGCTGAAGCCCAGACCAGCGAGAATGCCGACGCGGCCGCTGTCGGTGTCCATCGCGGTGCCGCCGGTCAGATCGGCCGAGAAATTGGCCGGAATATTGCGATTCCGCTGAAGCAGCGAGGTGCTCGCATTGGCGAGGCTGGCCGCAAAGCCTTGCAGATCGGCAGCGCTATAGTCGTTGCCCTGGACGATCGGCTTTGTGCCCGATCCCTTGATGGCCGACTTCAGGCCGGCAGGAATGTCGCGGGTGCCATCGTCGAAACCGAACCAGTCATAGTCCGAACCATAATAGGTATAGCCGAGCTGGCCGGTCGTCTCGGTATTGCCGGAGATCGAGCCGCCGATCGACAGGAAGGGCTCTTTCGGGATCGCCTTGGTGGTGAGGTTGATCACGCCACCGCCGAACTCGCCCGGATAGTTGGCCGAGTAGCTCTTCTGCACCAGCGACGACGCGAGGATGCTCGTCGGGAAGATGTCGAGCGGAACGACGCGCTTGAGCGGTTCGGGGCTGGGCAGCGGCGAGCCGTTGAGCAGCGCCAGCGAGTAGCGATCACCGAGGCCGCGGACATAGACGAAGCCGTTGCCGACGACCGACAGGCCGGTGACGCGCTGGAGCGCGCCGGCAATGTCGCCATCGCCGGTGCGGGCGATGTCGGCCGAGGAGAGCACCGAGATCACCTGCGGGGTTGCGCGGATCGTGTTCTCCTGGCGGCGGCCGGTGACGACGATGTCGCGACTGCTGGCGCCGAGCGTCGAGATTTCGACCTGCTCGTCATCGTCGGTGGTGGCCTGCGCCGGCGGGGCGGAGGTGGCGGGAGCGGCGGTGGTCGGCGCGGCCTGCGCGAGCAGCGCGGCCGGCGACATCAGCGCCGTCGAGACAAGAAGCAGACGCCCAAAGGCGAGAGGCGTGGTCATATGGGTTCCCCGTTCGGAATGAGCGAACGGGCGGCGAGCGCTTTCGCGACCGCCGCCCGTCTAGTCAGTGCAAGCGCGGTCAGCTCGGGATCGAGGTGCAGGTCCCGCTGGTGCTGCCGAACGACGCGGTCGAGGAGTTACAGGTCCAGCCTGCATACCAGGTGTCGGTCGAGTCGCGCACCGCGCCGATATAGGTCGTGGTGACGAAGAAGCTGCCGAGCGTCTTGGCATCGAACGGCGTCACCGCGCGCTCGTTGGCACCGTTGATGAAGGTGCCGGTCAGCGACGGGGTGAAGGCGGCGTTGTTGTTGGTGCCGGCGTTGAAGATCGTCTGTACTGCGGCTTCGTTGCCATCGGCGCGGAAGGCGGCGGTGGCACAGGAGAGCACGACCGAGCGGAAGACCGGCGGGCCGACATCGTCCAGCGACGCATCGGCGGCGCGGGTGGTGGTGCCGTTGGTCTCGTCGATGTCGAGGCACGAGCCGGTGCCGGTGACGACGCCGTTGACCATCGTGTAGTCGGTGCCGCCGCGGAGCAGCATCACATTGCCGCCCTGGACGGTCGAGCGCTGGACGAAGGTGAAGTTGGCGAGGCGCGTGTTCTGACGCGGCTGCGCATCTTCGTTGCCGTTCGAGTCGGCTTCGACCATGGAGTCGCCGTTCGAACCGTCGCGCTGGACGCCAATCACGAACTGGATGAAGCCCTTATAACCGAGGTCGGTGTCGAGACCGTCGTCGTCGGCGCCGGTGATCACCAGATATTTCAGGTTGGCGCGGCCACCGAAGATCTCGATGCCGTCGTCCGAGCTATTGTGGATCTGGATGTGATCGAGGGTCGTGCCGCTGCCGACGCCGCCGAGTGTCAGACCCTGCAACTCGTTGCCCGGCGCGATAGCGAAACCCGAGTAGCGGATCTGGACATATTGCATCGTGCCGCTGTTGTCGTCGGCAACAGCGCCGCCGTAGAGCGAGCTGGTGGTGCCTTCGATGACCTGCTGGCACTGCGCCGAGCCGCCGGCGACCGAGGTGTTGCAGTCCGAGATCGGTGCGCGGCCGAGGAGGATGATGCCGCCCCACAGACCCTGGCTGCTGTCGGTGGTGGTACCGAGCACATTGTCGCGCGCGGTGAAGACGATCGGCGCGCTGGCGGTACCGATCGCATTCAGGCGCGAGCCGCGGTTGACGACCAGATAGTCGTTACCCGACGACGCGAAGACGGTGACGCCCGGCTGGATGGTGAGGGTGACGCGCTGGCCGCCGGCTGCACTGCCGTCGCCGCCGATGTCGGTGCCGACATTGACCGGGCCCGAGAGCGAGTAGATCACGCCCGGCAGCTTCTGGAGCGTGTAGTCGGCGGTGATGCGGCCCGACAGTTCGCAGGTGCGGAAGGCGGTGGTGATGGTGCCGCGATCGATCGTGCCGGTCGGGCAGCTCGCTGCCGCCTGACCCGGCGTCGGGGTCGGGGTCGGGGTCGGGGTGGGCGTAGGAGTCGGAGTGGGGGTCGGCGTGATGATGACGCCTTCGCCCGGCGATGCGACGTCGTCGGCGCCGCCGCAGGCGGTGACCGCCATCGCACAGCTGAGCATGAGGATGGTACGGAACTTCTTCATGGTTGCCCCTTTGCGTTGGACCAGAGGCGGATGCCGACTCCCGGGCCGCCTTACGGGAGTCGCCTCTAGTGGGGCTGGATGGCGTCGCGATTACGTGTCCGTGACAGTTTCGAGACAATCCGGGGCGTTCATCCCCGGTTCGGCCAGGGCCTTTCGCGATACCATTTGGTGATCACATATTTGCTGCCGCTGCGCACCTTCATGCCGGCATGGAGCGTCCAGTCATTGGGCTTTCCTGCGCGGTCGACATTGGCCCAGACCACCAGTTTTCCGGCCTCGGGCTGGATGATCTTGTCGAGCCGGCGGAAGCGGGTCGCGCCGCCGGCGGCGGGTTTGTTCAGATAGACCATCGCCGTCCAGCTGCGTTGGCCCGTCTCGCCGCAATAGGTCAGATAGTCGGTGCCGGTCGGCTCGAAATAGTCGGTATGGTCGCGAAACTCCTCGCCCACGTCATATTTCTGGCCCTGGATCGGCTCGCCCAGCGTCGAGTCGATACCGAGCGTGTCGGCAATGTGCCGGTCGAGCGTCCGGGCGAGGTCGCTCGCCGAATCCATGTCGCAGGTCTTGCTCGTCCGGAAATAGTCGATCCCCTGATCGTCGGCGATCGTGGACGGGCGATTGTCCCGGTCGATCACTGCGATCACCTCTGCGCAGCGTTCCGCCGACAGGAAGTCGCGGATCATGAAAAGGTCGATCTTCGGGCTCGGCAGCTTCTGCGCACCGAGCGATTTGAGGCGGTCTGCGACGGGCGTGACGATGTCGGTCATAAGTCTGCATCTAGCCGCTCGCCAGCGTCCGATGCCATATCGCTTGTCATCGAACCGTCACGCCGACGACTTCGGCGATCAGGCCCGGCCCGTAGCGGCGGCCGCCAGGTCGGGTGCGGCGCGATCGGCGGCTTCCTTGCGCTCCGAATAGCGATCCACGAGCTGGGCAGCATGCGGGCGCAGCAATATGGTGAAGCGCACCAGCTCCTCCATCACGTCGACGATCCGGTCATAATAGCTCGACGGCCGCATCCGCCCCGCCTCGTCGAACTCCTTATAGGCCATTGCGATCGACGACTGGTTGGGGATGGTGAACATCCGCATCCAGCGTCCGAGCAGGCGCATCGTGTTGACCGCGTTGAACGATTGCGATCCGCCCGAGACCTGCATCAGCGCGAGCGTGCGCCCCTGGGTCGGCCGCATGCCGCGCAGTTCGAGCGGGAGATGGTCGATCTGCGCCTTCATCAGGCCGGTGATCGCACCATGGCGTTCGGGGCTGCACCAAACCTGCCCTTCGGACCAGTTCGACAGCGCGCGCAACTCGTGGACGGCGGGGTGATCGTCGCCCTTGACCTGGTCCGGCATGGGCAGGTCCGATGGATCGAAGATGCGTGTTTCCGCTCCGAACAGGCGCAACAGGCGGGCTGCCTCCTCGACGGCCAGCCGGGAGAAGGAGCGTTCGCGCAGCGAGCCGTAGAGCAGCAATATCCGTGGCGGCGAAGCGTCGCCGCCGAGACCGGCGGCAGGCCGCTCCAGCACAAGCTCGCGCCGCAAGGCAGGCAGGCTGTCGGGAGCGGGCAGGGAACGAAGCCGGTGAAACTCCATGTCGGTCATGCCTGGGCGCCTCTCTCATACCAGCCTCGGCTGCTTTTCACGATGGAGACGACCGACAGCATGACGGGCACCTCGACGAGCACGCCGACCACGGTGGCGAGCGCAGCGCCGGATTGCAGCCCGAACAGCGAGATCGCGGCCGCGACCGCAAGCTCGAAGAAGTTGGAGGCGCCGATAAGCGCGGCCGGCGCCGCCACGCACCAGGCCACGCCCATTCTCCGCGACAGCAGATAGGCGATGCCGGCATTGGCATAGACCTGCACCAATATCGGTACGGCGATGAGCGCGATGACGAGCGGTTGCTGCAGGATGGCATCGCCCTGGAAGCCGAACAGCAATACCAAAGTCGCAAGCAGTGCAGTCATCGAGAGCGGGCCGAGGATGCGCAGCGCCTGTTCGATGCCGCCGCGCGCGCCGAGCCAGCGGCGCAGCATCTGCGCCAGAGCGACCGGTACCACGATGTACAGCGCAACCGACATCAGCAAAGTCGCCCAGGGCACGGTGATCGACGCGACGCCGAGCAAAAGTGCCACGATCGGCGCGAACAGCAGCACCATGAGCACGTCGTTGAGCGCGACCTGGCTCAGCGTGAAGGCGGGGTCGCCATCGCAGAGGTTCGACCAGACGAACACCATCGCCGTGCAGGGCGCGGCTGCGAGCAGGATCAGCCCGGCGATATAGGAGGATATCTGATCCGCTGGGAGCAGCGGGGCGAACAGCCAGCCGAGAAAGACCGTGCCGAGCAGCGCCATCGAGAAAGGCTTCACGCCCCAGTTCACGAACAGCGTCACGCCGATGCCGCGCCAATGGCGGCCGACTGCGGCTAGCGCCGAGAAGTCGATCTTCAGCAGCATGGGGATGATCATCAGCCAGACGAGCAGCGCGACCGGGATGTTGACCCGGGCGACCTCGGCAGCGGCGATGGCGCCGAAAGCGGTCGGGAAGAGATGGCCCAAGCCGATGCCCGCCACGATGCAGAGCGCGACCCACAGCGAGAGATAGCGCTCGAAGCGGTTCATGGCGGTCGCTTCGGATCGACGCGCGGGTTCGGGAGCCGCCATCAGGCCGACGGTCCGGCGGATGCGCCTTCGGTCCGGCCGATCTCGCGCAGCTTCTCGCGCAGGGCGATGCGGTCGAGGCCTTCGATCGGCAGCGCGAGCAGCAGCGAAAGCCGATTCTCGATCAGCCGCAGGGCATGGCGGAACGCGGCTTCGCGCGTCGCATCGTCGCCGGTGACGTCGGACGGATCCTCGATTCCCCAATGGGTCGTCATCGGGTGGCCGGGCCAGACGGGGCAGCTTTCGCCGGCTGCGGAATCGCACACGGTGAAGATGAAGTCGAAGGTGGGTGCGTCGGCACCCGCGAACTCGTCCCAGCTCTTCGACCGCAGCGCCTCGGTCGGGTAGCCGAGCTTGCGGAGCAGGGCGAAGGCGTCGGGGTTGACCTCGCCGCGCGGGCGGCTTCCGGCGGAATAGGCGCGAAAACGCTCGCCACCCATGCGGGCCAACGCGCTTTCGGCGAGGATCGACCGGGCCGAATTGCCGGTGCAGAGAAACAGGACATTGTAGCTTGGCTCGCTCATGGCGTGTCCTTCAGCAGCAGGGGGAAAGTTCGGCGAGGATCGGTGCGCACAGTTCGGCATTGCCGCCGCAGCAGTCCTGAAGAAGGAACAGGACCAGCGTCCGCAGGCGATCCAGCTGGACGCGGTAGATGATCGAGCGGCCGTCGCGCTCGGACTGCAGCAGTCCGGCGCGGGAGAGGATCGCGAGATGGGTCGACAGCGTGTTCGGCTGGACTTTCAGCGCGCGGGCGATGTCGCCGGCCGGCAGCCCTTCCGGCTCGGCGCGGACGAGCAGCCGGAAGATGTCAAGCCGCGTTTCCAGCGCGAGCGCGGACAAGGTGGCCACGGCCTGATTCGTTTCCATATTTCGACGAATATCGAAATATTAATTGGAGGTCCAGATGGAGCAATGCGCGGGCCGGATGGTCCGGCCCGCGCAGATCTTCAAGGACGCTGAGCCTTGGCGGCCTTTGGCGCGAAGACGTCGCCGAAGAAGTCCCCCTTGTACCAAAGCGGCGGAGTGTCGGCGTCGGCCATGGCCCGCATGATCCGGTAATTGGCTTCGGAGAAACGCGCCGCCGCGTCCCAGTCGATCGCCTGCTGCATGTCATCGTCGGGATGATGATAGGCACCGGCGAGGAAGCTCTTCCACTTCGCTTCGCCGCCATTGGCGAAGCCGGTCGCAAGGAACACCGCCGGCACACCCTGTTTGACGAACATATAATGGTCCGACCGCACGAAGATTGTCTCGGCGGGCATCGGATCGGGTGACAGAGCGATGCCCATCGGCGCGACCGCTTTCGCCACGATAGGTCCCAGGCTCGAATGGTCGGCGCCGAAGGCGGTGACGTCGGTGAACGGATAGAGCAGCAGCGGCATGTCGAGATCGACATTGCCGACGATCGAGGCGATCGGCACCGACGGATGGCGCGCGAAATAATCGGCGCCGAGCAAGCCCTTTTCCTCACCGGTCGAGGCGAGGAAGATCAGCGAGCGCCGTGGCTTGGTCGGCGCCTCGGCGGCGGCCTTCGCCACCTCCAGCATCGTGGCGACGCCGGCGGCATTGTCGAGCGCGCCATTGTTGACGCGGTCTTTGTCGGGCGCGTCGCCTTCCTTGGCCGGCGCGATCCCGACATGGTCGAGATGCGCCGACAGCGCGACATATTGGGCCTTCAGCGTCGGATCGCTGCCCGGCAGAATGCCAACGACATTGGGGCTGGTCACCCGGGTCGTCATGCTCTGGCTCCGGATGCGGACCTTGGTCTTGAGTGCGAAGCCCTTGGGGCGACCGCCATCCTTGTCCGCCGTCGCGCGGATGGCGGCGAGCGATTGTCGTGCGCCCGCGAAAACGGCTTCGGCGGCAGGGTCGTTGAGCGTGGCGGTGATGCGGATAGCCGGCGCCTCGTCGAACGCCTTGCCGTCGGCCCCGACCCAGGCGAAGTCGGGCTCGTCGGCGAAGTGGAGCATCTGGGGCCAAGGACGGGTTTTCTTCGAGAGGAGCGTGCCGACCGTGAGAAGGCCGATCGCGCCATGAGCCTGCGCAGCCTTGGCCTTGGTCGCACCGACATGCGCGCCTTCCTCGCTGGGCACGCCTTTGGGATAGCCGCGCAGGGCGACGACGATCTTTCCCTTCACGTCGAGTCCGGCATAGTCGTCGATGCCGAGGCGCTTGTCCTGAATGCCATAGCCGACGAACACCAGCGGAGCCGTGATGTCGAGATCGGGTTCGTTCGGGCTGACCCCGACGATGACGTCGCCGCCGTGCGTCCAGATCTGCGGGGCACCGCTGGGGCCGCTTACGGCCACCATGGCGGGGGTCGCCCCGCGTACCGTCTTCTGCAGCGTGACGCGCTGATACCAGCTTCCCTTGTCGCCGCCGGGCTGGAGGCCGAGCGCCTCGAAACGGCTGGCGACATAGCGTGCGGCGATCTCATGGCCCCGGCTGCCGGTGTCGCGGCCTTCGAGCAGATCGTCGGCGAGGAAACCGACCGTCGCGCGGAAGCTTTCGGGACGGAAGGCCGGATCGGCGGGAGCAGGGGTGGCGGCGAAGATCGGCGACGCGATCAGCGAAACGGCGGCAAGCGCGCCGATAACATGCGTATTCAAAAGAAAACCTCTTCTCTGGGCTCAGATGGCGGACCCTAAAGAGGCGATGCGCCCTGTCCAGTGCCCGTCGGGCGAGGCCGCCTCAGCGGCTCACCAGGAAGACGGCATGCTCGGCACGCAGATTGGCGGCGGCGGCACCACGCCTGCGGCTGCCCGTCAGGAACCAGGCCTGCTCGACCGTGATGCCGCGTTCGCGCACGAAGGCGCGGAAATCGTCGATCGTCAGCTGGTGGATGTTCTGCGTCTCATACCAGCTGACGGGGAGAGCGGGGGTCACCGGCATGCGCCCGCCCCAGGCAAGGCTCAGGCGAACGCGCCAATAGGCAAAATTGGGAAAGGAGACGAAGGCGCGCCGCCCGATCCGCATCAGCTCCTCGAGCACCTTGTCGGGCGCGCGGGCGGTCTGCAGCGTCTGGCTCAGGATCGCATAGTCGAACGCCTTGTCGGGATAGTTGACAAGATCGGTGTCGGCGTCGCCCTGGATCACTGACAGGCCCCGGCCTACCGCTGCCGAGACATTGCCCCGGTCGATCTCGATCCCACGCGCATCGCAGCCGCGAGAGCGCAGGACCGCCATCAGTTCGCCGTCGCCGCAGCCGACGTCGAGCACGCGCGCGCCCGGCTTCACATGATCGGCGATGACCGCGAGGTCGGGCCGCAACTCGCTCACCGGCTTTCTCCCGCACGCAGGAAGCCGTCGACGACGCGGTTCAGCTCGGGCACGTCGAGCAGGAAAGCGTCATGGCCGAAGGGCGAACTCAGCTCGACGAAGCTGACCGGCGCACCAGCCGCATTGAGGGCGTGGACGATGGCGCGCGATTCCGCCGTCGGATAGAGCCAGTCGGTATCGAAGCTGACCAGGCAGAAGCGGGTACGCTTGGATCCGGCAAAGGCGTTGGCGAGCAGGCCGCCATGTTCCTCGGCCAGGTCGAAATAGTCCATCGCCCGGGTGATGTAGAGATAGGAGTTGGCGTCGAACCGATCGACGAAGCTGATCCCCTGGTGGCGCAAATAGGATTCGATCTGAAAGTCTGCATCGAAGCCGAAGCTCTTGGCGTCGCGCGCCTGCAGGCGGCGGCCGAATTTCTCGGTCAGCCCCGCTTCGGACAGATAGGTGATGTGCGCCGCCATCCGTGCGACGGCCAGGCCCGATGCCGGCGGATCGCCCTCGGCATAATAATCGCCGTTGCGCCAGCGGGGGTCGGCCATGATCGCCTGCCGTCCGACCTCGTGAAACGCGATGTTCTGCGCTGAGTGGCGCGCCGCCGAGGCAATGACCACGGCGGACAGCACCCGCTCCGGATAGGTTGCGGCCCATTGCAGCACCTGCATTCCGCCCATCGAGCCGCCGACGACCGCCGCGAGCATGCGCACGCCGAGATGATCGAGCAGCATCGCCTGGGCGCGCACCATGTCGCGGATAGTGATGACCGGAAAGCGCATCGCATAGGGCGTGCCCGTCGCCGGGTCGATGCTGGCCGGTCCCGAACTGCCGAGGCAACTGCCCAGCACATTCGCGCAGATGATGAAGTGGCGCGCCGGGTCGATCGGCTTTCCGCTGCCGACCATGCGCGTCCACCAGCCGGGCTTGCCGGTGATCGGGTGGGTCGAGGCGACATGCTGGTCTCCGGTCAGCGCATGGCAGATCAGGATCGCATTTGTGCCGGCTGCATCGAGCGTCCCATAGGTCTCATAGGCGATCGATACGGGCGAGAGGCGCGCGCCGCCGTCCAGCGCCAGCGGGCCGGGCAGGGTCACGGAACGGGCAAGGCCGAAACGGCTGTCGTCGCTCATCGGGACTTGGGCGCTAGGCCGGCTGTCCGGGGCTGTCAACGCCCCGCCCGGCCCATTGCGGCGGGCGGGCTTCGCCCCTAAAGCGCGAGGCATGACACAGACGCTCGCACCCAAGCCCTGGATCGACGCCATCGCGCCTTATGTTCCGGGCCGATCGACCACCGACGACGGCCGCAAGGTGGCCAAGCTTTCCTCGAACGAAAACCCGCTCGGCACCAGCGAAGCCGCCCGTCAAGGTTTTGTCGCGGGGGCAGCCTCGCTCGACCGCTATCCCGACGCCTCGGCAGTCGCCCTGCGCGAGGCGATTGCGGCGGCGCATGGCGGACTCGATCCGGCGCGCGTGATCTATGGCACGGGTTCGGACGAGATTTTGCATCTTGCTGCCGGCGCCTATGCAGGGCAGGGCGACGAGGTCCTGTTCGTGCGCTTCGGCTTCTCGGTCTATCCGATCGCGGCCCGTCGCGTCGGCGCCGAGCCGGTGCAGGCCCCCGACCAGGACTATGCGACCGACGTCGACGCCCTGATCGCGCACATCACGCCGCGCACGCGGGTCATCTTCCTCGCCAATCCGAACAACCCGACCGGAACCTATACAAGCCGGACGGACATTGCGCGGCTCCACGCGGCGACACCGGCCGATTGCCTGCTCGTGATCGACCAGGCCTATGCCGAATATCTCGAACCGGAAGATGACGACGGTGCCTTCGAGCTGGCGCAGCGAGAGCCCAATGTGCTGGTCACCCGGACCTTCTCGAAAATCTATGGTCTGGCAGCCGAGCGGATCGGTTGGGGCTATGCGAGCGCGCCCGTCATCGACGCGCTGCACCGCATCCGGGCGCCGTTCAACGTCACCACCGCCGGGCAGATGGCGGCGATCGCCGCACTGGGCGACACCGATTTCGTCGCGCGCAGCCGCGAGCACAACATGCGCTGGCGCGACTGGTTCGAAGCGGAGATCGCCGGCCTCGGCAACAAGGGCCTGCGCGCCGTTCCGAGCAAGGCCAATTTCTCGCTGGTGCTGTTCGAGGGCAAGCTGACCGCCGAAGCGGCCTACAAGGGTCTGATGGACGCCGGCTATATCGTCCGCTGGCTGCCGGGACAGGGCCTGCCCCACGGCCTGCGCATCACGATCGGAACCGAGGAAGAGATTACCGGCCTGACGGCGGCGCTGCGCGCGCTCGTCGAGGCTGCCGGCTGATGCTGCCTTTCGCACGCGTCACCATCATCGGGCTCGGGCTGATCGGCTCGTCGATCGCGCGCGCGGTGCAGGCGCAGATGCCGACCGTGCGGCTGACCGGCCATGATGCCAGCCCCGAGGTGCGCGCGCGCGCGCGGCGTATCGGCTTCGTCGACGACGTAACCGACACGGCAGGTGCAGCGGTCGTCGATGCGGACCTCGTGATCTTCTGCGTGCCGGTGGGCGCTATGGCGGCGGCGGCGGCGGAGATCGCCGATGACCTGCCCGCCGATGCGATCGTGAGCGACGTCGGTTCCTCGAAGGAAAGCGTACTCGCGGCGTTGGGAGGAGCGCTTCCGGGGGCCACCATCATCCCCGCACACCCGGTCGCCGGCACCGAGAACAGCGGCCCCGATGCGGGTTTCGCGACCCTGTTCAAGGGGCGCTGGTGCATCGTCACCCCGCCCGAGGGTAGCGATCCGACGGCTGTGGAGCGCGTCTCCGAATTCTGGCGGCGAATGGGCGCCAATGTCGAGACGATGGACCCGCGCCATCACGATCGTGTCTTGGCGGTGACCAGCCACTTGCCGCACCTGATCGCCTATACGATCGTCGGGACGGCGTCGGACATGGAAGAGGTGACTCAGAGCGAGGTCATCAAATTCTCGGCCGGCGGCTTTCGCGACTTCACGCGCATCGCCGCGTCGGACCCGACCATGTGGCGCGACGTATTCCTCAACAACAAGGAAGCGGTGCTGGAAATGCTCCAGCGCTTCACCGAGGATCTGACCGCCTTGCAGCGGGCGATCCGCTGGGGCGATGGCGACACGCTCTACGATCTGTTCAGCCGCACCCGTACCATCCGCCGTTCGATCATCGAACAGGGCCAGGACGACGCCAAGCCGGATTTCGGCCGCTCGCACTGACGCCGCGATGCAACTCAGGCTTCGAGCGCGTTGATTGCGGCGTGGACGCGCGCCTCCACCTCTTCGCGAGGAAGGCCGGCGGGGATCGAGTCGCCCAGCCGGATGGTGATGACGCCGGGCCATTTGCGGAAGCTGTTGCGCGGCCAGACCCGCCCGCTGTCGAGCGCGATTGGGACGACCGGCAGGCGCAACTGCTTGTAGAGGCCGGCAAAACCCGGCTGGAGCGGAGGACGGTCGCCGGGTGTCACGCGGGTGCCTTCGGGATAGATCAGCACTGATCTTCCGCTTTCGCGCGCTTCGACCGCAGCGCGCATCATCCGGCGCAGGGCCTTGGCCGATCCCGCGCGGTCGACCGGGATCACCCCTTCCTTGCGGGCGATGACCCCGAACAGCGGAATGTCGGCGAGTTCGCGCTTGAGCACCGTTGCCGGCCCACGCAGCGCCTTGAGCAGTTCGAGCGTTTCGAACATTGACTGATGCTTGGCGGCGTAGAGGACGGTGCCTTCGGGCAGGGTGCCTTCGAAGTGGACGCGGATGCCGAGGATATGGCGCGTAGCCCAGCGGTGCATGCCGGCCCAGCGTTGCGCCTGCGCACGCACCGCGTCGTTACCGAACGGGATCAGCAGGAACGCCGTGAGAACCGCGACTGCCGTGCCCGTATAGAAGACCAGCGCGAACAGCGCCGAACGCAACCAGATCATCATATCCCCACCAGCGCGGCGAGCCGCCGCAGCACATATTTATTATATTCGCGCACCAGATCGGACAGCGCTGGCTGGGTCGGTACCGCGTCGGCGACGATGCTCAGTCCGTCGGGTGCCATCGCTTCGAGGTCGAAGCGCGCACGGCGCATGTGCCAGTCGGACGTCACCAGCCGGATGCTGCGATAGCGATTTCGGCGAATCCATCGGGTCGCTTCCTCGGCATTAGAGCGGGTGTCGACCGATTCATGGCCGAGATCGACACAGCAGTCGACCAGCGCTTCCGGCGCCTCGAACTGGACCGCCAGTTCGTGCGGACGCACGCGGCGATCGGTGCCCGAGACCAGCAATCGCTTGCCGCGCTTCTGCGCGAGCATGGCGAGGCCACGCTCGACCCGGCCGCGCCCGCCCGTCGTCACCACTATGCCATCGGTGACGACCGTGTCGCTCGCCGGTTGTGGCAGGAACAGCGCGAACGCCATGAAGCCGAGAATCCACAGCAGCAGCAAGGCGGACAGGCTGCGGACGATCATAGCCGCTTCCTGAGCGCGAGGATGATGGTGAGGCGCGCCGCGAGCATGGCCAGCAGCGTACCCGCAAGCGGCAGCAATGCCAGCACGAACCAGGCGAATCCGGGCAAGGCGACCGACCCGATCAGGTCCGAGCCGACCTGCGCGATCCGGTCGCCGACTGCGAGGATGACGAAGGAGGCGAGCAGCAGTCCGACGAGCCCGCCGAACAGAGCGTCGGTGGCGATCCTGCGCTGGAACAGCTGGGCGATCTGTGCGTCGGTCGAACCCAGATGGTGCATGACGTCTATCGTCGCCTGGTGCGTGTTGAGCGCCGCGCGGGCGGCGAGGACGACGGTGAAGGCGGCCGCAGCCGCCATCAGCAGGACCAGCACCATCGCCAGCCAGCGCAACGCGCCGATCAGCCCCGACAGAGGGGCCAGCCACTGCGCATGGTCGTCGATGCGCGCCAGCGGGGCGATCGCCTTTACCCGCGCCGCGACGGCGGGGAGGGCATCTCGCGCACCTTCCTCGAAGACGACGTCGATCATCGCGGGTACGGGCAGGTCGCTGTCGGCCAGTCCCCCACCCAGCCATGGGCGCAGAAGCTCGGTAATCTCCGCGTCGGCGATGCGGCGTGCCGACGCGACGCCCGGTTGCTGCGCGATCATCGCGACCAGCCGTTCGGCCACGGCGTCGCGCCGCGGCTGGTTGGCATCGACGATCTGAATCGTGGCCTGCGCATAGACATGGCTGTCGAGCCCGCGCGCGGCATGGCCGAGGGCCAGTCCGGCGGCAGCGGCCAGCACCATCAGGAACATCATGATCGCGATGACCCAGGGCATCGGCCCCGACAGCCAGCCCTCAGGCAGGATGCGTCGGCCAGCCGCGCTGGTCAGCCAGTTTCCCGACCCTCGTCCGAACAAGGCCATCAGGCGGCCGCCCCTATGGGCTGGGCCAGGCGTCCCTTGTCGAGCCGGATCAACTGCGCGTTACGGACGCGCGGGATCAGATGCAGATCATGGGTGGCGACGACGATGGTCGTGCCCAGCTTGTTCAGCGCTTCGAACAGATACAGAAGCCGCCCGGCCATGTCCGGATCGACATTGCCGGTGGGTTCGTCGGCGACGAGAATTTCCGGCCGGCCGATCACCGCTCGTGCGATCGCAACCCGCTGCTGCTCTCCGCCCGACAGCGTGGCGGGCTTGGCATGGGCGCGCCCCGACAGGCCCACCCATTCGAGCATCTCGCGCACCGGCGTGTCGATGTCGGCCTCGGCCACGCCATTCACCCTGAGCGGTAGCGCGATATTCTCATAGGCGGACAGATGGTCGATCAGACGAAAATCCTGGAAGACGGTCCCGATCCGTCGACGAAATCCGGGAATGCGCGCGCGGGGGAGGGTGACGACGTCTTCGCCGAACATGCGGATCAAGCCCCGGCTGGGTCGCTGTGCGAGATAGATCAGCCGCAGCAGCGAACTCTTCCCCGCACCTGACGGGCCGGTGAGGAAGTAGAAGGCGCCGGCGGCGAGATCGAAGCTCAAGTCGCTCAGCGTCTCGATCGCGGAACCATAGCGCAGCCCGACATTCTCGAACTGGACGATATTGCTGGCCCCCGGCCTCATCCTGTCGATCCCTCGCGCATGGGCGGAGCCATGGCACAGCACAGGCGCGCCCGCAAATGCTTGCAGCCTGAGTCGTGTAGGGGCTAGTGAAGGCTATCCATGATACTCATCTGCCCCGCCTGTAACACACGCTACCTCGTTCCGGACTCTGCGATCGGTACGTCCGGCCGGCAGGTTCGCTGTGCCAGCTGCAAGCATAGCTGGTTTCAGGAGCCGCCGTCGTTCCCGCCCGGGGGTGACGCCCGAGCGGTCGACGCGGGGGCTCCCCTCTCGCCGGCTGCTCCTGCGGCCCCCCCTGCCCCGGTTACCACGGTCGAACCCATCCCGCCCAAGGCAAGCCCCCGCAGCGAGGTGCCCGAGGACGAGGTCCAGGCACGTTATGACGGTCCGGGCGAGATCGCGCCTGCGCGCGACATCGTGCCGGCGGGGCGGCGGCGGCGAAACACCGCCAGGCTGCTGACCATTGCGTCGATCATCATCGCCCTGCTGCTGCTGTCGGGAATCGGGGCGGTCGTCGCGGTCGGGCCGGACAGGCTGGCCGAGCGGCTCGGCCTCGTCCCGGCGCCCGTGCCGCTGGTTATCGAAATGACCAAAAAGCCCGAACGGCGAGAGACGGCCAGCGGCAACGAACTGCTCGCTGTGACGGGCAAGGTCGTCAATCCGACAGACCAGCCGCAGACGGTCCGGGATATCCGGGCGGAGCTGCGCGACACGCAGGGGCGTACCGTCTACAGCTGGACGATCACTCGGCCGGTGCCGATGCTGGCACCCGGTGCCTCGGCCGAGTTCGACAGTGCTGCAGTCGACATTCCGCGCGGCGCGAAGAATCTCCATCTCAGCTTCATAGGACCGACGGGCAACTAGCGCCGATCGCTTCGCCCGGCGGTCGATGTCGGCGACCTGTAGCTATCGGGAACATGTCCGCTGGCCTCGGGTTCGACGGAGGTAATGGTCTCGGGAGGACGGTGGACGATGCGCATCGGTGTGTTGACGGGCGGTGGCGATGTGCCGGGGCTCAATCCATGCATCCGCTCGATCGCGCTCTCAGCGATCGACCGCGGCTGGGATGTCATCGGCTTCCGGCGCGGCTGGCAGGGCTTTCTCGAAATCGACCCGGCCGATACGGACAGCGTCGCGGCGCACAGCATCCGCCTGGACCGGGAGGCGGTGCGCGGTATCGACCGCGTGGGCGGTACGATGCTGCACACCTCGCGCACAGATCCGCGTACGGTGGCGGGGGGCGACCGCACGGCGCATGTACTCAAGGTTCTCGATGCGCTCCGGGTCGACGCGCTGATCACGCTTGGCGGGGACGGAACGCTGCGCTTCTCCGCACATCTGTCGCAGCAGGGCTTCCCGGTCATTTCCATCCCCAAGACGATGGACAATGACGTCTTCGGCACGGACTATTGCATCGGCTTTTCCACCGCGATCACCCGGTCGGTTGATGCCATCAATGCGCTGCGCACGACCGCCGAGAGCCATGAGCGGATCGCGATCGTCGAACTGTTCGGTCGTCGGTCCGGCGAAACGGCGCTGCTCGCTGGCTTCCTGGCGCAGGTCGATCGCACCGTCATCGCCGAGGTCCCGGCCGATCCCGACCGGCTGATGGCGTTGCTCGCCGACGATCGCCGCAGCCGGCCTGGCGCCTATGCGATGTGCGTCATCTCCGAAGGCGCCCGGTTGACGGGGGACGGGGACAGCGATGCGGAACGGCGCCTGTCGGCAACCCAGCGCAGCGAGCAGGCGGTCAGCCGCCGGCTGGCGCTGTTGATCGAGGAGCGCTCGAACGAGGGCACTATCGTGCAGCAGCTCGCCTATCTGATGCGCTCGGGCGATCCCGACGCGCTCGATCGGATGGTCGGCTTCGCCTTTGGCGGTCTTGCCATTCAGAAGATCGAGAGTGGCGAGACCGGCCGGATGCTTGCGCTGCGTGATGGCAATTACACCCATGTCCCGATCGACACGCTGCTCGGCGGGACCAAAAGCGTCGACGTCGAGGCGCTCTACGACCCCGTGCGCTACCGACCGAAGCTGACCGATGTGCAGGGCATGCCGATGTTTCTCTACTGATTTGGGAAAAGCGGGATTCAGGTGTTGCGCCCCGTCTAACCCTTTGCTAGTGGCGCGGGCCTGCCAGCGTCCCGGGTGTCCGGGTCCCTGTTCGATGTGCGGTCGTGGCGGAACTGGTAGACGCGCAACGTTGAGGTCGTTGTGGCCGAAAGGCCGTGGAAGTTCGAGTCTTCTCGACCGCACCATCATCCTTTGAAAAACAAAGGATAAATTTTAAGGCCGGCACAATCAGACGCACCCCTGCGGGGGATGCGCCAAGCCGTGCCAAGTGTAGGGCGGACATCGGGCCCACATGCGTGATTTTTCTCGGATCGATCTGCGCCGCGCTCCCGGTAGAGCTGGCACCTTGCGGCTGGCGTCCGCTAGCGCACGATTTTGGGCAGTCGGCTAAATCCGCGCCCGAAAAAAACATCCGGCCGATGGTGCTTCCTGTAGCGATCAACCCTTTGTCCACTGCCTCGGTATCTTGGGGGCGGTATCTTGGTTGATCATCGAGCCCGACAGTATGGAAGCTGACCGGACGCGCGCCATCCAACAGCGCCGTACCGTCCGGTCAGCTTCTCTTGGGCAGATTGCCGGCAATTCCTGCTGGAATCGTCGCGAAAGGAATCGGCCAACGTCGGAGGACGCCATCACGGCGCGCTGGCGCGGCGCTAGATACTCGGTCCTGCGTCCCGGAGAATGACGTATTTGCCTGTTGTCTTAACTCGTTATAGGAGAACCCGCCTTCGCATGCGCTGCCCGGCGATTTCGGTCCCGCGGTCTTGAAGCTCTGGTGCCGGAACGAACGTGATTAAGATGCGCTGCAAGCAGATGTCCCGATGACGCGAACGGTCTCCCTGGAATTCAACGAAGTCAATTTTGACTGGATTCAATTCTATATCGATCGGGGGGAACTGCCCGCCTTTCGCGGGCTGATCGAGCGCCACGGCCTGCTGCACACAGAGGCGGAGCTTTCCGTCGAAGAGCTCGAGCCCTGGATCCAATGGCCGACCGTGCACACCGGTAAGACCCTCGCCGAGCACAAGGTCTTTCGGCTTGGCGACGCGGTCGAGGCCGGTCACGAACAGATCTGGGAATATCTCGAACGCCACGGGCTTCGCGTCGGCGCGATCTTACCGATCAATGCCGCCAACCGCTGCGAGGCGCCGGCATTCTTCCTTCCTGATGCCTGGACGGACACTACGGCGACCTGCTCGCCCGATATGCTGAAGCTGTTCGCGACCATCAAGGGCATGGTGCAGGAGAATGCGGCAGATCGGCGTAGCCTTGCGGGAACTATTGCGGCTCTGCTTCCCTTGGCCGCGCCCTATTTGTCGCTGCGTTCAATGCCCCAATATCTGCGCCTCGCGCGACTCGTGCGCGGCCATCGCTGGGTGCGCGCGGCTATTCTGGACCGGATGCTCGCCGACATTTTCCTGTCACTGTTCCGGAAGGCCCGCCCTGACTTCGCTTCGCTGTTCCTCAATGGCGCGGCGCATGTGCAGCATCATCATCTGTTCGATGCCGCCTGCTATGATGGCGATCACCGAAACCCCAGCTGGTATAGCGGCGCGTCGGCCCGTGCGCTCGACCCGCTGCTCATTGTGTACAGGGCCTATGACTCGATACTAAGCGACCTGCTCCGTCTGCCCGACACGCGGGTGCTGCTTTCGACCGGACTGAGCCAACGGCGCAACGAGCGTCAGCAATTCCAATATCGGCTCCGCCGAGCCGACCAGACGCTGCGCAGCTTGGGAGTGTCCGACTTTGCGGTCCATATGCGGATGTCGCGCGATTTTCTGGTGAGCTTCGCCGATGCGGAGGCCGCCGCAAGGGCCGAGGCGCGACTGCTGACCGTCTCTTGCAAGGGGGATCCCCTTTTCTCGATCGACAATCGCGGCACATCGTTGTTTTGCATGGTCGCTTACCAGGATTCACCCGAAGGCCTCGCGCAATGTGCCTTGGGTGGCGTTCCGATCGATCTATCGGCCGAGTTCGTCCTCGTGTCGATCGAGAACGCCGTCCACCGAACGCTTGGCTATCATGTCGATACGGCGCTGCGGGCCGAGGATGTACGCGCGCTTCCGTTGCTGCCGCTCTCTGGTCTCTTCGACCGCGTCGCGGAGGCTGCGCTCGCCGGACGCGGCAGGTGACGCACGTCGGCCCGTGGATGCTGCTGTCGACGAGGATCGACACGCTCGACCCGGATGATGCCATCGACCGGGTGATGACCCGGGCACTTGCCGGAGCCAGTGGCTATTGCTGCGTCGGCAATGTGCACCAGACGATGCTCGCTCATGATGATCCTTCTTTTGCCGATGTCGTGAATGGCGCGATGCTGGTGATGACCGACAGCCGAATCCTTCACCGCAGCGCGGCAAAGCTACATCGGCTGCCGATGGGACAAACGATCCGCGGCGCCGAGTTGATGATCGAACTATGCCGCCGTTCGGCACGTGCGGGTCTGCCGATTGCGCTGATCGGCGGGCATGACGATATGCAACTTGCGGAGTTGTCTCGTCGCCTGCGGGCTGAATGTCCGGATCTCGACATCCGCTGCAGCATCGCGCCGCCCTTCGCGCCGATGGACCTCGCCGATGAGAAGGCGATGATCATGGCCATCCGGGCCAGTGGTGCCCGGCTCGTCTTCGTCGGACTTGGATGTCCCAAGCAGGAGCGTTGGATGGCGCGGCACACGCACGACATCCCGGCGATGCTGATCGGCGTCGGGGCGGCGTTTGACTTCAACAGCGGTCGCACACGCACATCGCCGCGCTGGGTCCACCGCGCAGGGCTGGAATGGGCCTGGCGGCTGGCGGTCGAGCCGAGGCGGCTGTGGCGCCGCCATCTGTTCGGATCGACGCGTTTCCTTTTGGCCTATGGCCGGGCGCTTTGGCGCAGATGACGGTGGATGCAGGACAATCCGGCGAGGCCCAGCTCCTCCCCGACACAGTCGTCTTCGATTTCGGGGGGCAGGCCTTCGACGATCTGGTCGCGGCCTGCGAGCGCGACATTCTGTGGACGTTCATCCGCGCCAGAGTGCGGCCCAGAGCGGCGGTTCTCGAGGCAGGCGCCGGATCGGGCCGCTGGGTCAAATTCCTCGCCGACCAGGGCTATGATGCGCGCGGCGTCGAACTGAGTCGGGCCGATGTCGATCGCTTCAGAGAGCGCCATCCGCAGATCGCCTATGAACTGGGCGACATCCGGTCGCTGCCTTATGCCGATGCGCGTTTCGATGCGGTGCTGTCGCTTGGCGTGTTCGAGCACATGATCGACGGGCCCGGCGCCGCTGCCAGCGAGATGTTCCGCGTACTCAAGCCGGGAGGGCTCGCTTTCTTCACCGTACCGCACGCGAACCTGCTGTTCACGATCGAGCGCTTCGTTGACCGCCTACGCTTCCCCCTGTTCCGCAGCCATATCGCCCGCCGGCTGTTGAGCCGTCCTCCACTCACCTATGCGCGCGCGGCAGAGAAGGCCCGGCTCCGCGAAGTCGCCCGTCGGCGTATCGACGGCCTGCCGATCAAATATAGCTTCGACCCCGCGCGCGGGGCGACTTTCTACGAATATCGTTATCGGACGCAGCAGGCCGAGCGGCTTCTGACGGCGGCAGGCTTCGAGGTCGCATCGGCTCATCATCTCTACAGCCTTGACCGAATCCACCAGCTGTTCGGCCGGATCGCCGTGATCGAACGCCCCGAACTGCGTCCCAACGCTCTCGGTCGTTTGCTGCTTGCGGCTCTGCCCCAGAATTGGATTTCGCACATGGTCCTGGTGATCGCCCGCAAGCCTTAGGTCGCGCTGCCGCGGATGTCCTTGGCCATTTCGCCGACCGTCGCAACGCGGGGGCGTAACCCCGCAACGGCGGCCAGCAGCCTGTCGAGCGGCGCCCAGAGATCGAACTGGGAGATCTCCCAGCTGTGGCCCCAGAGATGGAAGACCCCGTCCCGCTCGGCGCAAAGGCGGGCGAAGCGTTCCATGCGGGCCTGCCAGTCCCCCGATCCCATCAGTTTCGCCGCACCGGCTTTGCGCAGCGAATATTGTCCGCGCTTGATCAGGTTCACTGCCAGCACATGGCGGCGATGGGGATAGAATTGCGCGCTGGTCGGGATCGCGAACGGAGCCGTCCCGGCGTCGATGCGGAAATTTTCGATCGTGCGGGCATAACGAAAGCCGGACGAGGCGACCTCGCGCAGGATGTGCCGATCGTAGTGCCCGCCCGGATAGCAGAATCCCGCGACGGGTTCGCCGAGCTGCTGTTCCAGGGCGTCCTTGCCGGCGACGATCTGATGCCGGCGCTGCACAGCATCGAGGGGCGGCAGATAGACATGATCCAACGTGTGGCTGCCGATCTCGAAGCCGGCGTGCAGCTGCCGCCGCTCGGCGAGGGTGAGCACCGCTCGACCTTCGGCGTTCCGGCCGGGGACAAAGAATGTTCCCCGGAACCCGTGTCGCTCGAGCATATCGGCTATGCGCAGATCGTCGGGATGGCCATCGTCCCACGACGTCACGAACAACATCGGCACCATCTCCGCTGGCGACCCCCCGCCATGCCCCTCTGCGATCCCGGGCTGGCCATCAGCGTAGAAGCTGATAGACCTAAGCGGACCGATTTCAACGGTATCTCCGCAGTGAGAAGATCTTCCAGGACCGTCTGCCGCCTGTCATGCCTGCTACCGCGATACCGTCCGGTCCGCTGTCAGCGCACCCGTCCGCGCTGATCGGCGGGCGCGCCCTGCGCGTGCTCGTTGCGCATAATCGCTACCAGTTGCCAGGCGGCGAGGATGCGGTCTTCGAGGCGGAAACGGCCCTCCTGCGGTCGGCGGGCTGCGAGGTGGCCAAGCTCGAGACATCGAACGCCGGAATCGACACGGCGCGGGCGCGCATCTCCGCGGCTGCCGCCGCTACGTACAGCATTGAGGGGCGGGGGCAGATGGCGCGGGCGATCGCGCGGTTTCAGCCCGATGTCGTGCACGTCCACAATCTTTTTCCCCGCCCTGGCCCCGCGATCTTCGATGCCTGCGTTGCCGCCGGGGTTCCCGCGATCTGGACGCTCCACAATTTTCGGCTCGCCTGCGCGCAGGCGACCTTGTTCCGCGAGGGGCGGTCCTGCCAAGACTGTGTCGGTCGTCCGCCCTTCGCCGCCGTCATCCATGGTTGCTATCGCGGGTCGCGCCTGGGCAGCGCCTCGGTGGCCGCAACGATCGCCTTCCATCGGCTGGCGGGCACGTGGCGGCGCAAAGTGTCGCGATTCATCGTGCTGACCGAATTTGCCCAGTCCATAGCGATCGAGGCCGGCGTACCGGCCGAAAGAATCAGGGTGAAGCCCAATTTCGCGCGCGATCCGGGGCCGGTCGCGCGTGAAAGGCGCGGCGCCGTCTATGTCGGGCGGTTGAGCGCGGAGAAAGGGGTGGACACGCTCATCGAGGCGTGGCGAAGTCTTGGCGACATTCCGTTGAGTGTGGCGGGAGAGGGGCCTGAGCGCGTGGGGCTCGAACAGCTTGCTCCAGCCAATGTGCGCTTTCTCGGCCAGCTGCCCCGGGAGCAGGTTCAGGCAGTGGTGGGACAATCGCAGGCGCTGATCCTGCCGTCGATGTGCCACGACAATTTTCCGCTCGCTTTGGCCGAGGCGATGGCAGCGGGAACCCCCGTCGTGGCGTCGCGAATCGCGCCGCTCGACAGATTGGTCCGCGAAGGTGTCGATGGCGCCCTGTTCGCGCCCGGCGACCCGGTCGACCTTGCCCGCACGGTCAGGCGGCTGTTCGGCGAGCCGACGACGCTCGAGGCGCTCGGTCGTGGTGCGCGGGCCAACTGGGAGCGGGCGATGGAGCCAGAGGCCAATCTCACGCAACTGCTGTCTATCTATCGGGAGGTCTGCGCGGGAGAGGGTTGACCGCGTGGCCTGGCGGAAAAACGCGCTTCACTCGCCCGCAGCCACCATATTGCCAGGAACAGGCCGAGGATCTCGCTGTGGCGGACCTCATAGCTAACCGAGAAGATCGCCGTCGCCAACAGACAGGCCAGCGCAAAAGCGGGTATTGGCCGATGCCGGGACAGGGTCGCCGCCAAAGCCTTGCCGGCGCCGACCCCTAGAAGCGCAACATAAGCGATTGCACCCGTATAGCCCATCAGCGGCAGCGAACCGAAATACATGCTGTGAATGCTGTAAGGCCAAGGCTGGAAACCACCATTGGCGAAGATGACAAGCGCCGGCCGCTCCCCCGCGGGAAGACCGAAGAGCTGCGCCGTGAGCGGTAGTTCGTGCCACAGGCCCATCAGGCTCTGCCAGATTTCGCGCCGCGTGCCGAGATTGCCGCTACGCTGGGTGAAGTCCTGCGTTTCGACAAGGCTGGGCAAGGCCGCTGCCAACAGGCCCAGGGCGACGATCGCGCCGACGGCAGCGAGCAAAGCACGGCTGTGCCGATGCCGGCCCTGCTGCAGGGCAAACACCGCGAGCAGCGATGCGAGCAAGGCGATGCTGGTCGTCCCCTGCCGTGTCAGCAGCGTCAACAGCGGCAAGAGTGCGGCCCAGAGCGTCATCGGGCCAAGCCGTATCGATTGCCTTTGCAGAACCTCCGAGGTCAGCATCAGGCTCGCAAGAACAAGGAGGAAGGCGCCCTGGGCCGACAGGGGACGCCCGTCCATCAACATTTCCGCGTCGATCGCGTCGGTGACCATGAACAGCGTAGGAGACAGTAGCAGCCGAAGCATAACAAGCGTCCCCAGCACCACGGACGTGGCGATCAGCGCCCGCCGAGCGGTGCGCAGGATTGCCGCGTCGGGGCGCATCGCGATCGCCAGGATGAGGAAGACCGCAATGCCCAGATTGGCGCGCGCCCAGAGCAGCGCGGCATCTGACGCAATTGCAGCGCCGCGAAGCAGATTGACCCCGATCAGCAGAGCGATGACGACGATAGGGGGGACGAAGGGCGACCACCGCAGACGCCCCTCTCTGAGATAAGCGGCGCTGGCGAGGAGCGCCACGACAGGCGCGGGATCAATAAGGTGTAGGGTGTAGAAGCCGAAGGAGACGATCTCGGACCGGCCTATGATCTCTTGCAGCGTGGCGCCGATGACAAGGAGCCAGATCGCAAGCATGGTACAGGCGCCGGCCGGGGTCGGCCGGTCGGATGGCTGCGCGGATCTTGCGATCGCGATGTCCCTTTCTGCCTGCAGTTCGGTCTCCTTCAACGACCGGGATGGTCGACGAGTGGCCGCTCTTGTCATATCTGCCAGTGCGATGGCAAAAAATATTGGATGGGCTATACCTCGCGCGACGGATTACAGCCGTCCGGGGGGAAGCGTGGCGAGCGATCTTGCGCAATGCCCCGGTGCCGTCCTGCGTCCCGATGGCGCAGGGGCCTGGAGGCCCGAAGGTGACGAGTAACCTCGATGCCGATCCGCCGCCGCGGGTGCTGCACCTGCTGTTCGAACTGACGCTGAGCGGAGCGGAGCGGATGCTGGCCTCGGCTGCAAACGAACTCGCGGCGGCAGGCAGCACGATCGTGGCGACAAGCCCGAATGTCGGGCGCTTCGCCGGAGATCTCGCCGCAGCCGGATACCGGATCGTCCACTGCCCCTTCGCCCGCTCTCTGCGTCATTTTATCGACATCGCGAAGATCCTTCGCGCGGGTTCTTTCGACGTCGTCCACATCCATCTCGAACAGGCGCGGATCTGGTATCTTCTTCTGGCCCGTTTGCTCGGCCTACCCGCCGTCGCGACGATCCACGCAGAGTTTCGGTTCGACGGTGCGCTGCGCCGCCGCAAGGCGGTCGGCCGGCGCCTGGCAGCGCTCTTTGGGGTGCGTTTCGTTGCGTGCTCCGAGCGGGTCGCCCGTAACGAAAGGGCGCGGTTCGGCACGACCCCGGCCGTCATCGCCAACTGGACCGATCCCGCACGTCTCGTGACTACCGATGGTGCGCGCGATCGGCTGCGGTCCAGCCTCCGCCTCTCGCCGGACACATTCGTCACAGTGTCGATTGCCAATGAAGCGCCCATCAAAAATCTGGCGGCCCTGGTCAGGGCCGTTGCCATGCAAGGCCCCGGTCACATTCATTTGCACTTAGGGCAGGTGTCGCCGGAACTGGCGTGCCTGGTCGCAGAGCTCGCATCCGGCAGGCTGCTGTTGCTGGGTGAGGTCGAGGCCATCGGTCCCTATCTTGCTGCGAGCGACGCCTTTCTGTGCACGTCGTTCGCCGAAGGTGGTCCCTTGGTTCTCATCGAGGCGGCGCTCGCGGGTTTGCCCTGCGTGACGACCGATGTGGGCGTGGTGGAAGAGTTCGGCTCCATGCCGGCCATGGTCATCGTCGAACCTGATCCGTCCGCAATCTCCGCCGGAATCGATCGAGTTCGGGCGATGACGCCGGCTGAACGGCGCAGGCAGGGGGCCGAACTCGCAACTTTCGCCGGCCGCCGCTATGTCCCGGCGGTCGGGGGGCGCCACTACGCCGCGCTCTACCGCGCATTATCGCATCGCCACGGTCTGCGAACGCCGGCATGAGTCTGCGCATACTTCTGGCGGGGCCGGTCGACGCACGGCTGCTGGCGACCCGGCTGGCCTGCGGTAACCCGACCAGCGAGGAGCCGGCTGTCCCGGCGGGCTATGGCTATTCGCCCCTCAACGCGCTGATCCCGGGCCTCCTCGATCGGGATATCCAGCTCCATGTGGTCACGCTCGATCCGACCATCGACGCTATCGAACAGCATCAGCTGGGAGAGACGAAGCTGACCTTATGCCCGGTGCGGGCAGGCCCGCGCTATCGGGCGCGGGTGCGGGCGAGCGATCTCTTTTCCGAGGAGATCGCGTCCCTCGCCGCCGTCATGTGCAGGTCGGATTGCGATCTGGTCCATGCGCATTGGACCTACGAGTTTGCCGAAGCGGCTCTCCGCAGCGGGCGGCCACATCTCGTCACTATGCACGATCTTGGCTGGGACTGCCTGCGACATTATCGCGATGCTTATCGGGCGATGCGTCTGGTCATGAAATACCGCACGGTCCCGCGCATCCGGCATCTTTCGGCGGTGTCGCCCCATGTAGCCAACCGCGCCTGGCATTATGGATTTTTCGGCCGGGTGGAGGCTATCTCCAACCCGGTGGAGGATGCGCCAGCTCCTCGTAAATCGCCGCAGTCGCCGGTCATCGTCACGGTCGGCAGCGATGCGCGGCTTAAGAATGTCGCTGCCAGCATCGAGGCCTTTCCAGCCATCCGAGACCGCTTTCCCGAGGCGGAGCTGCATCTGTTCGGCGAGGGCCTGGGGCCGAACTTCGCACCGGCCGCCGCTATTGACCGCGTCCGCTGTCACGGCCCGGTGCCTCACGCCGAGCTCATGCAGGTGCTGCAGGAGCGCGCCACGCTTCTGATCCACCCGTCGCGGGCCGACACCTTCGGACTGATCGTGGCCGAAGCCAAGATGCGCGGCGTGCCGGTGGTGGCAGGGCGGGCGTCTGGCGGTGTCGGCTGGGTGGTCGGCGATGCTGGGGGCCGGCTCGTCGACGTCAATGATCCTTCGGCTATCGCCGCGGCTGCCGTCGACATCCTCTCGGAGCCTGAGAAATATGCAGCACTGCAGCGGGCTGCCGGCGAGGATGCGCGGCGTCGTTTCGGCGTTGCCGAAGTCGCGCGTCGCTATGACGCAGCCTATCGCGCCATCCTGCGAGGGAGGGCATGACATCGCTGGGCCGCCGCGGGAGCAGGGCCGCGCTCTGGAACAATGCGGGCAATGTATTTCGCCTGCTGCTGCAGTTCGTCACCGGAATCGCGCTTGCCCGTATGCTCGGGCCGGAAGCGTTCGGGCTGGTCGCGATCGCGCTGTTCCTCATCGGGCTTGGGCAGCTGTTTTCGGACCTCGGGTTCAGCACCGCGATCATCCAGTCGCAGACGCTGGCGGACGATGATGTCGACTTTCTGTTCACGGTGCAGGTCTGCATCGGATTGCTGATGACGGCTGCCGTGATCGCCCTCGCACAGCCTCTCGCCGATTTCTTCGGCGAGCCGCGCGCGGTGAATGTGGTCAGGGCGCTCGCACCGCTCTTCCTGTTGCGGGCAGTGGGCCTCACCGCGTCTGCTCTCCTTATGCGCGCGCTGGACCTCCGTTCGGTCCAGACCGGCACGATCGTCGGTTATAGCACAGGCTATCTTATGATCGGTCTGCCGCTGGCGCAGGCAGGCTTCGGTGTATGGAGCCTAATCGTAGCGCAGTTGGTGCAGGCTGTCGTCACCAGTATCGTGGCGATTGTCCAGGTCGGCCGCCCCCTGCGGCTGCGGTTCAGGCCGCGCGCGCGGAGCCTGTTCGCGTTCGGCGGCACTTCGTTGCTCGGCAATCTGGGCAGCTGGATCCTCGCCACGGCTGACGCCGCACTGGTGGGGCGGATGGCGGGCGCCGTTCCGCTAGGGCTATACAACCGCGCGCAGAACCTCGCGTCGACGCCAGCGGGGGCGGCGATCTCGGGCCTGCAGGTGGTGGTACTCGGCATGGCGGCGCGGGCACAGGCCAATCCGGAACAGCTCCGCCGCGTGCTGTTGTCGGGCATCGCGCTTGTCCTGCTGCTGGTGGCCCCCGTGCTCCTTGCCGTCGCCTGCGTCCCGCACACGGTCATCCTTGCCGTCTTCGGTCCGCAATGGGCAGCCGCCGCGCCGTTGTTGAAACCTCTGGCGCTGGCGATGATCGTCCATTCACTCGTGGCGATCCTCGGCCCCGTTCTGGTTGGCGCCGGCCTCGTGCGGCGCGAGGCGGCGCTGCAATGGGTGACGGTCCTGATCATGCTGCCACTGCTGCTGCTCGCCTCGCGAAGCTCGGTGGAGGCGGTCGCCTGGGCGCTGCTGGCTGGCTATTGTGCGAGACTTGCGCTGATGACGCATGCGGTTCATCGGCTGGTGCCGTTGCAGAAGGCCATACTGTTATCGGCGATCGGCCCGGTGGTGCTGGTGGCGATCGCCACAGCCATCGGCGCGGCTCTGACCGACCGCGGGCTGAACGGGGCGGGCGCGCAGCTTCGATTGATGCTGGTCATGCTGGGAGCGGCGGCTACGGGGCTGCTGGCCGTCTTCCTTCTGCGCCGCTCTTTGCGATCGGGGCCGCTGGGACAGGCGCTGGTACACTCGGAGCTGGTGCCGGCCCGCTTTCGGGGTTGGCTGCTGGGCGACGATGTGGTGAAGGTCTGAAATCCGGCGCCGACCTCACCGGTTCAGTGGGCGAAGCTCGAGCGCGGACAGGCCAATCCTTCCGCTGCCATCTTCGGCATCGACCGAGAGAGACAATGCCAGCAGCGTACAGCCAGTGGGCACAGTGAAGGAGAGAGGCTCGGCGGCAGAGGGCAGGGGAGTTGACGCGCTGGTGGCGGGAAAAGGCGCCTCCCAGAAGGCGGGCTGAGCGTTAGGCGTCATGCAGGCTGCGGACCAGCGCAAGCCTATGGCACTGGCCTCTGGGGGCGCTTCGATCCGTTGCAGCAGGGCGTAACGCTTGTGGGGTCGAACGGCGATCCGCCGATAGGCGGCAGCACCGCTGGCCAGCGGCGATATCTCCAGCGTTATGCCGCCGCTGCCGTCGGGTTCGGCAGCGATATTTCCGGACGCCGGAAACTGCCAAGACAGCGCACCCAAGCGACTGTCGGTCGTCGCAGGCGTCACCGCCAATGTCGCAAGCCGGGACATGTCGATGTCGGGCCATATGCGCCGGGCAAGCGCGACGGCCTGGTTACGGCGCCCCGCGGCGATCAAGGCCGAGAGCAGCTTCGCTGCGCCAACGCCATGGGGCGGCCGAGCCAGCGCGCGAGCGACCGGCTCCACCAGTGCGGCGATGTTCTCGGCCGGGGTGTAATCCGGCGCGATGGCGATCAGCGGCACGGTCCACGCCGCCCCTCTCGCGACATAGGGAGCGATCGCCGCCCTGATCTCGGGAAAGCGCAGTGCACTCGCCAGGATCGGCAGTAGCTTCGGCTCGAGCGCCGGATAGGTGGCAAGCGCCGCATGATAGTGGCGGATCGCAGTTGGGACATCTGCGGCCGCATTGGCCCTTTCGACCAGCAGAAGCTGGCCGAGCGGATCGCGGCGGCTCATGCGGCCCCCGATTTCGATCGCCCTATCGGCGCTTGCCCCGTCTCCCTTGGCTGCGGCGGCGATCGCGATGAAGCTCAACAAGGCGGGCGAAAGCGGTCTGGCCGCCAGCGCCGTCCGCATCGCGGCCACGTCTGCCTCGGTCGGGACAAAGCGCGGATCACGTTCCAGCGACCGTTTGAGCCGATCCGTCAGAGCCGGGGCGTAACTGGGGCCGGTGCGCGCCAGCGCGACCGGATCGACCCGGCCACGGTAGGTGCGCTCGGAATAACGCCAGGCGGGGTAAGCAGCGGCCATCAGCGCAAGGCAGGTCGACACGCGCAGGACGGTCCCCAGCGCTCCCGTTCCGCCTGTGCGCGGATCAGCCGCCGGCGTTGGCTGCGGCGTAATGCTGTCCATAGCCATAGCTGTAGCCGCCCTTATGTTCGCGCACCTTCGTAAGCACGACCCCGAGCGTCCGACCATTGACCTGACTCAGGCGGCGGAGCGATGCCTGTACGTCACGGACAGCAACGCCCGCATATTCGACGACATAGACTGCGCCTTCGACCGCGCGTGCGATCAGGGGGGCATCCGGCATGCCCATGACCGGCGGACAGTCGATCACGACATGGTCATAGCGCTCCAGCGCCTGACGAACGAATCCCTCGAAGCGGTCGCCGCTGAGCAGTTCGGCGGCGCTCGGTGGGATGCGGCCTGCAGGCAGCGTATCGATCGCGGCGAGGCTGCTGTGGCGGACATTGGCCTGCCACGCATCGTCGCCCGCCAGATACTCGCTCAGCCCGTTGCCATTCTCGACCTCGGCCATCTGGTGCACCGAAGGCCAGCGCATGTCTGCGTCGACCAGCAGGGCCCGCTTGCCGGTGCGGCCGATGACCGCCGCCAGCGCAAAGGCGGTCGATGATTTGCCTTCCGAGGGGCGGCTGCTGATCACCGCGATGCTGCGGGGCAGGCCGTGGCTCGTCGTGTAGGCAAGGCTCGAGCGGATCGAGAAGACCGCGTCGAGCAGGTCTGATTTTGGATCCTGTACCTCGGTCACGAACCGGGCCGGTTCGACCTGCGGCGTCGCGCCGAGCAGCGGCAGGCCCAGCAGCGTCTGAACGTCCGATGCTTCGCGGATCGACTGGTCGAACTGGTGGAAAACGACGGTCGCGACCGTCGCGCAAGCCAAACCGAGCAGCAAGGCGATCGCGAGATTTTTCGGCAGGTTCGGTGACGAGGGGCTAGGGGGAATGATGGCGGGGTCGGCGACCGAGATGTTGTTGGCGCCAACGCCGCCTGCGACGCCGATTTCCTTGTAGCGCTGTAGCAGTGCGTCATAGAGCTGGCGGTTGGTGTCAGCCTCGCGCTGGTAGATGCCCTGGCGGATCTTGGCGCGGTTCTGCCGGTCGAGATCGGCCTTGAGCGCCGCCACGCGGGCCTTCAGCCCCTCCTCCCGAACGAGCGCCTGCCGATAGGCATTCTCGTGGACCGCGCCAATTCGCGCCGTTTCGCGCGCGATCGCCGCGTCGAGCATGTCGACTTCGCGGCTCAGCTCGGCGACCGTCGGATATTCCGCACCATATTGCATCCGCGCTGCCGCCAACTTCGCACTGGCTTGGGTGCGGTCGGCACGCAGCGCGGAAAGCACCGGGCTGGACAGGGTTTCGGCCGAGGCTTCGGCCTTGCCGGACGAGCGTGCCATGGCGGCGATCCGGTCCGCGGTCGCCTGATTCAGCGCGATCGAAAGCTGTTCGACGTCCGCGCTGGCCAGGGTGCGATCGGAGATCGTCCGGCCATCGGCATCGCGGACTTGGTCGAGCGCGACCAGACCCGACCGCGAGCCGTTCAGGATCACCATCTGCTCGCTCTCCTCGACCTTGCGGCGGAGCGCGTCGATGCGCTGTTCGAGAAAGCGGCGCGCGGCTGCGGTCGACGAATATTCGCGGTCCATACTCTGCGCGATGAAGGCGCTCGCCCATTGATTGGCAATCCGCGCGGACATCGCCGCATCGCGGCTCGTATAGTCGACGTCGACGAGCTTGGATGCGCGGACCGGCGAGATCGTTACATTGGCAAGCAGCAGATTGACCACCAGGTCGCGCCGCTTCTTCTGAGCCGCAGCCGGGCTGACACCATCACCAGTGTCGCGAAGGGACTCCGGGTCGATGCCGTGCGTTGCCAGAAACGCATCGTTGCGCGCGAGGCCCAGATCATTGGCGACGCGTTCGGCCAGGACGCGGGTGCCGAGCAGCGCATATTGGGTGGCATAGAACTCGGCTTCCTGGCCTGCCGCAGGAACTTCGAGCCCTGCCACATTGGTGACTTGTTTCTGGTTACGGTCGATCTGGATCTTGACGGTAGCGGTGAAGCGCGACGGCATCATCAGCGTGACGATGACGCCTACTGCGAGGCAGCCTGCGACGAGGCCGGCGAGGGTCAGCCGCCAGCGCAGGACCGTGCGCCAATATTGCCGCAGGGTCTGCGCGAAGTCGAAGTCCGAACGCGTCGCAGCGCCGATGTCGAGGGGGTCGAACATCCTGGCCGAGGCCGCTTCACTGGCGGCGATATCTGCTTTGCTGGACACTCAATCTCTGCCGATGATGTAGATGACGGGGGCGAGCAGCGGCGTGGCGAGCAGGAAGTCGCGCCAGACGCGGCGGGCCTGCGATTCGCCGACCATCACGACGTCGCGCGGATAGAGATCGGGGTCGGCATAATTGCCCTTCTGGATCGAACGGGCGTCGTACAGCGCTGCATAGCGGACGCCGTCAACCTGACGGAAGACGACTACGGCGGTTTGCGACGAATATTCGGTCCAGCCCTCTGCCGAGGCGATCGCCGTCAGCAGCGTCATCCGGCCGAGGATCGGGTAGACGCCGGGCTTCTTCACCTCGCCGCCGATAGTGACCGTCTGGCTGACGATTTCCTTCAGGTTAACGGTGACCTGCGGATTGAGGATGAAGCGTCCGCGAAGCCGATCCTGTAGCTCGATCGCAACCTCGCCAGGGGTTTTTCCGGCAACCTCGACTGTGCCGACCAACGGGAAGGTCATCCGGCCGCTGGCGTCGACCTGGATCTCCTTTCCGCTCAGTTGCGGGCTGTTGAAGACGTCGACCATGAGCTTGTCGAACGCGCCGATCCGGTACGGTCGGTCGGACACGCCGAGATCGGCATTGCCGGGCACCGGCAGTTGCTTGGCATCGACCAGCGCCAGGTCGGCCGAGGTTCCCATGCGCGCGGTGTCCGAAGCGCAGGAGGCCAGCGACAGTGCGGCCGCAGCCAGGCAGAGTAATTTTACGATGCGCATCCCTATCCCTATGCGTCATGCAACAAAGGTCGCGCCAGTCCATTCCCCGACCAGGCCCAGACTGCCGCAAGCGCGAACAGGGCCGCCAGGACCGGCGTGCGCAGGGGATAGTCTGTAAAGCTCGCCATTGCGAGCATCGTAGCGATCGTCACACCAAGAATTGCGTAGCGTCGCGGATCGCCTCGCAAACGGAACATGTTCCGGCCCGCGATCAGCAGGAGGGCAAGCCCTACAACCGCCAGTAGCGCGCCCGGGATACCGGCGGTGTAGAGCAGCTCCAGCCAGTCATTATGGGCATGGTTCGACAGGCTGGGCCGCAGCATCGCGTCCGGCTCGTCAATCTGGTAGCTGTCGCGAAAGCTGCCGATGCCGGTGCCCCATGGCAGGTGGCGCGGCACTGCCGTCGCAACGCTTTCCCAAAGCGGCCAGCGAAGATCGTCACCGAGCAAGGCCAGCCGCGCGCTGGCAGCGTCGCGCGACGTGTAGGCCATGCCACCTGCGATAAGCCCGGCGACTGCGATCATGGCGATCCAGACCGCATGAAGTCGCCGACGGTCTGGTCCAGCATCGGCTTCATTCCGCAAAAGCAGCGGCAGCACCAGCAGCGCCAGCAGCGAAAGCGCCAGGCCCGATCGCGAGCCGGTCAGCACGATAACCGGAACTGTGAACAGCATCGCGGCGATCAGCAGGAGGCGCAAACCCCACGTTCGGGGACTTGGATGTGCACCGACCGGATAGAGGGTGGCAGCGACCGGAAAGAGCAGGGCGAGCGCAACGCCTTGATGGTTGCGGTTCGCGAACAGGCCCGCATAACGGTCCGCATCGTCATAGAGAGCGAGCGGCGCACCGGCAGCCTGTAGCAGGGTGCAGGCCGCGCTCAGGCAAAGGAGGATCATGACGAGGGCGAGGATGTGTCCGCGTCCTCTGCGGTCGAGCTGTGTCGCGAGAACCAGCACGGCGCCTGGCACCGACAGCGACAGCAGGGCATTGAGCGTCGCGTTGGGCGAGAGCGAGAGCGGGCGGCTAATCTGGCCAAGGCCAGCGATAGCGTCGGCGGCTGCGATGACATCGCGGTCCGGCAGCCGCGACCAGAGATCGAAGGGCAAGCGAAGCAGGTGCAGCAGCGTCAACAGCATGCAGGCGCCGAATAGTGCCCAAAGCGGGCGAAAAAGGATTACGGCCTCGCGTCCGAGTGTCAGCGTGCCCAAGCCGGCCAGAACCAGTGCAACGGCGCGCAGTGCGCCTAGGCCCGGTTCGCTGGGCCAACTGCTTCCGCCGAAGACAAAAGCGAGGCACAAGAGAAGCGCCAGAGCGGCCGTTGGAGCCGACCGCTGCCAGATGAGTAAAGCTTTTGCCATCAACGACGATCGGCCGTCGAGCCGATGGCGGTCATGCACATATATTTCAACGGGAGGGCGGCCTTTGTCGGAGCGCCAACCCCTCAGGCCGTTCTACCTTTAGCGGCTACTGTCGCTGGACGAAGCAACGGCCACACCGCCCGCTACTGCTGCGACGGCGCCGACGACGGCGGCCGTGGTCGACACGCCGGTGATGCCAAGAGCCGAAGCGGCGGCTGCCTTCGCGCCGACGGCTGCACCTGTTGCAGCGCCGGCGGCCGAGCCGCTGGCCGGCGCAACAGCGATCGCCTGCGATGCGGTCTGATTGACAACGGCTGCACCGGCGGTGGCCGCCTGCGCATGTGCAAGGGATGGCGTGAGCAATGTGATGCCGGATGCAGCGACGATCAGAAACTTCACAGCTATAGCCTTTGCGCCAGTTAGTCTGCCATCATCGCTTTTGGCGAGTGCTACGTCAACCCTTTGGCGGCTTTGCAAAAGCCTGGGCTGGACCTATGACGTCGGCCAATCGATGAACGCCCCACCGTCCCAACCTTCGCGCCGTTTACTGGCTGTCCTGGCCTGCCATGGGAGGGCGGCAATAACCTGTCGCGCGCTGGAAGCGCTGTTCGCACAGAATGTGCCCTCAAAGCTGTCGATTGGGGCGGTTCTCGTCGACGACGGCAGCCCTGACGATACGATCGCGCGCGTGTCGAAAGCCTTCCCCGAGGTCGAGATTGTCCGCGGCGACGGCAGCCTCTGGTGGGCGGGTGCGATGACGCTGGGCCTCGAACGCGCTGCGCTCCGGGAACCGGACTGGTTGCTGTGGCTGAACGATGACGTGGTGCTCGATCCTGATGCCATCGCCCGGCTGGTGACCTGTCATGACGATCATGACATTCGCGAGGGCGGCGTTCCCATCGTGATCGGCGCAACGCGCGATCCGGTGACGGGCAGGCTGACTTATGGCGGGCAGCGGCGCGCTGGCGCCCGCCCCTTCCGTTTCGAGTCGCTGGCGCCGAGCGAGTTCCCCCAGCGATGCGACACTTTCCAGGGCAATATCGTGCTCGTTCCGCTGTCCGTGCATCGCAGGCTGGGCGGTATCCATCCCAGCCTGATGGGCGTTCAGGGCAGCGCCGATACCGATTTCGGGCTGCGCGCCGCAGGGGCCGCTATCCCGCTTATCCAGGCGTCGGGCCTGATCGGCGAGTGCGCGCCCAATATGCGGCCCGCGCCCTGGGCCGATCCGGGCCTCTCGCGGCGCGAACGGCTGGCCGGCCTCGTCGGGCCGCGCGGCTTTCCACCGCGCGCTTGGCTGCCCTTCGCCCGGCGGCATGGCGGATGGGCCTGGCCGGTGTGGGCCCTGTCGCCCTATGTGCTGCGGCTGTGGCCGGCGGTCCGGCAGGCACGGGCGGTCGCGCTAGAGGGCAGGCGGCCCAAGGTCGCCATGATGGATGGCGTGATTCCTGCTTATCGCCTGTCTATGCTGGCGGGACTGGCGGCCTTGCCGGCGTGGCACGTTGTGGCCTTTCATGGCAGGACCCCGCGCAACTTCCGAGCCGTGGCCGCCGATAGGCCCTTGCCGATCGCCAGCCACGCGGTCCGTCATCTGACCTGGCCTGGCGGGCGGCGCATGGCGTGGACCGGCGGCGTCTGGTCCGCGCTGGCCGGCCGCTACGCGATCGCCGTGCTCGAATTCAGCGTTCACAATCTAGGCATATGGACGCTCTGGCTGGCCCGCCAGATTATCGGTCGCCCGAGGATTATCCTTCACGGCCATTTCGACCTGAGCCGAGATGATCGGCTCAAGCACCGCCTGCGCCACGCGCTCCGCCTTCTGCTGGCGCGCGGGGCTGACGCCCTGATGCCCTATACCGAGGCGGGGCGGGCTGCCTGCCTGCGGCACGGTCTGCCGGCCGATCGAATCTTCGTCACCCACAATACGATCGATGTGGCGGCTGCGCGGGCTGCGGCCGGGCGGGTCTCGGCTGCGGCCACACAAGCGCTGCGCGATCAGCACGGCCTGTCGGCATCGGACCGCATCTTTCTGTTCGTCGGCAGGCTCTATAGCGACAAGCGGGTCGAACTCGCTGTCCAGGCGGTCGAGCAGCTGCGGCGCTCGGGTCACCCAGTCGCGCTGCTGATCGTCGGGGATGGCCCGGATAGATCGCGCATAAGCGCATCGATCGGCGATCCCCGAGCGGTGCATCTTCTGCCGGCCGAGACGGACGAGGATCGACTGGCGCCATTTTTCGCGGTTGCCGATGCCGTTCTCTGTCCGGGCGCCGTCGGTCTCGTCATCACCCATGCCTTTGCCTATGGCCGGCCGCTTGTCGCCTGCGCGGGTGGTGACCATGGTGTCGAGATCGACTATTTGCGGCCCGGCCAAAACGGCCTGTTGGTGCCGCGTCGCGCGGATGCGCTGGCCGCCGCGCTCGCGAGACTGATGGACGAAGACGGCCTGCTGCGGCGTCTGTCCGAAGGCGCGGTGGCGTCCGCCGATGGCATGTCGATCGATTCGCTGGTTGCCGCCAACGACGCGGCCTATCGGCGGGTGTGGCCGCTCGCGGGGGAGGGGGCGGCATGCGGCGGGTGATCTCGGCCTATAGGGCAATCCTCAGCGCGATCGTGCCCGAGCGGCACATGGTCCGCGGCTTTATCGCGCGGCATCTGACCGCCCGGGAAGCAACAGGCCTGTGCCTCGACATCGGCGCTGGTACCGCGCCTTTCGCAGATGCGCTTCGCACGGCTCTGCCCCGCGCGCATTATGTGGCGGTAGATCGAATCTCCAGCGAACCGGTAGCGGTTATCGCCGACGCCACCAGCCTGCCGCTGCCCTCCGCCAGCGCATCCTTGTCCTGCTTCTTTCAGGTGCTCAGCCATGTCCCGGACATGGTCGGGGCGCTCGCCGAGGCGCGTCGCGTTCTCGCACCGGATGGGCATATCCTGATCGTTTACCCCTTCCTCATTCCCGAATGTCGCAGCCGCGACCTGTGGCGGTGGACGATGCCTGGTATGGAGCGGCTGCTCGACGAGGCCGGTTTCGAGATAGTCGCGCACGAGCCCCAGGGTGGTATCCTGTCCTGGTTGACCGGCACGCTGGCGGTGTTGCCGGGCAGCCTGCTTGTCGCGCACCGGGCGGGCTGGCGCAGCGGGCGCGGGCCGGCAGACAGCCTGAGGCTGGCGCTGGCGCTGGTGCTGTCCTTCCCCTTTCATCTGCTTGGGTTCGCAGCCTGGGGCCTCGACAGGATGCTGGATCGCAAGCCGGTCTTTTATCTGGGCGCCATGGTCCTTGCCCGGCGGCGTCCCGGCGCTGGCTAAGGAGCCTTCAGCCGAAGCGGCCTAGGGTAGCATGACCGCCTTGATGCAGAGGCTGCCCTCGGGTCCGCCGATCGCCCAACTGATCTCCGTCAGTGGGAAGGTGGAGATCAGGCAGTCGAATGGGAAGCGGCCGGCGAAGGCCCTGTGGTACGGCCGCCTCACACGCCCCGGATCGAGGTAGATTTCGCGCGGAAGGTGCATGCAGAGGTCGATCAGCCGCCGGTCACCGGTGGTATCGCGCGTGTCGATTCCAAATCGGGCCAGCATTCCCGGGTTCGGATGGCGTTGAGCCCCCCCCCCTACGCCACGGTGCTGGGGAAGAATGCGAATTGCCAGACCTTGGTGTGGGTGGCGCTGGCTTCAGGCGGAGTTCCCTCACGCCGAGCCTGCGGTTGTTCCTGCCGGAAGCTGAACAAGCGATACCATGCGTATGTTTCGGCAATCCCGAAAGCTCGCTCAACTCGGGCGGAAAAAAGCTGTCTTCGGCCCGCCACCTCAACCCAGCCTGCCAGCAATGCGCCAGCCGGTCCTCGACGCCTGTCTCGCTCGCCACCCGGGCACTGCCCAAACTGCGGATGCAGTCCCACCGCGTTTCCCCGCACAATTCAGCCGAAGTGGTGCTAGGAGGGCCCGATGAACGACAAACCCATAACCCCACTTGATAAGTTCAAGGAAGTCGTGCGCGAACTGGAGTGCGCCGACAACGAGGCGCGCTTTGACGACCGAATGAGCAAGCTGGTCGACAAAAAATCGGTTGAGGATAGGCCGGAATGACATGGTTCGAGATCGGCGTCCTGATCGGGTTCGGCCTCATTGTAAGTTGCCTCATCTCGATTGAGCGGGCCGTGCTGAAAATAGGCGATAAGATCGACAGACGGCTGCGGCAGGCTGAACACGATGCCCATTTACACGGCCAGACAATCGAGCAGTTGAATATCACGACTAAAAGCATCGACGAGAAAGCTCGCGATGTGAGCCGCTATCTTTCCAACAGGTGATATTGATGGTATCTAAATACCCCGGACGAGGCATGCTTCCGATTGCGCCGTTTCTGGCGGCCCCACCATCGATAGGCTGAGACCGGCATCTGCCTTAGGCTCGGCGTTGAACATTTCGGGCTGTCAGCGACTGTCATTGGCGGTCAGCTGAAATCGTAACGGGCTCCGCTCCACAGACGCTGTGCCGTCCCGTCCAGATCGCGCGTGGGGGCGTCGACGCGGTCGAACACCATCGTCGACCGATCTTCGGGTTGATAGAGAGGCCAGCCTGCTCCCGGCGCACCGGTGCGGATGAACGCCACCCAATGGGCGTGCATGCGCGCTGCGAGCGCCTCGGCGTCGGCGCCTTCCGGACCCAGGACGGCGCTCTGCGGGTCACGAACCTTGTCCCAGACGAGTGGCAGTTCGGAGCCGTGGACCGCATAGCCCGTATTGCGCCCAGTGGTGCGTGGCATGTCGAGGCGGTAGAGCCAGGTGGGACGTCGCAGGGATGCATGCGCCTCGGCTGCGCGCAGAGTCGGCAGCCAATATTCCTCGGCGGTCAGCGCGCGGTAGCGGCGGTCTATGGGTGAGAGCGCGGGAAAGCTCTGCTCATAGGCGTCATAGACGGGTGCAAAGGCGTCGATCGCCATGTTCGCCAGATCGCCCTGGACCACGGTCCCGTCGCGCGCTGCGTTGGGGCCGAAAAAGGCGATCTCGTCGCGTGTGGTGCCGATGAGCAGCGGAACGGGGGCCGCGCGGCCGTCGCGGATCATCGACAGCGGCAGGTCGGGCAGCACGCTACCGTCGATCACCGCGCGGAACGGATATTTGCGCGCCCAGCTCTTCTGGAGTTGCGCCTGCGCCGCTAGGAGCGAGGCGGGGTCGAGCGAAAGCAGGTCGCGAGGGTCGTCGAGCCCTGCCAGTTCCACGAACGCCCGCGCCATGCGGGCCGCGCCGTCCTTCTCGATCGCCGTTTCCGCGCCACCGCTTTGCACGATCGCGCGCTGGAACAGGCCCCGGGCGGCGGGCATGGCGAGGAGGGCGCTGACATTCTTGGCGCCCGCGCTCTGGCCTCCGATCGTGACCTGACGGGGGTCGCCGCCAAAGGCCGCGATGTTCGCGCGGACCCATCGCAAAGCCTCGACGATGTCGAGCAGCCCGTTATTGCCGCTTCCGGCATAGTCGGCGCCGAGCAGCGTGGAGAGATCGAGAAAGCCGAGCGCGCCGACCCGGTAGCTGATCGTCACGCAGACGATGTCGTCGCGTGCGAAACGATCGCCGTCGAAGACGGGCATGCGGCTCGATCCCGCGACATTGCCGCCTCCATGGATCCAGACATAGACCGGATGGGGGCCGGGGCCATGTGGCGACCAGATGTTCAGCGCGAGGCAGTCTTCCGACTGGGGCAAGGGGCCCGGCCCGTAGAGCCCGGGTGCAGGGGGCTGCTGGACGGGCGCAGGCGCGAAAGCGGTGGCGTCCAGGGGGACCGAGCGGGGATAGGGCGGTCGAGGTGCGCGAAAGCGGAGCGGGCCGACCGGCGGCGCGGCGAAGGGGATACCGAAATAGGCGGTGCTGTGCTCGGCCGCGCGCCCGACTACCGGGCCTTCGCGCGTTTCGACCAAGCCCGCTTTCGAGCGCTCCGACGCTCCCAGTGAAGTCGCACCACTAGAGGCGGCGAGAGCGGCGGAAGCGAGAAAGGTTCTGCGGTCCATCAGTTGTCCCTCGCATGCACCATGCCCCGGCTGGAGCATGTCAGGCCTGCACGGCTAGCGGCTTGATGCGAGCGCAGCCAGCCCGTCACTGTTGCGTTGACCGCATCGTGGCTATGGCGCTTAGGCCTGCTCGGTCTGCAACAGCCAGCGCTCGTCGCGTTCTATCCCGAGGGCGGTCAGGCGGCCGGAGGCAAAGGCGCCGGTATCGATGCCGATGCGGTTGGCGCGCTCTTCGACCTCGCTGCGCACCGAATGGCCATGGACGATGATGGATCCATGATCTCCGTCATCGTTCAAGAACTCGCCCCTGATCCAGCGCAGGTCGCTGGCCTGTTGCTGGTCGAGCGGAATGCCGGGCCGGATGCCGGCATGGGCGAAGAAATAGTCTCCGGCGCGGAAACTGTGCCGCAGCCCCCGCAGCCACGACAGATGGGCCTCCGGCACATGGGCACGGACGAGGTCGATGACGCCAGCGGGATCCGCCTTGTCATAATCGGCTGCCGTCGCGCCGTAGCTCAGCAGGGTCTCGCGTCCGCCCATCTTGTGGAACAGCGCGGCAGCCTTGCGGTTGCCCTCGGCCACCGCGAGCAGCACCTCCTCATGGTTCCCGCCGAGGAACACGATGCGGTCGTCCCCGGTATCGAGCTTGATCATCAGATCGAGGATCGCGGCAGAGTCGGGGCCCCGATCGACATAGTCGCCAAGGAAAAGCAGTCTCGTGTCGGTGTCGCCGCGTATCTCGTCGTCGCGGTCGATCCGCCGGAGCAGGTCGTCGAGCAGGTCGTAGCGACCGTGGATATCGCCGATCGCATACCAACGCTGCCCCTCCGGCGCGTGCGCGACCCGCGGCCTGCTCCGCCGTCGCCATGGAAGGAAATCGCGCAATCCCATTCGTTACCTATAGTGATGTCGCGCCCGCCCGGCAGGCCCTTCCGGACGGATCGGGCGGAAAGGCGCCGCGATGCGGCCTCCGATAGTGGTTCGGTCCGATGATATCCAGCCCCGTAGCCGCCGGAGGGCGCGGCGTCCTGTCGCGCTACTTCGCGCCGAAGCCCGTGACCGCGATCTTCACGGTGCGGATCGCGATCAGGATGTCGATCCAGAGCGAGAAATTCTTGATGTAGTAGAAATCATATTGAAGCTTGTGATGCACGGCGTCGAGTTCGGTCACATGTCCCTGATTCACCTGGGCCCAGCCCGTGATGCCCGGGCGGACGATGTGCCGGTACAGGTAGAAGGGTATCTCGCTCTCATACCACTGCGAGAGCGAAAGCACTTCGGGCCTCGGCCCGATCCAGCTCATTTCGCCGCGGATGATGTTGAAGATCTGCGGCAATTCGTCGATTCGCGTCCGCCGGAGCCACCGGCCCACGCGGGTGATGCGGTCGTCCGCATGCTGGGTCATCGCGGTTGCCATGTCCGCCTCGACGCCCGCGTCGCATTGCCGCATCGTCCGAAATTTGATGATCCGGAACGGGCGACCGCCGGACCCGACGCGCGTCTGGCGGAAGAGGGCAGGACCCGGCGAGTCGAAACGAATCCACGCGCCTACGGCCAGGAAGAACGGCGCCAGCAGCGGTAACAGCATGAGCGCGGAAATCAGGTCCACCGCGCGTTTCGCCTTGCGCCACGCGAGATTGGGCAGGAGCGAACCGAAATTATTCTCGGAGAGATGCTCGATCGAGACGCGTCCCGTGATCGACTCGAGCACTTGTTTGCTGTGCAGGACCGTCCGTCCCATCACGGCAGCCTCGGCCAGCATGCGGTCCCAGACCGGATCGTGATCGTGCCGGAAGTCGGCGACGATGAACGCCGAAGGGTCGTCGGGAACAACCGGCGATCGCAATCTGATCCATTCGACTTCGCGCGGCAGCGTCAACCCATGCAGATCGAATCCTGGAACAACGTAGAAGCGGCGACGGGTGCGCGGAAGCAGGTAGATGCTGAGAATGAAGAACACGGTGATCGTCGCCAGGAAGGCAGACGAGAAATAGATGCGGTTATATTGCAGCCGTAATGCGAACAGTGCCGCCAGCACCAATCCGAACGACCCCACGAAAGCGGGCAGGATGAAGCCGAATGCGCGGGTTCCCGGATAGGCGGTGACGCGGCGGAGTATGATCAACCCCAGGGTCATCGCGATCGTCGCGCCGAAGAAACTGTTTGGAAAGCCGGACGAGGCGAGCGCTTCGTCGAAACTGTCGAATCGCAAATAGGTGGGCAAAATCACCGCAATGACGAAACCGATCAGGAACTGCGCCGACAGGGCGTTGAACACGCTGGCGCGGGCCCGCGGAACCTGTAGCTCGCGACTCATGAGCACTGCCGGCTCACTCCCTTCATCTCACGCATGGACATCATGGCAGTTGGTGGACCGATCACGTCGCTGGTGCAGTGACATCGTGCACAGCCGGGTGGCCGGTCTAAACTATTCCCATGACCTCTATGACGCGATTCGCCCTGGCACCGTCCGCCCCCACGAAACGATGCCGCTTTCCCGTCGCGCAATTTGGAAACTATAGCAATCCTTAACTGTTGAGCAGGATATTGAGAGAGTTAGGAGCGAATTGTCGTTGCATCGCCCGGATGGTGACGGTAAGGAAACCACGTCTGTCTTTAGGAGACTCGTTGTGAAGAGCTTTGGTAAAGTTGCGGCTTCGCTTGCTATTCTCGCGATAGCGTCGGCTCCCGTCGTGGCTGCCGTAGTCCCTGCAGGTGCGACGTTGAGCCAGGAAGCCGTGAAGGTGATCGGTTCGAAGATGCGCGCTGGTGTGGTGATGAAGCTCGGTAAGCGGGTCACCAAGAAGAAGGTTGAGCTTGCCCAGCTCGAAGGCGCCGGCAGCGGTGCTCTCGGTGGTGCAGGTGGTGGTGCGGGCGCTGCCGGTGCCGGTGCCGGAGCGGGCGCCGCTGGTGCCGGTGCGGGCGCTGCTGCCGGTGCGGGCGCTGCTGGCGCTGGCGCAGCAGCCGGTGCCGCCGGCGCAGCTGCTGCTGGCAGTATTGGTGTCGGTGCCGCTGCAGCAGCGGCAGGTGTCGCGGCGGCAGCTTCTGTAGGCGTCGCGGTCGCAAGCTCCGACAGCAACAGCCCGTAAGTCTGTCGTCAAAGCAAGCAAAATGGGGTGGCTTCGGCCACCCTTTTTTTTGCGTTCGCGCCCGGGTGTGTGATGCGTCACAGCGCAGCTTTCATCTAAGGGCTACCCCTCATTGCTATGCTCCGCCGCAGCGTAAATCATTGAAATGTCGTCATGGAGCACCCGGAGCGAGCGGATGAGTATCCCGCATCATAGTCTGTCATATGTCGACCGGCTTGTGGGTATTGCTGCTTCGGCGATCGGGCCGCTCCGGGAAAAGACTGGAACGGCAGCTGCCCTGCGGCTGTTGCCAGCTACGACCCTGTGTCGGGTTGTTCGCCCCTACATCGGACAGGGTTTGCCGGTCACGGCAATCCGCTCAATTTTCTCGCGTCGTCAGAGCCTCATGTCTCTGAAAATTCGGTACTTCTAAGGAGAACTGCTGTGAAGAGTTTTCGCAATGTTGCAGTTTCGATCTTCATCCTCGCAATAGGGTCGGCTCCCGTTGTGGCTGCCGTAGCTCCTGCGGGGGCGGCGCTGACCCAGGAAGCCGCGAAGGCAATTGCCTCCAAAATGCGCACTGGCGTGATAGCGAAGCTTGGCAAGCGCGTGACCAAGAAGAAGGTCGAACTGGCGCAGTTCGGAAATGCGGCGCCCACCGGAGGCTGGAACGTCGTTCCGCCGGCACCGGGGCCGGCAGGTGCAATGCCAGGTGTGGGGGCTGGTGCAGGCGCGGGTGCCGGCGCAGCCGGAGCTGCTGGTGCTGCCGGAGCTGCCGGCGCTGCTGCTGGCGCGGTAGGGGTCGGCGCTGCAGCTGCAGCCGCAGGAGTCGCAGCTGCAGCCGCGGCTGGCGTTGCTGTGGCATCCAGCTCGGGCGGCAACACTTCGCCAGTCATTCCCGTCAGCCCGTAAGGCGTTTGTTGCTGCAACGAACGGAGGGTGGCTCGGGCCACCCTTTTTCGACTTTCTCGCCGGGCTATGTATTTTGTCACATCGCCGCGACCGTTGCCACGATAGGCGACGCCGATGCCCGTAACTTCCCTCTGCAACCCCGGATTGCCGGCGTGCTGCGACGCAGATAAGGGGTGAGTATGAGGATCGCCCGTCGCGCTGTGCCATACCGCCCATCGGGCTGCTTCTGGGCATTGACGGCCTTTCTGTTCCTCGCTTTCGCCACAGGCGGCGGGTCTCGTTACGATATCCAGTCTTTGGCGCTCCTCCGCCCCGCGTCCGCCGTCCTGATCGCCTTTGCGATCTGGGGTATGTCGGCCCGCCAGCTGCGCGATCTGCGTGCGCCTCTCCTGTTCCTTGGGGCGATGGCGTTGCTGATCCTGGCCCACCTCATCCCTCTCCCCTGGAGCGTCTGGTCGCGGCTTCCGGGTCGCGAGACGGTCGTCGCCATCGATGAAGCTGCCGGGCTCGGCAGGATGTGGCGACCGCTAACGCTCGTTCCCCCCGGCGCGTGGAACGCCTTTTTCAGCCTGCTTCCGCCGCTCGCTGTGCTGTTGGCAGGCGCTCGCCTCTCCCTTGCGGAGCGCCGTGCATTGGTTGTCCCGCTCCTGCTGCTGGCGATGATCAGCGCGGTGGTCGCGCTGTTGCAACTGAGCGGTGGAGAGGGCAGCCCGCTCTATCTGTATCGCGTGACCAATGACGGTGCGGCCGTCGGATTGTTTGCCAATCGCAATCATCAGGCGGTCTTTCTCGCATGCGCCTTTCCGCTGCTGGCGCTCTTCGCCTCGGCTACGGCCTTGCCGGGTTGGGACAGGCGAATTCGCCTCGGCATTGCCTGCGCCTCTGGGGCAATCTTCGTCGCGCTGATCCTTGTCACGGGGTCGCGGGCGGGCCTGCTTGCCATGCTGGTGGGCCTCGCTGCGGCTATGATGTTGGGCCGAGGCCAGGCCCGAGCGTCTCGCCCCCCGTCCTTCTGGCACGGGAGCCGGCAATGGGCGGCTGCAGCGGTCCTGCTCCTCCTGCTCGCCTCCATCGTCGTTTTCGCGGGGCGCGCGGAATCGATCGATCGCCTGCTGTCGAGCAACGGGGTTGGTGAGATCCGCTATCGCGCATGGGGCCCCATGCTGGACATCGCGCTTCGCTATTTTCCGGCAGGATCGGGCTTCGGCTCCTTTGCCGAAGTATATCTGCTCGATGAGCCCTATGCGCTGCTCGACAGGACAACATTCCTGCGGGCGCACAATGATCCGCTTGAACTGCTTCTCACGGGCGGAGCGCCAGCCATGCTGCTGCTGACGGTTGCCGTCGGAGCCTATGTGCGCCAATGTGCGGCATGGTGGCGCTCCGGGGCAAGGGAGGGGACGCGCTCGGTGACGAAGGGGGCTGCGCTCTGCGTGATTGCAATTCTCGGGCTTGCAAGCCTGGGGGATTATCCGCTGCGAACGCCTGCACTCGCTTGTCTGCTGTGTGTCATGCTGCTGTGGCTTTACGGCGCTGACGGTACTGGTGCCCGTGATAATTCATTTGACGGGGCGGCGTCCGATCCTAAGACGAGCGCTTCAAAAGAGGGTCGCGGAAGTAATGCGTAATTGCTTGACTTTACTTGCCATCGCGCTGGGTCTTTCCGCCTGCGCCAGCACGCCGAAAGTCGGCGGCGCACCCAATATCGAGGTACTCGACGCGCAGGAATTGCCGGTTCCCGATCGCGGCGAAACCTTCGCGGTAGACCGCCCCTATATCGTAGGACCGTTTGACAAGCTGCGCATCGACGTTTTCGGGATCGATGAACTGTCGGATCGCAAGGTGCAGGTCGATGCCAGCGGGCGCATCTCCTTCCCGTTGATCGGAGCGCTCACCATTGCCGGCAGCACGCCGGGTGAAATCGAACGCCTGATCGAGACCAAGCTGGCGGCCAGCTATGTTCGCAATCCTCAGGTCTCGGTTAATCTGGAGGAGACGGTCAGCCAGGTCGTGACGGTCGAAGGCCAGGTCAAGAAACCGGGCCTGTTCCCGGTCGTCGGGCGCATGACGCTGCTGCGCGCGATCGCCTTGTCCGGGGGAACGGATGAGTTCGCGAAGCTCAACGAGGTCGTGATCTTCCGTACCGTCAAGGGCGAGCAATATGCCGCGCTCTACAATCTCAAGTCGATCCGGCTCGGCGCTTATCCCGATCCAGAAGTCTTCGCCAACGACGTCGTGGTGGTCGGCGAGTCGCAGGCCCGCCGCGTCTTCAAGGACTTCCTGCAGGTTCTTCCGGCACTGTCGACCCCCCTCATCTTCGCTGTCGATCGTCTGAACCGATGATCGCGTGGCCGGCCGTTTATTGTGAGTGCTTCCGATGAGTAATGCTGCGGACGTTCAGGGCCTCGACCCGGCGGGATCTCCTCAGAGCTTCAGCGACAGCTACGCGCTGCCGCCGATCCTGAAGCAATATTGGCACACCGCGCTGCGATGGAAATGGCTGATCCTCGCGATCATCGCCGCCGCTCTCGCAACCGGGCTGATCGTCACGCTGCTGACCCCGTCCCGCTACACGGCCAAGGCGCAGATTGAGATCAGCCGCGAGCAGAAGAAGGTGACCAAGGTTCAGGGCCTCGATTCGGACAATGCCGATCGCGACCTCGAATTCTACGAGACGCAATATGCGCTGCTGCGCGCCCGTTCTCTCGGCGAGCGCGTCGCGAAGTCGATGGGGCTGGCGCGTCGCGACGATTTCTTCGCGGCGCATGGCGTCAAGCTCGATGCCGAGCGCCATGGCCTCAACGGACGGGCCAACCTCACCGCTGCCCAGCTCGCGGCGCGCGAAGGTCTTGCCGCCAATCTGCTGCTCGGCAATATCGCGGTGCAGCCCGTTCGGCGGTCGCGGCTGGTCAACATCTCTTACACCTCGCGTTCGCCGAAAGTGTCCGCTGAGGTCGCCAACGCCTGGACGCGGCAGTTCATCGCCGCGAGTATGGACCGTCAGCTGGCGTCTACCGCCGACGCACGCAGCTTCCTCGAGGGAAGACTGGCCAATCTCCGCGCCCGGCTCGAACAATCCGAGCGCGATGTCGTCACCTACGCCACCAAGAACGATATCGTGACGCTCAGCTCATCGCGCGATTCAGATGGGAAGACTCAGCTGCAGCGCACGATGGTGGCGACCGACCTCGAAGCGCTGAATACCGCTCTCAATGCAGCGACCGCCGACCGGATCGCTGCCGAAAGCCGCGCCCAGGGTGCGGGCGCCACCGAGAGCGCCGATGTGCTCGGCAACGCGACCATCGCCCAGCTGCGGCAGCGTCGCGCGGATACGGCGTCCGAATATGCGAAGCTCATCGCACGGTTCGAGCCGGGCTATCCTACCGCCCAGGCGTTGATGAAGCAGATTCAATCGCTCGACGATGCCATTGCCCGCGAAACCTCGCGAGTGGTGAACAGCCGCGTCCAGACCTATCGAGAGGCGGTCAAGCGCGAGAACGAGCTGAAGGCACAGGTGGCTGGGCTCAAGTCGCGCCTCGATCAGCAGCAGCATGACGCGATTCAGTATAATATCTACCAGCGCGAAGCCGACACGAACCGTCAGCTCTATGATGCGCTCCTCCAGCGCTATAAAGAGATCGGCATCGCCGGCATGGTCGGCGTGAGCAACATCGTCATCGTCGACGACGCGCTTGTTCCCGGATTCCCGTCGGCGCCGAGTCTGCCGAAGAACATGGCGATCGCGTTGGCCATCGGCCTCGGCCTTGCGATGCTGGCGACGCTCGGACTCGAGCAGATCGACGAGGGGGTCAGCCATCCCGGCCAGATCCAGCAGATGTTCCATCTTCCCATGCTCGGCCACGTGCCGCTTAGTGAAGGCAATGTCGCGGAAGGGATCGACGATCCCAAGTCCTACGTCTCCGAGGCTTATTTCACGATCAGGTCCAACCTGGCCTTCACGACCGACCATGGCGTGCCGCGATCTTTCATCGTCACGAGCACGCGACCGGCAGAGGGCAAATCGACCTCGTCCTACGCGCTCGCACGGATTATCGGGCGGACGGGCAAGCGCGTGTTGCTCGTCGATGGCGATATGCGGTCGCCCGACGTCCATCACCTCGTCGGCATAGAGAACAGTGCCGGCCTGTCCAATCTGCTGGCTGGCGAGGACAATATCACGTCGCTCGTCCGCGAGACCAAGCATAAGGGTGTCTCGGTCCTCACCTCGGGCCCGAAGCCGCCCAGTGCCGCAGAACTGCTCAGCAGCGATCGTATCCGCCAGCTCGTAGTCGAATTGCAGGGCATGTACGACCATGTGGTGATCGACGCCCCACCGATCCTCGGCCTCAGTGACGCGCCTCTGCTCGGCCGTGCCGTCGAGGGCGCTGTGCTGGTAATCCAGGCGGAAGGCGCTGCCGTTCGCGGCATTCGCGCCGCGATCAGCCGCTTGCGCATGGTCAACACGCACATTTTCGGCACGGTTCTCACCAAGCTCAAGGCCAGTGAGCTCGCTTATGGCTACGGCTATGGCTACGGCTATGGTTACGGCTATGGCTATGGCGACAACGTCGCCAACGCCGATAAGGCGGCGTGACGAGGTCGATCACCGGGGGCCTCGGTCGACCGGGGCCTTGGAAGATAGCCGCCATGGTGCTGAGCCTTGGCCTCGGCATGGCGGCAGGCGCCGATTCCCTGGCCAATTTCTCGCGCTTCGCGGAACCGGAGCGGACGCTGCGCTTGCGCCCCGACGATGCGGTGGCTCTCACTACGGCAGAGGATCGGCGTCGCGCGTTGGAGGACCCCACGGCTGCCGACATTCCCGTGATGGCGGCGATCGCCCGGACTGCCTTACGCTCCGAGCCGCTGACACCCGTCGCCTTGCGCCAACTCGCAGTGGCAGAAGCCATGGCCGGCAGGCAGGCATCATCCGACAGGCTGCTCGACCTTGCCCACCGCCTGTCGCGCCGCGAACTCGGCACGTCATGGCTGCTGATCAACCGCAGCCTCGACCAGGGCGACGCTGCCGGGTTGGCGCGAAGCTTCGACGAAGCCCTGACCACCAGCGCCGGCGCCGCCGAGCTCCTGTCCCCGGCACTGGTCGACGGCCTGTTCGACGACGGGGTGCGTAGCGCGCTGGTGCCCTATATCCGGTCGGACCGGCCGTGGATGCCGGCCTTTCTGCGCAGTGCGGCAGCGGGGCCCGACGCGGTCTCCTACGCCGCGCTCATGATCCTGGCAGCGGGCGGGCTGCCCGCCACGCCGCGCTATGCGGATACCGACGCCTATGTTCTGACGGGATTGGCGGCGCGCCGGGACTTCCCGCTTGCTGCGCGCTACCTGCGCGAGGCCGTCAGGCTTCCTGCCGGCTTTACGGCCAACGGGGCGGTCGGCCCCGCCAGTCTCGACAGCCGCGCCGGCCCGTTCGGCTGGCGCTTCAAGGATGGCGCGGAAGGTAGCGCCTTGGCCGGTGACGGCAATGCGATCATCGTGCGGGCCGAAGCTGATCGCAGCGTGCCGGTTTCCGACCGGATTCTGTTGCTGGCTCCGGGACGCTATGCGCTCACCCTGCGGGGCGAGGTTCCCGATGGACGCGCACCCGCAACGGCCACGGTGGCGCTTCGCTGCATCGGCTCTCCGACGACGGACCTGATCGTCGGGCCGGCGACGATCGGGACGACCTCCGGGCCGGTGAACCTGCCCTTTGCGGTCCTTGGCGACTGTCCGGCCCAGCGTATCGAGATCGTTGCGACGGGTAAGGCCATCGATGGCGAGGGTGAATTGACCCTGTCGGGCTGGCGGATCGCCCGCCTCTGAGGATCAGCGCTTCGGCGCCAGCCGCGTCAGCAGTGCGAGCATGTCGAGCGCCAGCGTTCGTCGGCTATAGCGCGCGGCGGCGGGTGGACCTGCCAGCGAAAGCCGCTCCAGCAACCCCGCATCGCCTGACAGAGCCTGGAGCGCATTGGCGAGCGCCTCGGAATTTTCCGGCTCGAACGCGATGCCGACGCCCTCCTTTTTCACGATCCCGGCGGATTCGCCCTCGACCCCGTGCAAAATGGGGATACCCATGCCCATACATTCGAAGATCTTGGACGGGATCACCGTCTTGAACAGATCCTCGCGCTTGAGATGCACGATCGAGGTGTCGAGCAGCGACCAGTAGCGCACGACTTCGTCCTTGGGCACACTCTCCAGGAACAGGATGTTGGTCAGTCCGCGCGCCTCGGCGTCGGACTTCAGTCGGGCGCGTTCGGCGCCGTCGCCGAGCATAAGGATGCGAATGTGGCGGGTGTCGTTGCGGCTGGCGAGCAGCGCGGCGGCATCGACGAGCGTATCGAGCCCATGGGCCAGGCCATGGGTGCCGATATAGCCGGCGACGAAGCAGTCGCGGAGGCCGAGCGTCTCGACGAGCTGTTCATCCTTGGGAAGGGGGCGGAAACGCGTGGTATCGACCCCATTGGTGACGACGTGAATCTTCGCTCCGTCAATGCCCCGCCGGATGAGATTGTCCTTGAACGCATGCGTCACCGACACGACGGCAGCGGCCTTCCGGTAGAGATGCAGTTCGAGCTTCTCGAGCAGGTCGAGTAGCCGGTCTTGCCGGATTGCGGTGACGGCGCGGATCGATTCCGGCCAGATGTCGCGCAGCTCGAACACCCAAGGACGGCGCTTGACGAGGCCCGCCATCCGCGCCGCGCAGGCCGTGAAGAACTGCGGCGAGGTGCCGACGATCAGGTCGACCTTGCGCACGAACAGAGACGCGACGAAGGCGCTGAGCATGAAGCTCAGATAATCGAGAATGCGCAGGGCGAAGCCTTCATTGGCGCTGATGAAGGTCCAGACGCGAATCACCTCGATCCCGTCCATCGTCTCCCGCTGCCAAAGCCGATTGCGATAGCCAGCGAACAGCTTGCCCTTCGGGAAATTAGGCGCGCACGTAATCACGACCACCGAATGTCCCTCGCGCACCCATTCGCGGCAATGTTCGAAGGTGCGGCTCGCCGGGGCGTTCACCTCGGGTGGGAAATTGTCGGTGAGGAAGAGAAGGCGCATCATCGGTGCTCCGTCGCTGGTCAGGACCAGCCGATATGGCTGTGGACGCCGTGCGCGAGTTGCCCGGCCGAGGCCCGCACGATCAGGCGCTGCGTGGTCTGCTCGACCCCCAGGTCAGGCCACCATGCTGCCGGCACGGCGACCACCGGCAGGTTGCAGGAAAGCACCGCCTGCTGCGCGCCTCTGTTCAGGCGCCAACGGGTGTCGGATAGCGGCTCGATCCTCGTGGCGGGGTGCAGCAGGAAGGCGATGGTGCCGTCATGCCCCGTTTCGCCTTCGATCCGGTCGAGAATGTCGAGCCCGTCGGGCGCCAGCCGGAAGCGGCGTCGGTGTTTCGGCCGACCCGGCAAATGGGCAAAGCCATTATGCGCGCCGGCAAGAGAGAAGCCATCACCCTCGACCTGCCATTCGGCGCACTCCACGCGCGGCCGACGCCCCACGCGGAAGCGGCCGAAAAATTCGGCCTGATCGCTGTCGGCCAGCGACAGCGTGTTGTGGTTTGCACAGGACCGGCTCGCCTGGCGGCGCGGCCCCGCCGTATATTCGAACACCCCCTGATCGACGAACAATCGCTCGCCGTGGAGCGACAGCTCGAAGCTGAGAACGTCGCCATGGCCATGCGCCGGCAACTCGTCCGGTCCGATCGGTCCGCAATCCGCAACCACATAGACCCGGTCGGTGCGCGCCCCGAAATAGCCGGTGTCGGGATAGGCGAACAGCGTGCGCGGCGCGGGCGGCGCCCCGCCGATTCGGGCATAGGCCTCGAGACACGCCTCCACGGCATAGGCCATGGTCAGGCCCGAATCGTTAAAATGGGCGGGCAACCTGTCGGGATGGGCCAGATCGACCAGTGCCTGTGCCATGCGCGGCAGCTGGTGGTCGAGCAGCGCGGCCAGCGCGTCTCCGGGAACGAGGCTGCGCACCTCGATCAGGTCGGCGAACACCTGGGCATGATAGGAGGCCGAGCGTTCGAAATGCATGCCGTCCGGCAATATCTGCACCGGTATTTCGCGCAGGAGCGTCGCGGTGCCCAGGCGCCGCCACCGCTCCGCCTCCGCCCCGGTGAAATAGGCCGATGCCCAGAGCAGCGCCTTGGCATTCTTGATCAGATGATTTCCGCCGATGTCGGTTTCGACATAATGGGCCAGATAGCGCAGCTGCTCGGCCAGGCTGGCGGCGATGCGCGCCTCGGCGTCGGGCGGAACCGCGTCGGCATGGCGCGCGACGAACTGCATCCAGACCACCACGCGCAGCGAGATTGTGTAGGGAAACCAGACGTCGCGCCAGAAGCCGGGGCGGTCGGGGCGGTTGTCCTCGATCCAGTGGAGGATCCAGTCGAGCCCTTCTTCGGCGGTAGCCTCCTCCAGAAACTCCATATAATGGAGATGCATCCGCCAGAGTTGAGCCGCGACACCGGTGTCGCGGGCGGACCACAAGATCGGTGTGCCCACCGGCTCGACATGCCCCAGAAAATTCAGTCCGAGGTCCGGGCCCGACCGGTCGATCATGCCGGTGCGCAGGGGCATGACCGGCTGCGGCAGCCGGTCTGCCCGCTGTGGTGCGCTTCCCGCGAAGCGCGGCGGCCGGATGTCGCTCCAGTGCCTTTTGGCGGTAAGGATCAGGCGGCGGACTATGCGACCCGGCGGGACGTGGCGGGCAAAGGCGAATTCCTGAGCCAGCCGCACTGCAAAAGCCTTCATGCGCCGAGCGTCCGGTCAGTTGAGGGCAGCCGTGGCCGCACGGGGCAGGTGCCGTCCCATGTCGAAGCCCCGGCGCAGCGCGAAATTGGCGAGGATGTGAACGTAGAGCGGAATCTCCCGCCAGCGACGCATCCAGACGCCGATAAAGCGCCGGTCCAGGACGTGGCGGATCGGCAGCAACTCATATTCATGCGCGTTCAGCACATAGTTGAACAGGCGCAGGATCGATGCGTCTTGGCGCTTGCAGACGAAGCGGACGCGCTTGGAGATTCCCAGGCTGTTCCAGTTGCGCGTCGCGCAGCAGTCGTTGATGATCAGCGCGCTGCTATGGATACGGATCGGCCAGCGTTCGATCTCGTCGACCGGAACTTCGGCGACGGTCGCCGCAGCGAGGTCGACGGCGACCGCCCGATCGCCCTTCGCGCTGTGGCCGACGATCAGGATGGGTTTGTCGCGGAAGCGCCGGCGCAGCAGTCCCGGAGTGCCGTCGATGATCGCCTGGAGGTGCCGCATGACGTGCCGGACGGCCAGGCCGGTCGCCTCTTCCTTCTTCTTCTGCCGTTCGAGCGTCTCAAGCTTGGTCGCGCGATAGCGCTCGATAGCTGCCGGAAGGTCGTCCACGACCGGCGCCAGCTGGAAACCCTGCTCGCTGTCCCACCGATCGCCCGGGCTCATCGGCACGCACAGGGGATCGCCGATCCCGCGCGCTGCGAAATAGGCGGCCACGTTCGCGCTGAAGTTGACAGTGTCGTTGAACGCGTAGGTTTCCTCATGGAGGAAGCAGTGGTTGCTGGCGAAGGGGATGGCGTATCGCGGTCGCACGGCGGCGCAGAAGCGTGCGAACTCGCGCGAATAGGCCGAAAGGTCGTCGAAAGTCGTATCCGGTGCATCGGTGAAGCGATAGCAGAGCCGCGAATTGGCCGAGCTGTGGCTGCGCATGGCGAAGTCGATGCGGGGATGGCGGCGCAGGATCTGCCGGAGCGGTCCCCCCATGAACTTGGCATCGTTGGCGTTGAGGATGACGACGCCATCGGCCTCGATCACCAGCGCCGAATCGGTAAAGGGACCTATCTGGTAGCTGGTCACCCGCAGATCGCCGAGATCGAGGCCAACGCCGTGGTCCAACTCGCGGACGTCGCGGCATCCCATCTTGCGGAGGTCGTCGATAATCCGCCGATCGGGCGTGCGGGGGACGAGGATCGTGCGATCGAGGCCGAGGCGACGCAGCGTGGGGCCGTGGAAATGGTCCCAGTGGAGATGCGAGAGATAGATGAAGTCGGGTGCCAGACCGTCGAGCAGGCCTTCGGGCGGCGGCGGAAAATTCCACCAGGATCGCCAATAGGCGCTGCCCGCAAGCCAGGGATCGCAGACCAGATTGACGCCGCCAGCTTCCACTTCGAGGCTGGCATGGCCGAGGATACGGAACCTCACAGCGCGCTCCTTCCGACTGTGCAGGTCATCGCGATTCCGGCGTTCACGCCCGCAGCAGCGCGGCGGCTTCGATGCTCGCGCGACTCACTTCGAGAATGTCGGCCAAGGGGATCGGGGATACGCCTCCGTGTCTTATTGCGTCGAGAAAGGCCTGTGCGCAGGCCTGCTGGCCCTTGTCCTGCTTCCAGCTCCGCTTCCGGCTGAAGCCGCCGAAACCCCAGCCTTCGAGCAGGCGGAAATTGTCGAGCCGCAGGATCTTGCCGCCCGCGAACAGCTCGAGCCGTTCTTTGGGAAAGCGGCGGTCGCCATTGGCCAGATAGTGGATCGTGCCGGTGGACCCGTCGGCGAAACCGAGCTGGATGGTCGCATTGTCCGGGCATGCGGACCGCTGCTCCGGCCGGCCGAGCGGCATCGCCCGCACGGTCTCGATCGGCGCCCGCGCGAAGAAGCGCAGAAGGTCGACGAAGTGGCAGGCTTCGCCGATGATTCGGCCGCCCCCGATTGCGGGATCCTGCGTCCAGTGATCTGTGGGAATCGCGCCGGCATTGACGGTCATGATCATGGCCTTCGGGGCCGAGATCGGACGGAGCAGCGCCTCTGCCCTGACGATCAGAGGGGCGAAGCGGCGATTGAAACCGACCATCAGCGCCTGACCCGTGCGTGCGAGCGCCTCGTCTTCGATCTCTGCCAGTTCTTCGAGGGACAGGCAGAGCGGCTTCTCGCAGAAGACATGCTTGCCGGCGCGCAGCGCGGCGAGAACCTGCCGGGCGTGGGCGTCATGCCGCGTGGCGATGACGACCGCATCCACGGCAGGATCGGCCAGTATCGCGTCGGGGTCGGTGCTCGCTTGATCGAAGCCATGTTTGCGGGCGAAATGGACTGCGCTGAAGCCGCCGCCGCTGACCGCGGTCCGCAGGCGTGCGCCGCCGGCCCTGAACGCCGGCATGAGGACGCGTCCGGCATAGTTGCCCGCCCCAAGAAAGGCGACGCCGGGGTTTTCGGCGGCGGCGGTGCTTTCGGACTGTGTCATGGTGACGCTGCGCAGGGCGACGCGCGCATCCGCTTCGGCATCCTCCGCATAGCGCAGCATGATGCCGAGCGAGGGCTCGTCCGAGGTGAGCAACGCAAAGGCGTGCTCGGTGTCGGACAGGTTGAAGCGATGCGAGATCAGCGGCGCAACGTCGATCGCGCCCGACGCCATGAGATCGAGGACCGCTTCGAAATTACGCTGCTCGGTCCAGCGGACAAATCCGATCGGATAATCCTGACCGCCGGCCTCATAGCTGGGATCGTAACGGCCGGGTCCGTAAGAGCAGCTGACCTGGAAGCTGAGCTCCTTCTCGTAGAAGTCGGCGCGGGAGAGATTGAGACCGACGACGCCGATCAGCACGATCCGGCCGCGCTTGCGCGACATCTGGGCGGCCTGGGCGACGATGTCGTTGCTCTTGCTCGCGGCGGTGATGAGCACCGCGTCGACGCCGGCGCCGCGTGAAAATTCGGCGGCGCGGCCAAGCACATCCTCGCCCGCCGCGGGGTTGATCACCTCCGCGCCGAACGTCCGGGCCAATTCCAGCCGCGCCGGATCGATGTCGATGCCGAGAACCCGGCAGCCTTGTGCGCGCAGCATCTGCACCGTGAGCAAGCCGATGAGGCCCAGACCGAACACCGCGACGCACTCGCCGAGTTTGGGGTCGGCCAGCCTTATGCCCTGCAGGCCGATGGCGCCGATCACTGTGAAGGCTGCTGCCTCGTCGCTCACCGCATCGGGAATGCGCGCGCACAGATTGCGGGGCACCGCGACGACCTCGGCATGGTTGCCGTTGCTGGCCACGCGGTCTCCGACAGAGAAGCCGTCTACGCCAGCGCCGAGATCCAGGATGCGACCGACGTTGCAATAGCCGAGGGCGATCGGCTGATCGAGCTTGCTGCGGACGGCGTCGACCGTCGCCGCCACCCCGTCGGTGCGCATCTTTTCGAGCACCTGGCGCACCTTGTCGGGCTGCTGGCGCGCCTTGTCGATCCAGCCAGCCTTGCCGAAGTCGACGAGCATTCGCTCGGTCCCTGCGGAGATCAGCGAATGGCTGGTACGGATCAGCAGCTTGCCGCGTCCGGCTTGCGGCGCTGGAACGTCGATCAGGCCGGTCACACCATTGCCGAGATTCTGGAGGATTTGCTTCACCCGCCGAACCCCGCCCGCGAGAACAGCGCGTCCTTCTCGTCCCGATTGGGATAATTGATCAGCACGGCGCGGTACTTCCCCTTGAACACGAACAAGCTGCCCGCAGCCGCCCCAACAAGGCCCTCCTGACGGATCAGTGCGGCAATGTCATCGAGCGACCCCGCGCCCCCCAGCAGCGTTACGGGTACCGTTACCGCCTCGCGCATTCGGGCGACGAAGTCCAGATCATAGCCACCCATTTCGCCGTCGCGATCGACCATGTTGATGACGATCTCGCCCGCGCCGCGCGTCTGCATCTCGACCGCGACATCGAGCGGCTTCCGGCCTGTCTTGCGCGTGCCATTGTGGGTCACGACCGTCTGGCCGCCAAGCAGTCCGGTCTTTCGCACGTCGAGCGTGACGACGATGCTCTGCGTCCCCACGCGGCGGGCGCTGCGGTCGATCAGCGAAGGGTCGGCGAGTGCGGCCGCGCTCAGCGAGACTTTCTCCACCCCCAGCGAGATGATCCGGTCCACCTCGTCCTCGCTGGCGATGCCGCCGCCATAGCACAGCGGCATCCGGCATTCATTGGCCATCCGCGCGATAAGCGCGCGATCGGGCGCTCTGCCTTGCCGCGTCGCATCGATGTCGAGGACGATCAGCTCGTCGACCGCTTTCTCGTTGAAGATGCGGACGGCGTTGATCGGGTCGCCGACATATTTGGGATCGGCGAAGCGCCGCGTCTTCACCAGGCCCCCCGCGCTGAGCAACAAGCAGGGGATGATGCGCGGGCGCAGCATCAGGCGACATCCACCGCGGCAAAATTGGCCAGCAGGCGGACGCCCCAATGGTGGCTCTTTTCGGGGTGAAACTGGACACCTGCAATATGGTCGCGTCGTACCGCGCAGCAGAAGCGCGTGCCATAATCGGCCTCGGCGATGGAGTAATGCGGTGCCGCCGGGGCTGCTGCGAAGGAATGCAGGAAATAGAAGCGTGGCGTGTCGAGCCCCGCGAAAAGCGGGTCGTCGGCGGACCGCAGGTCGTTCCAGCCCATGTGGGGAAGCGGCAGACCTTCACCGGGGTCGAGCCGCGCGACATGGCCGGCAATCCAGCCCAGCCCGGCAAGCTTTCCTTCCTCGCTCCGCTCCAGCATCATCTGCATGCCCACGCAGACGCCCAGGACAGGCACGCTGCGCCCCAGCACCGCCTCGTCCAGCGCGTCACGCAGGCCGGACTCCTGGAGGCGGGCCATGGCCCAGTCGAACGCCCCGACGCCGGGCAGGATCAGCCGGTCGGCCATCGCCAGTTCAGCCGGTTCGGTCAGCCGGCGTGCGCCCACCCCCAGCCTGCGAAAGATGCTCGCAAAGGCTTCCAGATTGCCGAGCCCGTAGTCGACGAGCCCGATCATCTCTTCCCGCCGCGCTCCATGCCGAGAAGCCGCATCGCGCGCGCGCCCATTTTGTAGACATGCTGTTGCGAGCGAAAATCGCGAAAGCTGCGTTTAGGCAGGGCCATGTAGCCGTTCAGTTCATCTACGCTGATGTCGAGTTTGCTGGCGACGAACTCGATCTCGCTGGCGATGGTTGCCTTGTCGTAGCTCGGCGCCTTCAGCCGCTCGAGCGCTTCCTCCCGCGTCATCTGGCCGGTCAGGATTAGGCTGGAATATTGGACCTTGCGGACGTCATAGCCAAAGCGTTCGGGCAGCCAGTAGCTTTCATAGAAACGGGTGAAGCGTGATTCGAAATGCTTCTGGGGATAGGGTTGCCAGCCGAAGCGCTCCATGAGGAACGCTCTGGCCTCCTTCTGGACATAGGGAATCTCGTTGAGCGGGCGGACAACCTTGATGCCCCGCACATAAGGCAGCCACAATTTGTGCCACAGGATCGACGTTACCGGGAAGCGGCGCAGTGGCATGGTGCCATAGCGGCGGTGGATGTCGCGCAACTGGATGCTGTCGGACTGATAGTACATCCATTCCATGGGGTTGCGCACGCATTCGGTGGAATAGTTGGCACCGGTCAGGATGTGCTTGATCCCGTGCTTCGCGGCGAAGCGATACATGGTGGCGAAAAAGGCATGGTCCTGCGGCGTGTCGATATGCGGCACGCCCGACTTGAAGAAGGCCAGTTGCAGGTCCTTCATCTCCTCCCAGTCGATGACTTCGGTGTAGAGGTCGAGGCCGAGGCCGTCGACGAGCCGCTCGATATTGTTCACCGCGATCTGGCTGTTCCAGCCGGCATCGACGTGAAACACCAGCGGCCTCAGTCCGAGCCGCTCCTTGGCGAGATAGGTGAGGTAGGAGCTGTCGATGCCCCCGCTCATGCCGATGATGCAGTCGAAATCGCGGCCACGACCGGCCTTGCGGATCGCCTCGATCGACGACTCGAGTTCGGCGCTATGTGTCTCGCTCGGCTGCCAGTCAGGCAGTATCTGGCTGTCGAAGGTCCGGCAATGGTCGCAGACGCCCTCTGCGTCGAAGCTGATCGCAGCGTCGGTGGTGTCCATCACGCAGCGCGTGCAGACCTGGTATTCGCGCATCATTCGGCAATTCGCTCCCCATGCGATCGCTCGAGTGTCGACAGGAGGAAATCAAAAGTCTGGTCGGCGCAGCGCTGCCATGAGAAACATTGCGCAATGGCTTTGGCACGAACGGCATAGGCGTTTGATTCCACCGGCTTACGTGCCAATGCCCCAACTGCATTGGCGATGCTTACCGGTGACTCCGGGTTAAAGTAGACGCCTGCATCCTGCAAGATGTCTGGCATCGGTCCCCTCTCCGAACAGGCGATAGGCAGGCCCACCGCCATCCCTTCGAGAAGCGTCACCGGCATGCTTTCGCAACTTGATGCGAACAGAAACATTTCGGCACGAGCCAGCAACTCCGGTATCTCCGCATGGGGCACGAAAGGGGCAAGCGTAACGAATTCGCCCTGGGGATCGTGCCTCGCCACTGCCATGCGCAGGCGCTGCATCGCGTGGCCGGAGCCGCCCCCGACCAGCGTCAGCCGTAGCGGTATCCCCTCCTTGCGCAGCTGTGCGATTGCCTCGACGACATGCCATTGATGTTTGTACGGCGCGGCGTTGGAGACGTAGATGCACTCCCGTAAAGACTCTTTGGCGACAGGTGCGCTCATGTCGAGGAAGCGCTGATCGATGCCATGGGGAACGATGGCTGTGCTGCGCAGCGGCCCGGTCACCAGGCCGATGCGCTCGGCGGAGTAGCGCGTCAGAAAAATAGCACCATCGGCCCGCCGCAATGCCGCAGACTGCAGACGGCGAAGGGCCTCGAGTCGCAGGCGCGCCTTGCCCACAGGGTAGCGATCGATCTCGCCCGGCTCGAACGGCAGCATGTCCTGGCTCATCGTCACGCTCGGGCGGAAAGGGCAGACGGACCCGGCGTCGACGTTGAAGAGCAGCTCGGCTCCCGCGCGCCTTGCCTCACCTGGCAGCAGGAAGCGTTCCCAGAACAGTTCCAGCCCCACCGACGCCTGCCAGCGTCCGGTCGAATGCTTATGTAACCAGGGTTGGTCGGGGACGCGGGCGAGCAGCCCGTCGAAGGCCCAGAGGTGAAGGGCTTCGAAGCCGTGGCGTTCCGGGTCGCTCCGGTCGATCAGCCCTATGACGTGCGCGACGGCGCCGCCGGAGCGGGCGCGGCATGCGTTGATGCCGAGGACGGGTGCCATGGTCACGAAAGGAGTGGGTCAGCGGGTCCGGGCGGTGCGGACGAGGAGGGAAAAACTGTCATCGGCGCACCGGGTCCAACTCATCTCCCGGGCTTTGCCATGGGCCTCGCGTGCGATCCGGTCGCGCAGGTCGGGAGACTCCACCAGACGGAGCAGAGCCGCTGCGAGCGACGCCTCGTCCTCGGGATCGAAATAGACGGCGGCCTCGCCCGTGATTTCGGGCATCGGTCCCCGGTCGGACGACAGTATCGGCAATCCGGCGGCCATATATTCTAGCAGGATGTTCGGACAGGCTTCACAGCTCGATGCGAACAGGGCGATGTCGGCGGCCTTCATTTCCCGGTCGATCTGATCGAACGGAATCGGACCGGCATAGCTGATCCACTGTCCCGCCTTGTCGAAGCGCTGCATCAGCCCCCTCAGCGCCTGGCGCCGGACAAGATTGGCAGGCCCGACCAGTCGCAGACGAAGGTCCCGGCCGCTGTCCTTCCGGGCTCGGGCCACGCCCGCGATCACATGGTCATGATGCTTATAGGGTTCGATCGGTGATACGTAGAGGAGGGTGAGCGAGCCTGCAGGCATATCCCCCGATATGCGGGGGGCCTTGTGAAAGCGAGTGCCGACGCCGTGAGGGATGATGGTGATGCGATCGGAGGCGATGCCGGGCACGGCCTCGATCATCGCGCGGGCATGTCCCGATAGCGAGATCACGGCATCGGCGCGGCGGAAGGTCGAACGTTGCGTCAGGTGCAGCAGCGTCAGTCGCAGCCGCTTGAGGCTCCAGCCATAGCGCGCTCGCTCGACGGTCTCGAAGGGCAGCATGTTCTGCGACATGGCGACGAACGGATGGAAGCTGCCGAAGAAGCTGCCGCCGGGGACGAGCAGGACATCGCAACCGGCGCGCTTTGCTTCTTTGGATAGGCTGGCGATCTGCCAGAAGCTGCGGTGAAAGATCGTAGCATCGCTGAGCGACCGCACCGGGCGCGGTTCAATCCATGGCCGGCAGGGCAACTGCTCCAGCGTATCCGGACAGCCCCAGACGATGATCTTCGAAAAGCCGTGCCGCGCGGGATCGGAGGCACCGAGCAGCTCGATCAGATGTGTGCGCCCACCCCCGCCAAGCAGGTTGATCGCGTCGATGCCGATGCGAGGCGCGTCGATCATATCGGGACCCGCAGCGCGTCCTCAGCCGGTCGCATCTTCGACGACATGGCGCAGCTGCCAGCCATTGCCGCTCTTCTCCCACAGATGCGGTGAGCGGAAGCGATCGACCGTCTCCCAAAATTCCGGATCGGTCATGCCGACATAGTCGAGGAAGTCCTCATAATATTTTGCCGGAAATTCCTGATCATATTTGCGGACGAGGTGAACGCCCTCGGAGCGCGTGATCTTGCCGTTCCGGATTTCCTGCGCGGCGTCATAGGTCGCGCGCCCGATGCCGAACTTGATCAGCGTCGTGAAATAATGGAACATGTCGATCTTGTCATCGATGCTCGAATATTTCGAATAGGTACCCGGCGTGCGCTCGGAATTGGCCTGGAAGCCGGTGTTCTCGACCGCGTAATAATAGCATTCCTGCGGGTCCCACTTCAGATAATAGCCAAGATAGTGGACCTCGATATTCTTTTTCTCGAGCTGTTCGGCAGAGGGCGGGATGTAGGGCGCAAAGTCGTTGATCGTGAAGCCATGGTCGCGGATGATGTCCTCAACCTGCACGCCGCCCAGCCGCATTTCCAACGGGTCCTGCGTGCTGAAGAACTTCCGATCCATCGTAGGCACGTAATTGTCGTCGGGGTTGTTGCCATATTCGGCCTGGTTCTCGCCATACATGACGAGCGGGATGTCGAATTTGGCTGCGATCGCCGGGCCAATGATCCGCTGACCGACGATGAACGGCTGGAACGGGTGCAGCAGATTCTTGAAGGCTAGGCTGGTCAGCAGCCGGTGCAGCTTGCCATTCGGGGTGAAGAGCAGATTGTCGTGGCCGCCGACATGGCTCCACGCCTCGAAGTTCTTCCAGCCGATGTCGGTGTAGAGATGCGGCGCCCAGGTCACCGTCAGCGGGTTCATGCCATAGCGATATTTCAGGACGTGCGAGGTGAAGGCGCTGTCCTTGCCCCCGCTGCCCGGCACGACCACGTCATAGCCGCCGTCGGTGCGCCGGAATTTGTCGAGCAGCGCGACCAGCTGGTCCTCGCGCTTCTTCCAGTCGATCCGGGCGTCCTTGACCTCATGATAGCGGCACGCATCGCACACGCCGTTTTCGTCGAAGCCGATCGTCGCCTTCTTTTCGTCGGCCTTGTGCTTGAACTCGACGGTCGAACTCGGCCGCTGATTGGAGATCACGCATTTGCGGCAGAAGACCACGTCGCTCGGGAGGCCGTAAAAGGCTTCAAGGCTCGACATTGACTGACCCTTCAAGACAGGAAGTTACGGAGCAGGCGGAGCCCGGCAGGACCGCTTTTCTCCGGGTGGAACTGGGTACCGATCACGTTTTCGCGCGCGATGACGGCGGCGAATTCGCGGTTGCCGTAATGGGCGGTCGCGACAGCAGAGGCGCTGTTCCCTGCGACGGCAAAGGAGTGAATGAAATAGAAGCGGGCATCCACTTCGATGCCGGCGAACAGCTCGTCGAGTGAGTTCGATCCAGCAGGACGGGAGAGCGGCAGCCACCCGACGTTCGGCAGCCGCTGCGTTCCCTGTGCCTGCGGATCTTCGAGTTTCTCTACTTGTCCCGGCAGGATCGCCAGTCCGTCCCATTCTCCGAACTCGGTGCTGCTCTCGACCAGTATCTGCATACCGAGGCAGATGCCCAGCAGCGGCGTGCCGCTCCCCGCCGCGTCCCGCACCAGATGGTCGAGCCCGGTCGCACGCAGAGCCCGCATGCCTTCACCAAAGGCGCCGACGCCGGGAAGGATCAGGCGCTGGCAGCCCGAGAGCTCGGCCGCATCGGAGCTGATGCATGGCTCGGCGCCGATCTCGAGCACCGCATTCGCCACGCTGCGCAGATTGCCGACGCCATAGTCGATGACACCCACCCGCATCGCTGTCATGCCATGCTCCCAGCCATGCAGGCCTCGACCTCGCCCCGGATGCGGGCCACGTCGGTACGGCCATAATGAAGCGCGCCGGCAACGGCGATCGCGGAGGGATGCGTTTCGGCGAGCAGCCGGCTCACATCCTTAGCCCCGGCATAGCCGCCGCTGACGATGATCGGGCGGCTCGTTGCCTCCTCAAGCGCGCGGGCAAGGGCGACGTCGAAGCCGCGGCCCGTGCCTTCCTGGTCGATCGACGTGACCAAGATCTCGCCGACGCCGGCGTTTTCGAGCTGGCGCGCCCAGTCGAGCACGTCGTGGCCCGACGGCTCGCGGCCATTGTCGATATAGGCGGTCCAGCCGCTGCCCGCGCGCTTGGCCTCTATCGACCCGATCAGGCATTGCGAACCGAATTTGGCGGCGATCTGCTCGACCAGGCCAATATTGCGGACGGCGCCGGTGTTGATCACCACCTTGTCCGCGCCGGCACCCAGCGCGCGCGACACGTCTTCCAGCGTCCGCAGTCCGCCGCCGATCGCGATCGGCACGAACACATTGCGACAGGCTTGCTCTATGATGTGGAACAGGTTGTTGCGGTCGTACAGGCTGGCGACCGCGTCCATGAACACGATCTCGTCGACGCCCTGCTCATAATAGCGAAGCGCGAGTTCGTTGGGGTCGCCGACCTTGCGCAGGCCTTCGAGATGGATGCCCTTGATGACATGCTCGTTCTTTACGTCGAGCCGGGCGATGATGCGTAGTGGCGATGCCATCAGCGCGACGCCTCCGAGTTCATCGCTTGCATAGTGGCTTCCACCCGGTCGAAATCCTCCAGCGTGTCGATGTCGAGCGACCGGTCGGTCGGCATCGGCACCGCACCAATCGACTCATAGGGCCATCCGCCCGCATCGCGAAAGGCGTCCGCCAAGAAAGCATAAGCGGCGCCGTTCGGCCGGCACGTCTCGGGCAGCGCCTGGCGGTTGCTGAAGCAATAGGCCGGGTCCGCCACCGGACGGAAGGCGTCGCCGTCGAGGATGCCGAACTTCAGCTGGCTGCGATCGACCGGCGCCACCGCCATCGTCATTGCGAAGCGGCCAGAAGCATGGAGATCGAGCACCGCCCGCAGGTCGGCATCGGATCGCAGCGGCGAGGTGGCCTGAAGGAGAAGCAAGGTTTCGGCATGGAGGTCGAACCGGCCGATCACGTCGCGCACCACATCGAGCATCGGCACGGTATCACCGGCCAGCTCGGGCGGACGCCGGAGGACGGTGCATCCCTCGGGGGGCGGCGCGGACAGGATGTCCTCGATGTCGGTTGTGACGATGCAGCGCCCCGCGACGCGCAGCGCCTGTCGCACCGCGTGCAGATAGAGCGGCACGCCCGCCAGCGGGCGCATATTCTTGCCCGGCAGCCCCTTGGAGCCGCCGCGCACCGGGACCAGCCCGATCACCTGGCCAGCGCTCGCCATCAGTTCGGCTCGTCGACGAAATATTTCTGCATCGGGACCGTCCAGGTGGTCGGCTGGGCGAGGAGCGCGGCGAAGCGCTCGGCGGCCGAACCGGTGCCGAAACCGGTATGGCGCGGATAGCGGCGGCCCCATTGATTGGCGAGGAAGGCTTCGATCGCCTCGCGGTCGAAAGCGGTGCAGCCCTGGACCGAGTCCGCACATGCGCGGTTTGCCTGGCGCGAACCGATGTCGAGCGAAGGCAGGCCCAGAAAGGGCGCCTCGCGCACGCCTGCGCTGCTGTTGCCCACGATCAGCTTCGCGTTGCGCATCAGCTCCGAGAAATAGGCGAAGCGCATCGATGGCAGGACGCGGAAGCGATCGCGCGGCAGCCGCCCGATGACCGCGTTGATGGCGTCCGATCCCGGATCGTTATTGGGCAGGATCACCACGAAGTAGCGACCCGAGGCCTCCAGTGCCCCGAACAGTGCCTCGGCCTGCGCGCCGATGCTGTCGGCTTCCGATGTGACGGGGTGGAAGACGCACACGCCATAGTCGGCCGATGCGATCTCATAATGCCGGAGCACTTCGGCAAGATCGACGCCCGACGGCTGGTCGTGGATGTCGAGTTCGGGCGACCCGATGACATGTACGGCATCCTCGGCCTCGCCGAGCCGAACGACGCGCCGCTTCGCCTCGTCCGAACTCACGAGGTGGATGCGCGACAGCTTCGTGTTGCAGTGGCGGAACAGCTCGTCGATCGTTCCCGAAACCTCACCGCCCTCGACATGCGCACAGAGCACATAGTTGGTGGCGCAGACCAGCGCACAGGCTAGCGCCTCGACCCGGTCGCCATGGATCACGACCAGATCGGGCTGAAGCTCCTTCAGATAGTCGGAGAAACCGATCACGGTCTTGGCGAGGATGATGTCCTGCGGGTCGCCCTGGCGCTGGTTGATGAATTCGACGACCTCGAAATGGCCCTTGCTGTGCACCTCGGACTTGGTGAGGCCATAGCGTTCGAGCATGTGCATGCCGGTGACGAAGAAAGTCACGCGATGGCCCTGCGCCTTGGCGGCCAGCGCCAGCGGTTCCATCTTGCCGTAATCGGCGCGCGTCCCGGTGACGAACAGGATGTTGCGCGCCGCCATGCCGTCGTCGTCGCGTCGGTCAGTCAAGATCGGACCATTTGAGCTGGGTATTGCGCGTCACCGCGCGATTGAGCTTGCGGCCGATCAGCGCGTCGAACTCGTAAGCTGGTATCTCGCCATTGCCCGGCCGCCTTGCCCAGATGTCCGCTTCGCCCAGCACAGTGCCGGCGGCGAGGTCGCGGTCGGCGACGATCGAGCCGCGCGCGAAGCGATAGACGTCTTCCTCGGGCGCGGTCCGCTGCTTGGGGTTGTGAAGCGCGGTGTGGATCTCGCGTGAGCGGTCGATCAAATGGCGCAGCTCAGCGGGGTCCATCGAGCAGGCGATGTCGGGGCCGTTGCGATAACGGCTGTCGGTATAGTGTCGCTCGACGATGCACGCGCCGAGCGCCACCCCGGCCAACGCCATTTCCGGGCCGATCGAATGATCCGAAAAGCCCACGAGCGCGTCGGGGAAGGCGGCACGGAGGTCGGTGATCCCGCGCAGCGAGACGATCTCCGGCGGGGAGGGGTAAAGATTGGTGCACTCGAGCAACGCGAACGGCACGCCGCTGGCGCGCAAAATATCGACCGATGCGCCGATCGAGGCGATGGTCTGCATCCCCGTCGACAGGATTACCGGCTTACCGAACCGGGCGATGTGCCGGATCAGCGGCAGATGGTCGGCCTCGCCCGAGCCGATCTTATAGGCGAGCACCCCGATCGATTCGAGGAAGTCGGCCGCCTTGCGCGAGAAGGGCGTCGACAGATAGATCAGACCCAAGCTCTCGGCGTGCGCCTTCAGCGCGATCTCGTCCTGCGGCGACAATGCGCAGCGGGCCATCACTTCCCAGATCGACACGTCGGCATTGGGTGGGAAAATCGACTTGGCCTCTTCGGTCATCTCGTCGTCGACGAAATGGGTCTGGTGCTTGACGCACTCCGCCCCGGCCTTGGCAGCAAGCGTCACCATCTCGCGCGCGACGTCGAGGTCGCCGCCATGGTTGATCCCGATCTCCGCAATCACCAGCGGAGGATGTTCGGGGCCGATAAGTCGATCGCCTATGCGCATCTCATACCTCTATGCGAAAGCCGTGCCTGCGGCTGTGACCTGCGCCACGCCTGTTCCGATCCGCGCTTGTTCATGAAATCGCCCGCCGGTCCAGCCCTTGCAGGATGTCGGCGACACGATCGGGCATGGCCGACGCGGGAAGCGGCTCGGCGAACTCATCGAGCCAGGCCCGGTGCGCTGCGGGATCGATCGGTCGGCCCACGGCATCCGAAACGGTGTCGAGCTGATCGACCGCTTCGACCGGGATCGATCCCGGATAGCGCGTAAACAAACGGCCATGTCCCCGGCCGGCAAGTTTTCCGCAGCTGATCAGGAAAAGCGGCAGGCCGAGCATCGCCGGCACCGCACCCGCCGAGGAGGGTTCGGTCATCGCCCCAGACGCCGCACGCAGCCCATCGACGAAATCCGCATTGTTGTAGACGCGATACCCCGCCGCCCTCATTGCATCGGCCAGGCCCGACCGGACCGACGCCGGGTGTGGCTTGACCGCCAGTCGCAAGCCCTGCCGGCCGATAGCGGCGGCGATGCCGTCGAGATGCGCGATATAGTCTTCGCGCGATGTGAAGCGGATCGCATAGGCGAGCAGTCCCGTCTCGATATAGATGAGTTCGCCATTGCCGCTCCGGCTCAGCCGGCTGCCGAGGTCGGTCGGCTGAAGCCCGAACTGCATGAAATCAGGATTGCCGACAGCGAATATATGGTCATCGGGAAGGTGGTATTGGCGCATCTCGGCCATGTCGCCCTTCACATATACGCAACCCGCCGTCGTTCGGACGTCGGAGGGTAGCGCGGCGCCCGTCCCGCCGGTCAGCCGGCTTTTCAGTTCGCGTCCGAACTCGATCCAGTCCCCTGTGCTGCGCGCCGTCGCCGCCACTGCGGAGAGATAGCGCGGCATGACGTGGCGCAGATTGCGGTAAATCTTGCCCGCGTAGAGCTGCATGTTGTTCCACGGGCTGATCTCGAAATTGACCGCCTCCATCATCGGCGGTGCGGCGCAATAGATGCCGTGGAACAGGTGAAGCGTCGGGATGGCGAGCTTGCGGGCGTGGCGGATCATTGCCTGATGCGCGAAGGCGCGCGTCGACAGGAACAGCAGGCAGGCGGGGCTTTCCTGCCGCAAAATGTCGCCGAACGAGCGGCGGCCATAATAGCGGATGTCGCGCACCAGAACGCCGTCGCGCTCCTCCTCAAGGGGACGGCCCGTTTCATGGCCCCAGGACCCCAGGTGGATCAGCATCAGCCGATAGCCGCGCGCGCGCAGCGCGGGGACGAGTCGCGCATAATGCGGCAGCCCTGCTGTCCAGCCATCGAAAGCGAGGATCAGCCGTTCAGCGCTCATGCAGTCAGCCGATTGCGTACGAAAGTTTCGACCTGGCGGGCGCGGTCGGCGATATCGTGGCCACCCGCGGCCAGCCGCGCGGCGGCGGCGGCCACGAGACGCTCGCGCAGTCCCGCCTCTTCGCGCAGACGGCGGCACGCGGCGACCAGTTCGCTGGGGGAGGAGAAGAATAGCGCTTCCTCGCCTTCGCGGAAATGGCCCAGCGCCTCGTCACTGCGTTCGCAGACGAGCGCGCCCCCGGCTGCGACGATCTCCAACGGCCGCTCGGTCCAGCTGTCGCGGTTCAGCCGTGAAAAGAAGCAGAGTCCGGCCCGGCTGTCGCGATAGAGCTGGCTGTAGCCGGCGCCGAAGATCGGATCTGCGGGCAGCAGATGCGCAAGCCCGGCCGAGCGGAGGGCTCCGCTCCACTTCGCGCCGTGAACCGCGACCCGGAGACCGGCCGCGTCGAGGGCCCGGATAGAGTCGAGGCGACTGTCGGGTTCGAAGTGGCCCAGGAAGGCGGCATCAGCGATAAACTGCCTGTTCCGCGGGTTCGGCGATGTATCGTCGACCGCTTCGGCGCCCAATCGCACCCGGTCAAGCGCTGGTGGACAATGTTCGACATGCCGCGCGCCGGCGGCGCGATAGGCGTCCACATTGTGTCGGCGATAGACGAAATGCGCGTCGTAGGAGGGTAGCGCCCGGCGGAAGCGTCGATGCAGCCCGGCCACGCGGTGCGGCGAAAAGGGATCGTCGTTGAAGTAATTCGTGACGACTGCGCCCTCCGCCCTGATAGCCTCCACATCTTCCCTGGTGAAGGCGAGCGGCAGGCGGAAATGCACCCAGTCCGGTCGTTCGCGCCGGCAAAGATCAAGGAGCGCCGCCCGCATATGCCTGTGCGCTCTACCGATGTGCAATCGCCGCGCGAGCCAGGTCAAAGCCTTCGGGCCCGTCACCGCAGCATCCGATCTGAACGGGATCACGCGCCAGCCCGCCGACCGAAATGCGGCGATCCAGCCGCTATCGCGATCAGGTTTGTCGGACAGTGAGCCGACATAGACGAGGGTGCGGATGTTCATAAAGGATCGGGGTTGGCGGGCTGTCAGATCGCCAGAACAGCGGAAGATAGGCCAAGCGCACTCCACATGGCGCCGGCGGCGATCAGCGCCAGCAGGATTGTGATGAAGATGCGATAGAACCGCGGGATACTCAATTGCGCGATGAAAGGCAGGATCAGCACGGTCGAGACCGTTACATAGGTCACATGGCCATAGCTGATCAGGCCGGCTCCCATGATCGATCCGAAAAAGATCAGAGTGGCGAGGGTCGCTGGGTTTCCGAGATCGATATGGCCCATACGCCAGCTCTTCCAGAGAAGATACAGGGCGGTAAGATGGAAAGTCGCCTGCAATACATCCTCCGCGAAATATTCGCGGCCAATAACCGAAGCATCGAGCATCTGTGTCCAAGGAAAAGGACCCGAGAGGCTGCGGATTACATCATAAAGTAAGCGGAGGCCGCCTCGATTAAACGAGAACTTCTCGCTTCCCAGGTCATACACCAAAATGCTGCTTGTAAGTGACAGGCCGATGAGCAGCAGTGCGCCGCCGGCCGCTAGGCCTGAGGCGACGGCGGTCACGCTCATTTTGCGACCGGCGGCAAGTTTTGCTACAAAAGTAATAATCGCATTGACGAAGTAGACGTTTCGGAGCGCCATCATTGAAAATGCTCCAAGAAGCAATGATGGTGCTCCTTTGAGACTTGGCGGTGCCAAAATGCACAGGATTCCTCCGGTCACCAAGAAGAATTGCCCGACGGAATCTCTCCATTGAATTGTGGATATGATACCGAAAGGTTGCATCAGAGCGATGACGAAGACGATCTGCGCGCAAGCACTGCCGCTGATGCGATAGGCGAAGCGAGCCGCGATCAGCGCGACTAGGCAGTTGTGCAGCGCATTAAATGGACCAAAATTGAGAAAATGTTCATTTCCGCCAATAAAAAACAATAGTCCAAAATAAGGATAGAGAAAAGAATTTTTTTGATCAAAGAAATCTGAGGGAAGCCAGCTGAATCCATAGCTGTTCCAGAAGTCCGACACTCTCCCGGATGATATACTAAGCGCCTCATAATCAAGAATAAATTGGAACGAAGGATTAAATGTGTCGAAATAAGAAGCATCAAACCATGATAAATAATGAGTAATGCCGATCGTAACGCGCAGAAAGAAAATTGCGAAACCAAATATTGCTAGCTTCGAGTTAATCATCCTTTGTTGTACAGAGATCCAAAGTGCGACTGTCCATCCCACCAAGGCGCTCACTATTGTTGCGCCCATGCTGACGCCAGGCATGGATCTTGGCTGAGCAATTATGGCCAGTAGGATCCAAAAACTGACCAGACCCATAAGTGCGGGCCAGAGTATTTGCCAAGCATTCATCGGGTCCTTTCCGGAGTTGGACCGGGAAGGTGCCGACTGCGCAGTCACTTTCATGTCAGTGCGGTATCCCATTTGGCGACAGCGGCCCGGTCGTAAAAGGAAAGTGCCGTTCGGCGTGCTTGAGCGCCGATAGCGCGCCTGAGCTCAGGATCGGTGTCGAGGCGTACGATCTTCTGCGCGAATTCATCCAGCTTCCCTGCACTCGCTACCATCGCATTTTGGCCATCCCGCAGGATATCTGCGTGGGCCCCGACATCAAAGGCGATGACCGGCTTTCCCAGATACAGGGCTTCCTGGAGTACAAACTCCCCTGTCGTGGGATAGAAGCTCGTGAGGATCAGCCCGCGTGCACGCGAAAGGAACGCCACATAATCCGATCGGGATTGCAGCCCATAGACGATCTCTAGTCTGCCGCTGTCGCAGAAAGGCTGCAGGCCGAAGCGATCAATGATTTCGCGCGCTTCCTCGGTCCGATAGATTGACATCTTTATGCGGACGGTCGGCGGCAGGCGTGACAATATTCCAGCTAGCAGATGAAAGCCCTTCTGCATGATCGCTTGCCCGGTGATCGCGAAGTAGCCGTCGTCGGTCGGCATCCATTCTTCCAGGTCCGAAGGATCAAATTGGAAAGTGACCTGCGCTAAAGCGCTGGTCGCTACTCCTGTCAGGGCGTGGATTGCAGTGTGGCCCCTACTGTAACCAAGGACCCGGTTCGCCTTGCGGATTTCCCGGCGCAACAAGGTGCGCACGATTGCCGATTTGATGAATTGGCCGAAGCGGTCTGGATTGTAGCAGCGATTTTTGAAGGCTGGGATTTCCGGCACTGCTGCACAGGCAGTGCAGGGGCCGTCGGCGAGACCTGCATAGACGCGCGTGCAAAAAAAATCGTTTATATAGAATAGGAACGCAGTCTTTACGCCTCTGCGGCGTGCGCGTCGCACGAGCGCAGCCGGCTTCTGAATGCCGCCTACCATGAGCAGATAATCTGGTTTGAAGATATCACATAGATTGTCGAACCACGCCGTCAACTTGGGCGAAACGATATGTTCGTACCAGCGAAAGTTGGTAGGTGCCGATTGATACATGGCCCCCTCAGGGACGGAGGCGCCTGTGTCTATCGCTCTCCCGATGACCCAAACCTCATGGCCAAGCGACAGGAGTTGTTTCACTGTTGCTGACGCTGACAGTGTGCCAGAAAAATTTCCATCGGGGATGTCCGGCATCAGCAGAATGCGCATTAATGCTCACCGCGATGATTTGAAGTGTTGGACCGCGTCATGCGGCCATCGGTGAATTCGGTTGCGCTATGTCCGGGGCGCCGGGATCAAGTTTTCGGTCGAGCAGATTGATCCACCTTGTGGGTTCCAAAATCGTGAACCGGTGGCATGTCCCAGGTTCGATTAGAAACACGTCGCCTGCCTTTGCCGTCACCTTTTGGATTTCACCAACCGGCTCCGACGCTTCAATGCGTTGCAGCGTGATCTCGACTTGTCCTTCGAGCATGATGAAGGCTTCGGTCGTCGTTTGGTGATAATGGTTACCCCGCACCATATTGGCTTCCGAGAAAAACATATTGGCTTCTTCCCAGCGGCCAAAATCCAGGAGGCCGCGCATGCTGCCGCGCGCGTCTGATCGGTCCATATAAGGCTGGACGAAACGAATCATGAGCAAGTCTCCGGCGCAAAAGCATCAAGGGAGGAGGGCGCATAGGCCAGCAGACTGTCGCTCGTGAGCAGGGACAGGTCCGGCTTGAGCAGTGATTTAGCGAAGTCCACCTGTGCAGGCTGTATCAGGGTTGGCGAAAATCCGAACATTTCGCACACGCGTCTGCCAAACGCGTAACGCGTTGTGCGCGGCCCGGCGAAGTTCAGCGGACCGGACAGACTCTCATCACGTAACAAGCCCGCTATCGCGCGGGAGAGGTATAGCGGTGGGGTAGGCGAGAATGCCGTGTTGTCGAACAGCGTGACCGCGTTCCCACTCTGCAGCTCGCTCGTGAGCCATGCAAGAAACCCCCCTTGGCTGCTCATGACGGCAGAGGTTCTTAAAGCCGTGCTTTCGGGCAGGGCTTCGCCAATCAGTTGCTCCGCGCGCTGTTTGGAGCGTCCGTAAACGGTGTCCGGCGCAAGGCTGTCGCAGTCGCGATAGCGACCTTGCTGTCCGGGGAAGACATAGTCACTGGAAATATAGATCAGCCGCGACCGCTTAGAGGATGTGCTGAGCAGCGAGATCAGGTTCGCGATGGGACGATCGTTGAGGTTGACGCTCAAATCCGGCGCCCGTTCCAGCGCAGCGACGTCCTTCGATCCGGCCAGCCACAGAATGGCATCTGCCCTGCTTTCGGCAATCCCACGCGAGATGCTGTCTATATCGGTGATGTCCATCGCGATGCCCTGCGGCATGGGATGGCTGTTGTACGTGCCGATGACATCTATCGCCGGGTCGATCACCGGCAAGTCGCGTAGAAGGTGGCGGCCGATCATGCCGGAAGCGCCAACGATCAGGACGCGCATTCGACACTCCCCAGCGAGGCATGCGCCTTGTGCAGATCTGCGGGTTTCATCACATGGCTCAGCGCCCACATCCATCCGACATAAAGCGCGGACGCAAGACACAGCGCAACCATCAGTCCGGAGAGGCCGGCCACATAGGCGCCCGCCGCGTTGAGCGCGGCGAAGCTTATGGCAGACAGGATCTGCGGCACGAGAAGTGAGCGGGTCTTGAGCAAGCTGCTGATTCTGATCCCAAGGACGTGGTGGCAGGCCTGCAGGCCCGCCGCGGCGGCCATAAGAGGCATGAGATACGAGGAGGACCGGAACTCTCCGGAAGTGAACATGGCAAAAATCCAGTCATGGAGCAGCAGAAAGCCAATCGTAGCTGCAATGGTCAGCCCCAGCATGGCGCGGGCTATGCGAGCGGTCACGTTATAGACTTGAGCAATGCGCGCTGCGTCGCTCGCATCGCCCGCCTTCTGGAACATGATGGGCGTCAGCAGCGTCACGAGCAGCCCTGAAGCGGTGGTGAGGGGGGCGAACCCGAGTTGATAGAGGACTGCATATTTGCCTACGTCGGCTGGGCCCGCGAAAGATTGCAGTGCCCATCGGTCGGATGAGGTCTGCAACCAAGTGAATAGGCCCCATCCTATGAAGGGCCAGGCATAGTTCCAGAAGTCGTTGATCCACTGTCGAGGTGTCTGGCTGAATGCGGGAACCGCCGCCGGCTGTGCTGCCCGGCGCGCCAGCAAGCGACGGAGGAAGACTATCTGCGACAGGCTCACCAATGCCGCGGACGCGGCGTAGCCCCAGATGGCCTTGTCGCCGCCAATCCCGAAAGCGCGCAGGAAAAGCAATGACAGGCCGATCTTCAGCCAGGCATCGGCCGCGGAATGGAAGGCAACGATCTTGCGTTGTCGCGCTGCCGTCTGGATCCCGTTCAGCGTTGCATTCAAGCCGCTCGACAGGGCCAGAGCCGAGGCCGCAATCGCGATTGCCATCCATTCCGCGAAACCGGCGAGGTGGAGGAACAACAGTAGGCCGCAGCCGAGCGCAATGACGACCAGAAATGCGAAACCGACGATCCGTCGGGCGCCCGCGATATAATTGTCCCGATCGCCGCGTTCGTCGGCAATGCTCCAGAAACGGGACAGAGCGTTGGAGATGCCGCCCGTGATCATCTGGTTGGCGAGACCCGCTATGGTCAGGCCCAATGCAAGCTTCCCATAGTCCGCGGGTGGCATGGCCCCGGTCAGGGCTCTGACAAGCACAAGCGAGCCTGCGACGACGGCGGCTTGGCCAAGAGCTATCCAGAACCCCTCGGCACCCAGTCGGCGCCAGCGATCCGAGCGTGTTTCGATAGCTTTCGTCATTGCCGGTTTGTCAGAACCGTGTCCATCGTTGCGGCACGCTGTCTGCGTTGATGAAGTTTGCGGCGGCGGCAATGATGTGGTCTTCGGCTGGCGCCAAAGCCTCTGCCAGCCAGGCTCCCCACCAGTAGAAGCTGCTGTTGGTGATCACATGATGGCGGCAGCGGGTCATCAGCCACAGGCTTTCGAGCGCGTCGGCAAAGCCTTCGTCGCCGGTCACGAACAGCGGCGCGGAAGGAAATTTAAGCTGGGCAAGTTCGGGCGCACGGTGGCTGCAGAAGATCAGATAGGTGGCGTCGGGCGCGCGGGCGTGGATCGTCTCGATCGCACCGTTTATCTCGTCCATGGCCTTGAGCCGGCCAGTGCTGCTGTGGGCACCGGGATTGCGTGCCTCCTCATACAGCCGGATCCCGATCGCGACGCCCGGATTATGTCCTAGGCGCTGCCCCAGTTCGATCGCCGGTAGGCGTGTGGGCGCCGGCGGCGCCAGCTCGGCGGCAAGGCGGTCGGCGCAATGGTCGAAATAGAGCGGGCTCTGCCAATAGCCGCTCATCCACACGTCGCTGCGCAGAGGGGCGGATAGCAGCGCGGGATCATAGGCGCGGTCGGAGGCCTCGGTCCGGAAACGCGGGTTGCCGGCGAAGGTCGGTCGCTGTGCGGCGCGGCCGGGTGCCAGGCGCTTGCGGACCGCAGCGCGGATGCGCCCGGTCCAGAAGGGCAGCCGCTCCAGCGGTGAGGCGAGGCGAGCTTCGATCGGCAGCCGGCCCAGTTCGAAGCTACGCCGATATTCGACGTCGCGGACAAAGCCAGACCAGGGATCGACGACCAGTTCTGCGCCATGACGCTCCGCCAGCCCGCGCGCGGCGGCATATTGGAAGAGCTGATTGCCCAGCCCCCCACTCAGCATGGTGACGACCTTAGCCATGGCTTCGCTGGCGCCCGTTCTCAGTCCCGCAGGTCCGGGCGATCGCGGACGAAGGCGTCGTAGCTGAGCGAAAGCCCTTCGCGCGTGCCGAGGCGCGGGGACCAGCCGAGTGCCTTGATCCGGCTGACGTCGAGCAGCTTGCGCGGGGTGCCGTCGGGGCGGCTGGGGTCCGTCTCGATGCGCCCCGTATAACCGCTGATAGACGCGACCATCTCGGCAAGTTCGAGGATCGAGACATCCTCGCCGCAGCCGACATTGACGTGCATGGCATCCGAATAATGCGTCATCAGGAAGGTGAGGGCATCGGCGGCGTCGTCGACATGGAGGAATTCCCGCCGCGGCTGGCCGGTGCCCCAGATGGTGACACTCTCCGCGCCCTGCTCCTTCGCAACGTGGATGCGACGGATCAAGGCCGCCGCGACATGGCTGTGCTCGGGATCGTAGCTGTCTCCCGGCCCGTGGAGATTGGTGGGCATCGCCGAGATGAAGTCGCGGCCATGCTGCATGCGGATCGCCTCGCACAGCTTGAGCCCCGCAATCTTGGCGATCGCATACCATTGGTTCGTGGGCTCCAGCGGGCTGGTGAGCAGCGCCTCCTCGGGGATCGGCTGCGGCGCAAGGCGCGGGTAGATGCAGGACGATCCCAGGAAGAGCAGCTTTTCGACATCATGGGCAAGCGCCGCCATGATAACCGCCTGCTGGATCGCCAGATTGTCGGCGATGAAGTCGGCGGGCAGCGAAGAATTGGCGTGGATCCCGCCGACCTTCGCCGCTGCGAGGAACAGGGCGTCGGGGCGGCGATCCTTCATCCACCGGTTGACCGCCGACGGGTCGCGCAGGTCGACCTCGGCGCGATCGACGGTCAGGATCTCACAATCCTCCGCGCCGAGGCGACGAACCAGCGCCGACCCGACCATGCCCTTATGGCCGGCCACGAAGACGCGCTTGCCGCGCAGCGAGAAGAGGGCAGGCGCCATGTTCCGGGGGTCGTCCATCTGTCCTTCCTTCAGGCGTCGTCGCGAAGACGGCGATAGTCGGTCTCGCGCGCGATCACCCTGAGATCGTCCTCGACCATCTCGCGCACCAGATCGGCGAAGCGCGTGGTCGCGCGCCATCCCAGCACCGATTCGGCCTTGCTGGCGTCGCCGATCAGCAGGTCGACTTCGGTCGGCCGGAAATAGCGCGGATCGATCTCGACCAGCGTCCGCCCGGATTCGGCGCAGCGGCCCTTTTCCTCGACGCCCTCGCCGCTCCATTCCAGCGTGATGCCGACCGCCGCGAAGGCGAGTTCGGCAAAGGCGCGCACGGTGTGCGTCTCACCCGTCGCCAGGACATAGTCGTCCGACTGGTCCTGCTGAACGATGCGCCACATGCCTTCGACATAATCCCGCGCATGGCCCCAGTCGCGCTGCGCGTCGAGATTGCCGAGGAAGAGCCGGTCCTGCGCGCCCAGCTTGATCGCGGCCGCCGCCCGCGTGATCTTGCGCGTGACGAAGGTCTCGCCCCGGATCGGGCTTTCATGGTTGAACAGGATGCCGTTCGACGCATGCATGCCATAGGCTTCGCGGTAGTTGACCGTGATCCAGTAGGCGTAAAGCTTCGCGGCGGCGTAGGGCGAACGCGGATAGAAAGGGGTCGTCTCGGACTGCGGCACCGCCTGGACGAGGCCATAAAGCTCCGACGTCGATGCCTGGTAGAAGCGCGTCTTTCCTTCGAGTCCCAAAATTCGCATCGCTTCGAGCAGGCGCAGCGTGCCGATCGCGTCGGCATTGGCGGTATATTCAGGGGTTTCGAAGCTGACCTTCACATGCGACTGGGCGGCGAGATTGTAGATCTCGTCGGGCTGCACCAGCTGGACTATGCGGATCAGGTTGGTCGAATCGGTCATGTCTCCATAATGGAGGTGGAGCTTGCGTCCCGACGATTGCGGCTCGTCGATCAGATGATCGATCCGTGCCGAATTGAAGCTGGAGGACCGGCGCTTGATGCCATGGACCTCATAGCCCTTCTCGATCAGCAGTTCGGCCAGATAGGCCCCGTCCTGCCCGGTGATGCCGGTTATGAGCGCTCGCTTCGCCATGAGTCCTTCGGTTCGCTGGGGGTAAGGGGGGTAGGCTGGTCCTGTCCGCCATCGCTGGCGGACGCGACCTTGTCGCCATAGTCGAGGCGCAGACTGTCTATCTCCGCCTTGATCGCTTCATATTCGGCCATCTTGCGACGGATGAACCGCGCGGCGAGCTTGGCCCGGTGGGCTATGCCCTCGGGGGTCAGCACATAGACGTAGCGCAGCTTGTTCTTCGCGGCCTGGAAGTTCTCGATCTTTACGTGGCCCTTGGCGACCAGCGCGCGCAGGCAATAATTTACCCCGCCAAGGCTGACACCCAGCGCAACCGCTATATCCCGCTGGCTCGCCGACGGATTTTGGTCGAGCAGGCGCAGGATACGGAAATGAATATCCTCCTGGCGGGTTGTGTCGCTGTCGCTGGTCATAGGGGTACGTTTGCGCCGGGCAAGCTACCGCACGGCGCGGGAAATACCCCCACCGATGCGATTGCCAGAACGTCCCGGACGGGCCTGTTCACGCGTGAACGTCTAGACGCTTTTCGCACGTTCGCAAGGGTGGGCGAGCGGGCCGCACGCTGTCCCTCCCTCCGGTGCGCAAGGCTCATGGTGCGGCGATATCGCGAAGGTGCGGTGTCGGCTGGATTGACTCCGGCGACAGAGGAACCCACTAGTGTTCAACCGTGAACGCTCGGACCGGGGGATTATGTCGGACGCGTCTGAAATGCAGCAGCCCTGGTATGTGGCGCAGCTCAAGCCCAATGCGGGGGCGATTGCCGAGCGCAACCTGCGGCGGCAGGGGTTCGAGCTGTTCGCGCCGTTCGAGGACTGTTCGGTGCGCGGAGCCCGGCAGTTCCGCACGATCCGGCGACCGCTATTTCCCGGCTATCTGTTCGTGCGCGCGGTGGGCGATGCATGCGCTTCTCCCGCAGCGGCGCTGCGCTCGGTCAACGGGACACAGGGGGTCGTCCGTCTGGTCGCCTTCGGCGCTCAGCCCGCGCCGGTTCCGCCGGGTTTCGTCGAGGCATTGATCAGGCGCTGCGACGAGGCCGGCCGCATGCTGCCGCCGCAGGCGCTGTGCGAGGGTGACCGGGTGCGCCTGGCGACAGCGCCGTTCGTCGACATGGTGGGGGCGATCGAGAAGATCAGTGCCGAGCGGCGCGTCTGGGTGCTGCTCGACCTGCTGGGCACGAAGGTCCGTCTTTCGGCGTCGAGCGACGATCTCGCATTGGTCGGCTGACGGCGTAGCCGTTCAGCCGAGAACGGCGACGCTGCGGAGGATCAGGCGCACCAGTTCGGTCTGACGGCGCACGCCGACCTTGTTGAGGATCGTCTTGCAATAGGTGCGGACGGTGTTCTCGGTCAGCTTCAGTTTCTCCGCCGCTTCCGTCAGGCAGGAGCCGGTCGCGAGCAGCGTCGCGAGATGCGCTTCGGACGGGGTCAGATCGAACAGCTGGGTCACCAGCCGCTCGATCGGCTGCGCCTCGTCGTCGCTACCCGCGAAATAGACGACGACCGCTGGCGAGGACTCGTTGCTGAAGGCACCGGTCGGGCGGATCGATTTGACCAGCACGCCGATATGCCGGTCGCAGCGGCTGTCGACGCGCAGCGCCTGGACGAAGGGTTCTTCGGAATTGGCTCGCGCGGCTTCCAGCGCGTCGGCGATCAGCGCCTGCAACTGGGCATTGGCGGCCTGGTCGGCGAGATAGGGCCGGTCTCCCACGACATGCGCGACAGAGCGCGATGCCAACATCCGCTTGGCCGCGCTGTTGGCCCGCAGGATCTTGCCCTGGCCGCTCAGGATCAGCGTGCAGATGGTCAGCCGGTCGAGCGTGTCGATCAGCGCCTGCAATTCGGTCTCCTCGCGACTGATCCGCGCGAAGATTGCCAGTGACCGCTCGATATGCGGGCGCAGCGCTGTCAGCATCGCCTTGTCTGCCGGACCGAAATTGGGCGCTTCGGGGCCGTTGATCAGCCCGATATTGCCCTCCCAGCCGCCGGGCTCGGAAATATACATGCCCAGCTGATGCTCGACGCCATAAGGTCGCAGCACTTCGCGGTAGAAACGATTGGCGTACAGCGTCTCGCGGTCGACCACCTCGTCTAGCGTGTGGATCGCGCCGGGCCGGTCGAGCGCGTTGCGCAGCGGGTCGAGATGGCCGAGTTCGGCATGGGTGCCGTGGATGCGCCGCGCCTCTGCCTCGCCGATGTCGGGACGCCGGCCCCATATCACCAGCGGCGGCGATCCGCGCCGGCTGAGCCGCAACACGATTGCGGCGCTACGCGCGCCCATCCGGGCGCCGAGCTCGTCGAGGAAGCTCCCCCAGGGCGGCGATTCCAATGGCCCGCTGTAGATCAGCGAGATCAGCTCGTCCGTATCCGACAGGGGGCGGCTGACCGGCATCGCTCCGCGTCCCTCAGGCCGCGATCGCGTCGAGCGCACGGCGATAGCCGCGCATGCCCAAGGCGAGCATCAGCGTCATCAGCGGCAGCACGAACAGGCCCGTGATGACGATCGCGTAGCGCAGCGCACCTTCGTCGCCGAAGCCGAAGTCGGTTATCGCGGCGATCACGCTGGAGCCGAGGCCCAGCCCGATCAGATTGACGTTGAGCAGGGTGAGCGCGGTGACCTGTCCGCGCAGCCGGTTGGGCGTCACGTCCTGGATCGCGGTCAGCAGCACGCCCTGCGAGGCCTGGCCGACCAGCGTGCCCACTGCCATGAAAGCCAGCGCGAGCGTCGCGGTGGGCATCAGCGGCCCGAGGATGAGCGGCACCGCCTTCAGGATCGTGGCGATCAGGACGATGCGCAGATTGGCGTCCTTGCGTCCACGCCGCATCCAGCGCCCTGCGAGCCAGCCGCCCGCGATGGTGCCGACGGTGCCGCAGACCAGCATCAGCGTGCCGTAATAGAGGCCGACCTGGGCGGTCGTCAGGCCATAGGTGCGGATAAGGAAGGTCGGGTACCAGAGGCTGACCCCGATCGCGAGCAGCCCGCTGAGCGCGGTGACGCCGATCAGCATGCCGTAAAGCCGCCAGCGTTCGACGACATAGGCCATCGCCTCGCGCAGCGGGACGCCCTTGTCCGAACCGAAGCCAGCCGTCTCGCGCCGCGCGGGTTCGCGGATCGTGGCGACCAGCGCGGCGACGATGACGCCGGGCAGGCCGACCATGACAAAGACCTTCTGCCACGGTGCGAGCGCGTCGAACAAGCCGATCCCAGTCGGTGCGCTCGTCGCGAAATGCGCGAGCAGCGCGCCGCCGATGATCAGCGCGAGCCCGCCGCCGATCGGATAGCCGATCGCATAGAGACTGATCGCTAGCGGGCGGCGCTCTTTCTCGAAATAATCGCTGATGACCGAATAGGCCGAGGGGCTGAGCGTCGCTTCCCCGACGCCGACCCCCACCCGCGTCGCGAACAACATGGCGAAACTGCTGGCGAAGCCGCACAGCATCGTCATCATCGACCAGAAGAGGACGCCGATCGTCATCAGCACGCCGCGCCGGTGCGTCCGGTCGACATAGCGGCCGATCGGCAACGAAGCGACGCTGTAGAGCAAGGCGAAGGCGAAGCCTTGGAGCAGGCTGATCTCGAAGTCGGTGAGCCCCATGTCGCGCTTGAGCGGGACGACGAGCAGGGTTAGAACGCGGGCGTCGATCGCGCTGAAGCTGTAGGCGATGAACAGCACCGCCACGACATACCATCGGTAGAGGCCGGGGCTGGGCGAACGCAGGATGTCCGTCTGCGCGGCGGTGCTGGTCGCGTGCATCTTACCAGGCCGAGACGGGGTCGGTGCGGGCAAGGAGTCCGTCGGTCCGTTGCCGGATCATCGCGTCGCCCTGCTCGCTCTCGGGCAGCAGCCAGAAGCGGCCGGCGCGGACGCCTTCGATCGCGAAGCTCGCGACCTCCTCGGGCTCGGTCAGCTGCAGGTTGAGGCCGGTGGTCTTCACCAGATCCTGCATCGTGCGATAGGCGACCGGCTCTTCGGGCTCGGTGCCCGCATATTCGACCGGACGAACGAGGCGCGAGGCCATGATCGAGGTGTTGACCGTATGCGGGCCGGGAAAGAGCACCGCCGCCTTCACCCGCCCGCCATCCTTCAGCAGCTGCTGGTAGAGGACCTCGGAGATGCTCGTCACCGCCGCCTTGGTTGCGGCATAGATCGGCGTGTTCGGGAGCGAGCGCAGCCCGCCATTGGTCGACGAGGTGTTGATCACCACCCCGTCCTCGCCACTGGCGATCATCCGCGGGACGAAGCTCTTGATGCCGTGGACGACGCCCATGACGTTGACGTCGATGCCCCAGCGCCAGTCGTTGACCGGCAGCGTCCAGATCGCCTTGCGCGCTTCGCCCAGGCCGACGCCGGCATTGTTGAACAGCAGATGCACCGCGCCGAACCGGTCATAGACCTGCTGCGCGAGGGCCTCGACCGACGCTTCCTTGGTTACGTCGACCGTCAGCCCCACGACCGTCGAGCCCTCAACCTCGATCTCCGCCGCAGTGGCGTCGAGCTTGGCCTGATCGATATCGGCGAGCACGACGATAGCGCCCTCGACCGCCAGCTGTGCCCCGATCGCCCGGCCGACGCCGCTGGCGCCGCCGGTGATCACGGCAATCTTGCCCTTGAAGTCCTGCATCAGGCGGCGAGCTCCTCGGCCCGCGCCAGCTCGATACCGACATTGGCGGGATCGTCGAAGCGCCCGACCCAGTGATCGGCGATCCACTCGCCGGGCACCGTGCGCAGGATCTGCCCGCCCGTGACGGTCGAGCCCTCGACATATTCGAGACTCGTGATGCGGCGGACGGGGATGTCGACCAGCGGGTCGTAAGCGGATTCGACCAGCGTAATCTGTCCGTCGAAATCGCGGCGGTCGCTGTAGTTGCGCTTCCAGTTCAACCGGGTCAGGAAAACGTCGCCATCGAAGGTCGACGGATCTTCGATCCCTTGGAGCGCCTTGTAGCAGTAGAGATATTCCTCGAAGCTGCGCGGACGGTCATTGGCCTGGCCGATCGTGCCCTCGATGGTGAAATAGGTGATGCCGTGGCGGGAGCAGGTCGCGCGGACATGGTCGCCATTCTTCTCGAAGCTCGTCGTCGCGATCTTCTTGGGCTCGCCGAAGCGCTCGCGCCCGCTGGTGACGACCGATTCGCCTTCCATCGCCATGTGGAAGCAATAGGCGCCGGCCTGACCCTCATAGGTGCAGTTCACGCCCATCGTCAGCGCACCGATCTCGATCGTGCGCTCGGGCGTCACGTGCATCGCGACATGGGCGAGCTGGACGAAGATCTCGGGCCGTTCGATCGCCTCCAGCGGGCGGGGCAACATCGCCGCATAGATGGCGGGATCGGTCTCGTAGGTGGCACGGATCGACCGCACCGTGTTGTTGAGACCACCGGCGGCGCGCGTCGTGACGGGTCCCTTGCGATAGCGCAGCTTAGACATGGGCAAGCTCCTCTCTCCCCCGCCGGACGGTGTCCGGCAGGCCTGGCAATGTCGTGATGATGTCCGCCCCGGCCTATTCGGCCGCGATGCTCTGCGGCTCGGTCGGATCGGCGTAGAATTGTTCGAAATAGCGGCGGAAGCGCAGGATCGGGCCGTCGCCGTCGCAGAGCAGCGGCTGGACGCGGTGAATCTTGTTCGCCCAGATCGGAATGTCGCCCTCGACCCCGGTCTGCCCGCAGGTGCCCGCAATCTGCGCCTTGATCATCTGCTCTTCGAACGAGCCGGGCTCAACCGGATCATGGGTGAAACAGAAGCGCAGTTCGACCTCGTCGGCCTCGACCGGGGTGGCCAGCACCTGCAGCGCGAGCGTGTTGAGCGCCATCAGATGGGTGGTCTTTTGCCCGGCCCCATTCTGCACGGTGCTGACGCCGGACTTGACGACCTTCTTGCTGCCGTCCGGATAGCCCACCTCGCGCTCGCCATGGGCTTCGGAGCGGCGGACATGGCCGTCATAGCTCGTCTTGCCCTCGGGCACGTGCGCCATGCCGTGGACGAACTCGAAATGGGCAACGTCGACGCCGTTCTCGGCGATCTCCTGCGGGTTGCTCGCGAAGCGCCATTCGCGACGGGTCTGCGGCGCCCAGCCGGGCTCGGTGAACTCGGGAACGATCATGACTTCGAACATCGGCTCGACCCCGGCCGGATGATACCAGGCCCAGACGACGCCATTGGCTTCGGTCACCGGATAGGGGCGGGCGATCGGGCTGCGCTTGGCGATCGGCGGCATCGCGCGGGCATAAGGTATGCTCGAGCAGAAACCGTTCGGCCGGAACGCCCAAGCGTGGAAGGGGCAGCGCAAGCTGTCGCCCTGAACCACGCCGCCATGGCCGAGATGCGCGCCGAGATGCGGGCAGTAGGCGTCGAGCAAGCCTGCGACGCCCTCCTCGTTGCGGAAGAGCACAAGGTCCCGGCCGAAATAGTGGAGCGGCTTGACGTCGCCGATCGCCAGTTCGTCGGTATAGGCGACGAAATACCATCCGAACGGGATGTCCATCGGGAATCGATTGACCTTGGGCATATGCTCCTCGCCTCCTCCGGGGTCTTGTGACCCGCATCTTTATGACGGTGATCCTACCCGGCTTTGCGGTCAGGGAAAGTGCATAGGCGGCGACGGACTGTTTCCGCCGGACGAATAATCGACCGGCTGAACGACGGAAATGCTAGGCGCCGCCGGGCCGCAAAATGTCGGTCATCCACGGGCGGATGAGGGTGCGGCTGATCCGGCTTGTCAGGAAGTCGATGAAGGCACGGGTGGCGGCGGGCAGGATACCGGGCGAGAAGACGACGCGCACCTCCTTGTCGTGGAAGGTCCAGTCGTCGGCCATGGCGACGATGCTGCCGTCGACCAGGTCGGTGCGGATCACGCTGATCGGCAGATGGGCGAGGCCCAGCCCGCGCCGTGCGGCCCAGCGCAGAGCGATGCCGCTGTTGCTCGTCCATTTGCCCGAGACGCGGGTCTGGATGCCGCCATTGAAATGGAACTGCCCGCTGAGATCCGCCAAGCAATTGTGGCGCGCGAGATCCTCGGGCGATGTCGGCCAGCCATGTTCGGCGACATAATCGGGCGAGGCGCACAGGCAGTAGGACAGATAGCCGAACAGGCGCGCGCGCAGGGAACTGTTTTCCAGCCGGCCATAGCGGACCATCACGTCGAAGCTCTCCGCCACCAGCTCGCTCTCGCGCAGATAGGCGATGACCTCGATCGCGATCTCTGGATGCTGCGCGCTGAACTCGGCGAGCAGAGCGGACATGAAGTCCGATCCGAAGATGTCGCTGAGACCGACGCGGAGGCGCCCGACGGGGTGCGACTGGAACTGCGCCATGCTGCGCTCGAGATCGGCGATATCCTCGCGCATCGCCTGGCAGCGTTCGTAGAAAATCTCCCCCGCCGCCGTCAGCGACAGCCGCCGGGTCGTACGGACGATCAACTGCGTGCCGACGCGCGCCTCGAGTTCGCCGACGATCTTGCTGATGAAGGATTTGGAGACGCCCAGTTGATCGGCGGCCGCGGTGAAGCTGCCGGTCGCGACGACCGCCAGAAACTCATCGACACCGCGCCACGCCGACATCGCCATCCTCCCCCGGCTGCCACCAGCCTTGTGGCCGATGGCAGCGTCCGTGGGAAGATGGCTGGAGGCGCGCGGCGGAATGCGAACGGTCTACTCCGCGGCCTGACGGATGAAGCTCTCCTTGCGCGGTCCGATGCGCGAGGCGATGTCCCACATGGCGTCGGCATCGACATCATAAGCCTGAAGCGCGTTGCCTCCCAGCATCTGCTGGATATCGCTTTCCGGCAGGCCGCCGAGGCTCAGGATCATCTTCTCGAGCGTGCTCGGCCAGGTGCCCTCGGGGTGCGGATAGTCGGTGCCCCACAGAATGCGATCGATGCCGATCTTGTAATAGGATTCGGTCGTCTCTTCGTCCGGGAGCGCCGAGCAGCCGACATAGATGTTGCGCTTGAAATAGGCGCTCGGCTTCATGCTCATATTGGCGTTGTAGTCGCCGAGCTTGCCCGAGGTGTGCTTGACCGAGGCCCTTATATCCATGAGCTCGATCATCCAGGGGAACCAGAACTCGCCGCCGGCTTCGGTGAACATCACCTTCAGATCGGGATATTCCTCGAACACACCGCCGAAGGTCATCGACCAGAGCGGACGAGTCATCCAGAAGGCGAACTCGCACAGATAGGTACCGATCCAGCCCGGCTGGGTCATGTCGTAGCCCGGCGTCGCGCCCGAGTGGAAATGCAGGGGCAGCTTGTAATCCTGCAGCAGCTCCCACACCGGATAATATTTGGTGTGGTTGTACATGTCGTACTTGTCGGTGACCGCGGGGAAGAAGACGCCCTTCATGCCGTTCTTCTTGGCCCAGTGGATTTCCTTGATCGTCTCGTCGAGATCGAACACCGCCGGGATCACGGCGAGGCCCAGGCGGCGATGCGGGTCCTCCGCGCAGAATTCGGCGAGCCAGCGGTTGTGCGCGCGAGCGCCGGCCCATTGCAGCTCGGGTGTGGACGCGGCGGGATTCAATCCGACATCGGCGCCGAAGGGCGGGGCGTTGCGCTCTGTGATCCCGTCGGGAAAGAGCACCTCGGCGGCGACGCCGTCGGCATCGAGCACGCGGTTGCGGATCGTGCCGTCCCACGCGCCTTCGAGGCCGTCGCCGACCTTGGCGCGCCACATGGTGTTGAAGTCGTCGATCAGGAACAGCTTCTCGCGTTCCTCGCGCGCCTTGATCTCCTTCGCCAGCGCCTCGTCGAATGCGGCATGGTAGCGCGATTCGAGATAGGTCCGATATTGCTCGGGCGGGAGGCCGACATGGCCGTCGGACGAGATGACGAGATAGCGGTCCATTTCACTCTCCAGATACATAGTCGGCAGCGAAGCGCCGTGGATTGCGTCCAATTTGCCTGTCCCCCGGCGCGGGAAAAAGGCGACGGGGGTGAACGATCAGTCGCTCACAGGAAACAGCGGGGTGGTTCTGACGGCAGACAGGAAGACGATCGCGCAGCTGGAGGCAGCCAGGAAGAAGGGCGCTCCCCACCAGAGTTGGTAGCAGGCGACGGCGATGATCGGCGGCAGGGTGATCGATGCGCCGGCGATCATGCTGACCGCGCCCGCCGCGGCACCCTGCCGTTCGGCGCCCAGCGCCAGCGACAGCAGCGAGCTGAAACCGGGGCGCGCGAGGCCATAGCCGAAGCTGGCGATTGCATAGCCGGCGAACAGCGCGCCATGACCGCCACCGCCGAGCGCCACGACATTGCCGATCACGACCATTGCCGCGCCCCAGCGCAGCATCGCGATAGGGCTCGGCTTCAGGACATTGACGACGCCCAGTTGCGCGACGAGGCTGGCAGCGGCGCCGATCGACAGGGCTATGCCGATCAGCTTCTGCGCCTCGATCGCAGGCAGGCGGCTGACGTCGATGATGGCGAAGCCAAGCGTGTAGGTGTTGATCGCCTGGGCCGATGCGACGACCAGCCCCTGCAGAAGAAGCGTCCGCAGCAGCGGGTCTCGCCACAGTCCGCTCTGGGGAATGGCGGGAGCGCCGGCCGCGAGAATCGGGCGGTCGGCGCGCAAGGCGAGTGCAACGAGGATCAGCAACACGACCCCCATCAGCGCGAAGCCGAACATCGGCCCGGCCAGGCCGAAAGGCGGCAGGACGAGGAAAGGCGCGATGGTCGGCCCGACGATCGTGCCGAGGCTGAGCGCTCCGGCCAGCGCCGACAGCGCGCGGACGCGGGCATGACCGTGGCTGTGGTCGGCGACATAGGCCTGTGCCGCAGTGCCGGCCGCCGATCCGAACAGTCCGTAGCTGCAGCGGACGACGGTGAAGGCGAGGAAGAGCGGCAGCGCACTGGCGAGGCCGTGGAGTCCGGCGAGGACGACGAGCCCGCATCCCGCCATAGAGGCGATGAAGCCGCACAGGCCGACCAGCATCATCGGCTTGCGGCCTCGCCGGTCGGACACCCGCGCCCAGAGCGGCGAGGTGACCGCCCAGGCGAGCGCCGACAGGGAGAAGATGCAGGCGACCAGCGCATCGGGGATTCTCAGTGCCCGGCCGATCGCAGGTAGTACGGTGACGAGCCCGAGATTGCCGAGCGCGGTGGCGAGCGTCACTGCGAACAGCGTCGAAAAGGCGAGGCGCGACAGCCTGCGTTCCTGCACGATGTCGCGCCTTCCGGTCAGAAGCGGACGCGCGCCTCGACGCCCAGGCTGCGCGGATCCGCCCATTGGCGAACCGCAAAGACGCCGAGGTCGATGCCGCTGTTCCAATATTTGGTGTCGGTGATGTTGCGGCCCCAGACGGCGACTTCGAGGCTGCTGCCATTGCCGAGATCGATGTCGGTGAGGGCGATGCGCCCATCGAGCGTGCCATAAGCCTTGCGCGTCGCCAGCTGGTTCGGCGCGATCGTCGCCCACTGCATGCTGCGCCACGACCAGTTGCCGGTGAACTCGAGATTCGGGCCGCTGCCGAGGGGAATGGTGTAGGTGCCGCCGACCAGATAGTTCCACTTCGGCGCGAGCGGAATCTTGTAGCTGTCGGTCACATCGACGCCGCTCGGCAGGACGAAGTCGGTGTAGCGGGCATCGAGATAGCCCGCGCCAAAGTTGAGGACGAGGCCGTCGAATGGGCGGACATTGCCTTCGACCTCGACGCCGGTGAACTTGGCCTTGCCGGCATTGATGATGTTGGTGGTGACCAGTTCGGGGACGAACACGCCGGCCTGGAAATTCTTGTAGATCGAATGATAGACGGCCAGATTGAAGTTCAGGCGCCGGTCGAAGCCCGAAAATTTGGTGCCGGCTTCGAATGACAGCAGCTTTTCCGGATCATAGGGCGAGTTGAACGCGGCATTGGTCGAGGCGGTGTCGTTGATGCCGCCCGATTTGAAGCCTGTCGCCACGCGGCCATAGACGGTCCAGTCCGAGCGCAGCTTGTAGACGATGTTGAACTCGGGGTTGAACTGCGACCATTTGTCCGAGCGTTCGAGCGGGATCAGGTCATAGGGGCCGAGGCCACCGGCGCCGGGCCGGGCGCCTGCCGCCGGCTGGCCGCTGCGGGTGATGGGGGTTCCGTTCGCCGCGCGCTGGAACACGCCCGATCCGGCCGCCGCCGGATTGGTGGCATAGGCCGTGTTCGACAGGAACAGCTCTTCGGCCTGTTTGCGGTCCTGCGTCCAGCGCAGACCGACCGACAGGTCGAGCTTGTCCTCGGCGAAGCCCGGGCTCCAGGTCAGTTGTCCATAGCCGGCGATCGAGCGGCTGCCGCCGCGCCGGTCGGACAGGTCGAAGCGGTTGCCGCCGAACTGGAAATTCCAGCGCGGGTTGAAGGCATAATAGCGGTCCTTCAGATAGAAGGCCCCGAGCGTGTAGCGGACTTCCTCGCCGGTCCCGATGACCTGAAATTCCTGGCTGAACGCATGATAGTCGTTGTTCAGGATGAAGCGGACAAGATCGGTCGGCGTCCCGTCGAAGTCGGAGCGGCTGCGCGTTTGCAGCGTGCGCCGCGCGGTGATCGATTTCAGCGTCACCGCGCCGAGCGGGGTGTCGCCCATGTCATATTCCAGGGTCAGTGCATGGCCGGTCGTACGGAAGTCGCTCTGGCGGGCACCGTCGGCCGACACGTCATCGCGACCGGGCCGATCCTGGGAGATGCGCCCTGCAATGAAAGGGCTGGTCGCCGGCAGGCTGCCCGGCGCGCTGATCGCGAGCAGCGCGGGCGTGCCCACCGCATCGCTGATGTCGTAAGCATAGCGCGCCGAGAAATTGTCGCTCGGCTCCCACAATATGTCGATGCGCCCGGCGTTCAGGCTCTGCTCGCCGAAGTCCTTGTTGGTCGCGGCATTGTGCCAATAGCCGCCGGTGTCGCGGCCCGAATAGCCGAGCTTGATCTTGAAGGTGCCGATCGACGGCAGGTCGAGCGAGATGCGGCGGCGGAACTCGCCCCAGCTGCCATAGCTCAGATAGACCTGCCCCCCGAACTCGCCGGTGGGCGCGCGCGTGATCATGTTGACCGCGCCGCCGATCGTGTTCTTGCCGTAGAGCGTGCCTTGAGGGCCGCGCAGCACTTCGATCCGCTCGAGATCGACCGTGTCGAACGCGGCACCCGTCGACTTCGCCACGGGTACCCCGTCGAGGTAGATGCCGACCGGCTGGTCGCGCGCCAGACTGGTGTCGGCGGCGGGGGCCAGACCGCGGATCGAGATCAGCGGACTGAAGCTGTTGCCCGGCGTCTGGTTGATCTGGATGTTGGGGATCAGCGCCTGGGCGTTGTTGAGATTCTGGACGCCCGCGCGGTCGAGGCCGGCGCCGTTGACCGCGGAAACCGCGATCGGCACGTCGATCAGCCGCTCCTCGCGCCGCTGCGCTGTCACGATGATCTCGCCTTCGTCGAAGGACGAGGCGGCGGCGCTCGATCCGGTCGCCTGCGCTTGCGCGGCGCCGCTCAGCATCGTCGAGGCCAGCAGGCCCAGGCAATATCCCTGCAGCTTTTTCATATCTCTCCCTCCCCCAATGTCATTGTCGATGACGATGCCTGCGTCCCCGTTGGGTCGGGGCGCCTTTGTGCCTGTGTCGACCGGAAGAGCGCGGCGCGACAATCACCATTTGGGAAGGGCGCGGCAAAGCGCCGATTTTTGCGTCGCTCCTTAGGAGGCCGCTGGCCCGTCAGGGCGTGACGACCGCCTTCACCTCGGTGAACTCCTCGAACGCCTGCGATCCCCATTCGCGGCCGTTGCCCGACTGCTTGTAGCCGCCGAAGGGCGCGAGCGGGTGCATCGGCGGATGGTTGATGCGGACCTGCCCAACACGCAGGCGGCGGGCGATCCGGCGGGCGTGGTCGAGGTCCTGGCTGTCGACGAAACCGGCAAGGCCATAGTCGCTGTCATTGGCGATCGCGACCGCTTCTTCCTCGTCGCGATAGGGCAGGATCGACAGGACTGGACCGAATATCTCTTCGCGCGCGATGGTCATGTCCGGGCGCACATCGGCGAACACGGTCGGGCGCACATAATAGCCGGCGTCGAAGCCTTCGGGTCGGCCCTCGCCGCCCGCGACCAGCGCCGCGCCTTCGGAAATCCCGATGCCGATCAGATGCTGGACCTTGTTCCACTGCGCCTCGGACACCACCGGACCCATCGCGCCGGGCTGGTCTTCCTGACCGATCGGGATGGCGGCGGCGGTTTCGGCGGCGATCGCCTTGGCCTCCTCCATGCGGTCGGCGGGCACGAGCATGCGCGTCGGTGCGCTGCAGGTCTGGCCGCTGTTGTTCATCACCGCGCGCACGCCGCGCGCCACCGCGACCGGGAAGTCCGCGTCGGGCAGGATGATGTTGGCGGACTTGCCGCCCAGTTCCTGATGCACACGCTTGATCGTCGGCGCGGCCGCCTGTGCGACCGCGATCCCGCCACGGGTCGATCCGGTGAAGGACACCATGTCGACCTCCGGGTGGGATGACAGCGCCGCCCCGGCGGTGGGGCCGTCGCCCTGGATCAGGTTGAACACCCCGGCCGGAACTCCCGCTTCCTCGATGATCCGCGCGATGATCTCGGCGGAATAAGGGGATATCTCAGACGGCTTCAGCACCATCGTGCAGCCGACCGCCAGCGCCGGAGCCACCTTGGCCGCGATCTGGTTGGCGGGCCAGTTCCAGGGGGTGATCAGCCCGCAAACACCGATCGGTTCGCGGCAGAGCGTCAGCCGCCCCTCCTCGCGTTCGAAGCGGAAATGCTCGATCTCCTCATAGGCGGTGCGGAAATGGATCAGGCCCAACGGGGCATGAGCGGCCCGTGCGAGGGTGCGTGGCGCCCCCATCTCGGCGCTGATCACCTCGGCCACCTCGTCGAGGCGACGTTCGTAGATGGCGACGACGGCGCCGAGCAGGTCGCGCCGGTCCTTCCGCGACAGCTCGGCGAAGCCATCGAAGGCGCGTCGTGCGGCGCGAACGGCGCGGTCGACATCTTCCGCATTCGCCGCGCCGATGCTTCCGATGCTGCATTCGGTGCGCGGGTCGAGCACGTCGATCGTCTGGCCTGACAATGCATCGACCCATTGCCCGTCGATATAGAAGCGGCCCGACATCACCATGGTTCAAAATCCTTCCGACAGTCGCCGCCATGGCACGCCCACGCGGGCCGGCGGTCAATCACCATCTGGATAGGGCTGGCAGGCCGCCCGTTTCAACGGGCGTCTCCGCGCGGCTCCCGTGGCAGGCCGAGCCCACGTTCGGCGATGATGTTGCGCTGGATCTGGTTGGTGCCGCCATAGATGGTGTCGGCGCGGCTCGACAGATAGAGGTTGGTCAGCAGCGGGAAGGCATAGCCCGCCTCGTCCGACACCAGCGCCTCGTCACCGAGGATGTCCATCGCCAGTTCGCCCAGCGCCTGATGCCAGTTGGCCCAATAGACCTTCTGCGTCATCGCCTCGCGCGACAGGCTGTGCCCTTCGCCGGCGGACAAGGTGCGCAGCGCGGTGTAGCGCATGATCTTCAGTCCGGCATAGGCGCGGGCGATGCCGTCGCGGATGATGGGGTCGCGACTCCGTCCGGTCGCTTTCGCGGCCTGCACCACCGCCTCGAACTCGGCGACGAAGCTCATCTGCTGGCCGAGCGTGCCGACGCCGCGCTCGAAGGCGAGCAGCCCCATCGCGACCTGCCAGCCATTGCCGACGCCGCCGACGACATTGTCGCGATGCGTCCGCGCGCCGTCGAAGAAAGTCTCATTGAACTCGGCCTCGCCGTTCATCTGGCGGATCGGGCGCAGGGTGATGGCGGGCTGGCGGATCGGGAGCAGCAGAAAGGATAGGCCCTTGGGCCCGCGCGAGCCCTCCTCGGTGCGGGCGAGGACGAAGATCCAGTCGGCATGCTGGGCGAGGCTGGTCCAGATCTTGTGGCCGTCGACGACCCACTCGTCGCCTTCCAGCCGCGCGCGGGTCCGCACATTGCCGAGGTCGGAGCCGGCGCCGGGTTCCGAATAGCCCTGCGCCCAATATTCCTCGCCGCGCGCTATCGGCGGCAGGAAGCGGGCCTTTTGCGCATCCGACCCGAAGTGGATCAGGGTCGGGCCGGCCAGTTCGATGCCGATATGGCTCATGCGGCCGGGGGCTCCCGCGCGGGCATATTCCTCGGCGAAGATCACCTGCTCGGCCAGGCTCGCGCCGCGTCCGCCATGCGCCTTTGGCCAGCCGATCACGCTCCAGCCGGCGGCGGCCAGCGCCTTTTCCCAAGCGCGACGTTCGTCGGCCATCGCGCTGTGGCTCTTCAGGTCGCGCAGCATGGCGAAGGGGCCGTGCATCTGCGTGGCCAGCCAGTCGGCGGCCTCACGGCGGAAAGCCTCCTGTTCGGGGGTGAAGCCGAGGCGCATTATTGGTCCTCCTCGTCGAGACCGAGCATCGTGGCGAGCCGCGCGCGGCTTTCGGCGGGCGTGCCGAACAAAGTCGCGGATCCGCGCGCACGCTTGAAGAAGAGATGCGCGTCATGCTCCCAGGTGAAGCCCATGCCGCCATGGATCTGGATCATCCCGGCGGCGATGTGCTCGAAGGTGTCGATCGCGGTCGCATGCGCGATGGCAGCTGCGCTCGCGGCCTCGACGCTGTGCTCGTTACGCGCGGCGGCGGCATAATAGACCGCCGACCTGGCGGCCTCGACCGCGATCAGCATGTCGGCCATGCGGTGCTTGAGCGCCTGGAAGCTGCCGATCGGGCGGCCGAACTGGATGCGCTGCTGGCTGTAATCGACCGTCATGGCCAGCGCCGCATCCGCGCCGCCGACGCATTCGGCCGCCAGCGCCACGCGCGCTTCGTCCAGGGCGCGATCGACCCCGTCCGCGCGGCGCATCGGCTCGGCCGGCGTGCCGTCGAAGCCTATCCTCGCAAGCGGGCGGCTGAGGTCCATGCTCGTCAGCCGCTCGATGCGGAGGCCCCCGGTCGGGACGAGCAGCGCCTGCCCATCCGCCAGCACGATCAGCACGTCGGCGACATGACCGAAGGCGACGAGCGCCTCACCGCTCAGCTGTCCACCTTCGAGCCGGAGTTTCGCCCCGCTCGCAACGGCGGCGATGCTGTCTCCGGACGCAATCGCCGACGCATGGCGGTCGATCTGTTCGTCCGATCCGCAGTGGCGGAGCAGCGGGAGGGCGGCGCCGATGCTGGTCAGGAAGGGAGATGGGAACAGCGCTCGACCCATTTCCATCGCGACCAGCGATAGTTCGACCAGACCCAATCCGGCGCCGCCCTGCTCGGCCGGCAGGGCGAGTGAGCCGAGCCCGAGCTCTGCGGTGATGGTATGCCATTGCGTGCGGTCGAAGCCGTCGGGATGGTCGATGGTCGTACGCAGGGAGGGGCGGAAATCCGCCATGATCCCGCGCGCGGTTTCGACGATCATTTCCTGTTCCTGGGTCAGGGCAAATTGCATCAGGGCTGTCCGTTTGCGAAGCGGTCGGCGAGGTCGGTCCGCGCGCGGTCGACCGCATGGGAAGCACACCAGACGGCAACCGCCGCCGGCAGGCCGGTGAGGATGCACAGCGTCATCGCCAGGCGCAGCCCGTCGGCATCGCCAGCCCCGATCAGGTCGCTCAGCGCGCCGACGACATAGGGGCCGAACACCATCGCGATGAAGGTGGTGACGAAGGTGAAGAGGGCCGTCGAGGTCGCGCGGATCGTGGGCGGCAACATGTTCTGCAGCGCGGTCAGGACGCCGACCGACCAGCCTCCGCCGAGCAGGCCGGACGGGATGGCGACCAGCATCGCGATCTCGACGCTCGGCGACCAGCTGACGCACAGGATCGCGATGGTCGCCGCGAACAGCGACAGGCCGGCGAGGCGGAGCGGCCAGCGCGGATCGCGCTTGACCAGCCGGTCGGACAGGGCGCCGAACAGTAGCGCGCCGACCAGCCCAGCGGGGCCGAAGGCAAGGCCGAAGCGCGCGCTGGCCTCTGCGGCGGGGATGTCGAAGGCGCGGGAAAACAGCGCCGGCCCCCACATGCCGAAAGCGTATCCGGAGAAGCTGCCAAAGGCCATGCCAAGATTGGCGAGGACATAGGCCGGCTGGCGCCACAGCGCGCGCAGGACGATTGGCAGGCGCACGGCTGCGGCGGGTGGAAAGCTGCGCGCCGGCTCGCGCACGGTCAGCCGCAACAGAACGGCCATGAGGATGCCGAACAGGCCGAGCGCGACGAAGGCGGCGCGCCATCCGCCGAGCAGATGGGCAATGGCCGGCCCCCCGGCATAGCCGCCCAGCTGGCCCAGGAAGATCCCGAGCGCGAGGACGCCGAAGGCCGATCCGCGTCGCTCGGGCGGGAAGCGGTCGGCGAGCAGCGAATAAGCCGGCGCCACGAAGGAGGCTTCGCCGATGCCGACGCCGACGCGCATCAGGGCGAGGGTCCATCCGTTCTGGGCGAGACCCGACAGCAAGGTGAACAGCGACCAGAAGGCGCAACCGACGGCGAGGATCGTGACGCGATGGCGGCGGTCGGCGAAGCGGGCGATCGGGATCGCGGCGACGGTGAAGAGCAGCGCGAAGGCAGGCCCCATCAACAGGCCTAGGAAGGCATCGGACAGGCCGAAGCTGGCCTTGATCGGATCGCCGAGACTGGCGATCAGATAGCGGTCGGCATAGCTCAGCGTATAGACCGTGGTGAGCAGCAGCAGCGCATACCAGGCGGTGCCGCTCGCCCGCGCCTGCCCCTCCGCGCGCGGGCTTTCCATCAGGCGCGCTTCTGGCCGGGCTGTTCGTTCAGTTCGGCATAGAACTGCTTGTAATAGCGGCGATATCGAATGATCGGGCCGTCGCCGTCGCAGATGATCGCGTCATGCAGATAGGCCTGCCGGTCCCAGATCACCTTGTCCTGGTCGAACTGCTTGCAGATGTCGCGGATCAGTGCGCGGGCGAGACCCGCTCCGGGACCCTCCGCCTGGCTGCGCGGCTGGGTGAAGGCGAAGCGCGCATGGACGCAGTCCCGGTCGACCGGGGTGATCGCCGCGACGAGCAGCGTCTCCGAAATGCCCTCGAAGCGGGTATAGGCCTGGCCGGGGCCGTTCTGGCCGTTGACGATGCGGCCGTCGACCTCGCCTGCGGGCGTGCCCATCTTGGCCGAGACGATGCCCGAGCGGCGATGGCCGTCCCAGTGGATCTCGGCGTCGGGAAAGTTGGCGGTGCCGTGGACGAACTGGAAATGGGCGCTGTCGACGCCATTCTCGGCCATCGACTGGAGCGGCGCATAGACGTGCCATTCGTGGCGCTGATAGGGCGTCCAGTCCGGATCGCTCGTCTCGGGATAATGGTCGAGCTCCCATTTCGGGGCCTCGCCGAACGGATGATACCAGGTCCAGATGAAGCCATTGGCTTCCTCGATCACCCATTGATGCGCGCAGGGGCGCTTCACCTGCGGCGGGATGGCGCGGGCATAGGGGATGTCCTTGACGCTGCCGTCGCCGTCATAGCGCCAGGCGTGGAAGGGACATTCGAGCAGATTGCCGTTCACCCGTCCGCCATAGCCCATATGCGCGCCGAGATGCTTGCAATAGGCGTCGAGCAGGCGAGCCTTGCCGTCCTCGCCACGCCACAGCGCCAGCTCGCGCCCGAAATAGCGGACGGGCTTCACCTGTCCCGGCGCCAGCTCGTCCGAATAGGCGACCGCGAACCAGCCGAGCGGGAAGGGCAGGTCGATCCCGCGCTCGTCGGCGCTCGCGCGGTTGCGCACTTCGGCGACGCGCCACTGTTGCAGCGCCTCGCCCTTCAGTTCGGAAAGCATCTGCCACACCGCGACGGGGGCGGTGCGCGCATCGGTCGCGGTGGAGGCGGTCTGGCTGTCAGTCATCGGACGCTCCTCAATCGAGTTGGAAGACGCGGCGGGCGTTTTCGTGCAGGAATTTGGGCCAGACATGGTCCTTGAACGGGACCGCATCCATGTCGGTAAAGATGCGCTCGAGGCTCAGGCCCATCGGAAAATAGCCGGCGTAAAGGATCTTGTCGGCGCCGCGCGTGTTGGCGAAATCGATGATCGCCTTGGGGTAGTGCTTCGGCGCGAAGGCGCTCGTCGAATAATAGAGATTGGGATATTTAAGCATCAGCTTGACCGCCAGCTCCTCCCAGGGTTCCGCCCCGTGTCGCATGACGAATTTCAGCTCGGGAAAGAAATAGCAGACCTCGTCGACCAGCTCGACATGCTGCGGCGCCATCGGCACACGCGGGCCGGGCACGCCGACATTGACGAGCACCGGAATGCCGAGCTCGCAGGCGGTGGTGTAGACCGGCCACATGCGCTTGTCGTTGATCGGCACCTGCGGGACGCAGCCACAGGGAAAGACGCTGACCGCCCTGATCCCGACCTCGGTATGGGCACGGCGGATCGCGCGGATCACGTCGACGCCGCCATTGGGGTCGACCGGCATGTCGAAGAAGAAGCGGTCGGCGAAGCGGTCGCGGACGATGTCGTTGAGCGGCGACCCCTCGACATAGCCGATCAGCGCCTTGGCGATCCCGAAGCGATCCATCTCCTCAACCGTCCAGCCGGGGAGATCGTCGATCCCCTCGGCATTCGGGATGTTGCGGAACATATATTGCGCCGGCATCGAGAATTGCGACAGGCTCTCCTTGTCGCGCAGCAGCGGCTTGAAGAAGTTGAACCAGTCGGAGCGGTCCTCTTTCAGGGGCACGCCCAGCATCGTGTCGATGACCGGAATGTCGCGGGGTCGCATGGGGCCTCTCCTGTTTTCGTCTAGGCGTGGGCGGCGCGAAGCGCGCGCTTGTCGACCTTGCCCAGCGCATTGCGCGGCAGGCCATCGGTGGTGATGAAGATCTCGGTCGGAATCTTGTAGTCGGCGATCCGGCCTGACAGGCTCTGGCGCACCTGCTCGGGATCGACCGTCGCCCCGTCGCGGCTGCGCACGATCGCCACCAGCCGCTCGCCCAGCCGCTCGTGCGGCAGGCCATAGGCGGCGGCCTCGACGATGTCGGGATGATGCTGCAGCGCGGCCTCGACTTCCGCGCAATAGATGTTCTCGCCGCCGCACAGCACCATGTCGGTCAGCCGGTCTAGGATGGTGAGATTGCCGAGTTCGTCGAGCGCGCCGACGTCGCCTGTGTGGAACCAGCCGTCGACGATCGCGCGCTCTGTCGCCGCCGGGTCGTTCCAGTAACCGGACATGACCATCGGCCCCCGGACGAGGATCTGCCCGGCGCTGCCGGCCGGCTGGTCGTTCCCGCTGGCATCGACGATGCGAACCTCGGCGAGGGGCAGGACGCGTCCGGCGGCGCGCGGATGGGCGAGATAGTCGGCGCCGGTGTGCATCGCCACCGCACCGGCTGTCTCGGTCGACCCGAAACCGGTGCCTACGATCGCGCGTGGAAAGGCTTCGACCACCGCGTTGAGCAGATTGATCGGCTGCGCCTGTCCCCCGGTCGACACCGATACGAGCGAGTCCAGCGCGGCGCCGAGCCGGGCCTTGGTGTGGACCAGATCCCAGATCATCGCGGGCGAACCCGATATGCTGTTGATGCCCTCGCGTTCGGTCAGCCGGACGATGGCTTCGGGCTCCCAGCGCGCGGCGACGACCAGGCGGCCGCCCGATGCGAGCGCGGACAGGAAAGTCGCGTGGCAGCCGCTGACGTGGAACAGCGGGAAGGCGAGCAGCGTCGTCTGCTGCGGGCGGGGAGCGCTCAGCGCGTCCGGGCCGAAATGCCGGAGCGCGATGATGGCACCCGCCATCTGCGCGAGCAGCAGGCCCGTGAGCGCCGCGCGATGCGACAAGGTGGCGCCCTTCGAGCGACCGGTGGTGCCCGAGGTGAACAGGATCATCGCAGGTTCGTCGGGGCCGGCGGATGGACGAGGCAGCGCGGGGCCGCCCGCGCTGGCGTCGATCTGCGGCATCAAGCAGGGTGTTGCATCGCCCAGCATGGCGTCGCGTCGTTCGTCGACCAGCGTGAGGCGTGCGCCGACCAGATCGATCGTTGCGAGCATCTCCGATGCGCTGCCGCGGCTGTTGACCAGCGCCGGTATGGCACCGATCGCGATCACTGCGAGAAAGGCGGCCATCCATTCGGGGCTGTTGCGCATGGCGAGGGCGACCCGGTCGCCTGCGGTGATGCCACGATCCGAAAGCAGACGCGCGATACGTCCGGCTACCGCCTCGACCTCGCCATAGGTCAGGCGGCGGTCGCCATCGACGATGAACTCGCGATCCCGGAAATGCGCGAAATTGTCGAGCAGCACGCCGAGATTGGCCTCGGCCCGGCGGAAGCCGCGCATGGCGTGGCCTCCGACAGCTATATCGATCAGCTCGAAGGGTGCCCCGGCAGATGTCAGCATCTGCACGAGATTGTCTTTCGTATCAGCCAACATCCTCTCCTTGGCCTGTACAGGCTCGATATTATTTATTTGGACTATAGTCCATAAAAATTATCAGGTATATTTTTCGGGTTGCGTCGGTATGGGCGGCAGTGGGGCGCGGTCGGGAAACGGTGTGCCCGGCGCAATCATCGTCGACAGCAGGCGCGCCACCACATCGAGGCGATTTGCGGCGGGATGCGCTTCATCCATCCTCCACGCGTGGATCACGCCCATATAGGTCTGGGCGATGATCTCTCCCGCAATGGCGCTGTCGAGCTGGGGTGACAGATCGCCGCCATGGCGCCCGTCCTCGAGCAGTGCCGTAAAGGCATCCACGACGCGCTGGACGCGCTGCTGGTTGCCGGGCTGTCCCCAGTTACGCCACGACATGCTCAGCACGGCCCGCCGCCGCGCGGGTGCGCGGCGCAGATAATGGTCGGTGGCGGCGAACAGGCCGGCGAGCTTCTCGACCGTCGTCAGATGCGTCGCCCGTCGCCATCCTTCGATCGCCACGAAGAAGCCGGCGTCATTCTCGGCGACCAGCGCCTCAATGATGTCGTTCTTGCTAGGGAAATAGTTGAATAAAGTGGCCCGTGCGACGTCGGCGGCGGCGGCGATCTGGTCCATCGTCGCGTCCTGCACGCCCGACTCGGCCATGCAGCTGATGCTCGCCTCCAGTATGGCGGTCCGGGTCCGCGCCTTGTTGCGTTCGCGGCGCGACATGTCCGGCGGCAGCGCTTCGTCGTCCAATGCTGCCGTCGATCTGCGCGCCATTCCATCCTTCTCCGTCAAAGCCTCAGGCGGGCAATAGCACAAATTGGACTATGATCCATGTTTCTGTCGCGCGGTCTCCGGTCCCGTGGCTGTCACTAAACCGCAATCGGCGCACAGCCGCCGCATTCGCTGCATAACTTGTGGCGGCCGAATGCTGTTCTCTCCCAGCCAAGGGAATGGGCTCACCGCAAGGCGGGGGCTGGAGAAGGGGACAGACCATGGCCAAGGGACGAACAGCGGCTCTTCATCTCGCTGGGGCGATCGCCGCCGTGCTGGCGGTACCGGCACAGGCGCAGACGGGCGGTGGATTCAGCGAGGGCGCGCAAACATCGCGCGCGGACCTGCTCGGTGAGGGCGACATCATCGTCACCGCCCGCAAGCGCGAGGAACGCGCGCAGGACATTCCCATTGCCATGTCGGCGTTCAGCGGCGAGTCGCTGGCGGCGCGTGGTCTGGACAAGGTCGACGGCATCGCCACCTTCACACCGAACCTGACCTTCCAGAACAACCCCAGCTTCGGCGGTGCCAGTTCTTCGGCGGCGATCTACATCCGGGGCATCGGCCAAAAGGAATTTCTGCCCACCACCGAGCCCGGCGTCGGCGTCTATGTCGACGGCGTCTATGTCGCGCGCTCGGTGGGCGCGCTGCTCGACCTGGTCGATGTCGAGCGGATCGAGGTGCTGCGCGGGCCGCAGGGAACGCTGTTCGGACGCAACACGATCGGCGGTGCGCTCAGCCTGACCACGGTCAAGCCGCGCGACCGCTTCGAGGCCTCGGCACAGGTCACGACGGGCCGCTACAGCCGCTTCGACGTGAAGGGCATGATCAACGTGCCGCTCGGCGAAACGCTCGCCGCGCGCCTGTCGGTCGGCAGCTTCATCCGCGACGGCTATGTCACCCGCACCGCCGACAAGAAGGATCTGGGCAATGTGAACACCCAGACGGGTCGGCTTCAGCTCCGCTGGACGCCCTCCTCCGACTTCGAGGTGAATATCGCGGTCGAAGGGACCGACGATCGCAGCAATGGCCCGGCACTGACGCTGTCGGGAATCGACTATCGCTCGGCGGTGTTCAATCCGCAGGGCCTGCCGATGCTGCCGCCCGGCAGCCCGGCGACGCCGGGCGCCTATGTGATCAATCCGCCGTTCGACGCCCCGGTCGACAATTTCGCGCTGCTGAACAACTATATCGCGACCTTCCTTGGTGGACAGAATTGCCTGGGCTTCAACCCCTACAGTCCGCAGGGCAGCGGTGCGGCCTGCTATGGTGACCAATATGTCAGCCGTACGACCGATGCCGGAACCGCGCCGCAATATTCGCGCAACAAGATCTGGGCCGCCAGCGGCACCATCGAGTGGAACCTCGGCGCGGCCAAGCTCAAGTCGATCACGGCCTATCGCCATCTGAAGGGCCGCTTCGCGCGCGACGGAGATCATTCGCCGCTTACGATCACCCATTTCTTCGACAGCCTGACCGACGAGCAGTTCAGTCAGGAAGTCCAGCTGACCGGCGATGCCTTCGCCGATCGCGTCAAATATGCGGTGGGCGCCTATTATTTCGACGAGACCGGCAACAATGTGAACATCCTCGATTTCACGCCGGTCAATTTCCAGTCGGGCGGGCGCTTCAAGACGCGCAGCTATGCCGCCTTCGGTCAGGCGACGGTCAAGCTGACCGACAGCCTCGATCTGACCGCGGGCCTCCGTTACACCAAGGACGATAAGAGCTTCCTGCCCGACCAGACCATTTTCGTCGACCGCACGCCGGGCGCGCAACTGATCGCCGGCAGCCCGAACACGCCGAAGACGCGGGTGCTGCCCTTCGTGCGCGTGAAGCGCAGCGAGGATGACCTGACCCCGATGGTCAATCTCGCCTGGAAGCCCGCCGAGCGGCTGATGCTCTACGGCTCCTTCTCGCGCGGTTTCAAGAGCGGCGGCTTCGTCCAGCGCGTCTTCCCGCCACTGGCCGCCACGCCCCAATATGGCGCGGAGAAGGCGTCGGCGTTCGAAGCGGGCTTCAAGTCCGAACTGCTCGACCGGCGCCTGACGCTCAACGGCGCGGTGTTCCTCACCAAATATGACGATCTGCAGGTGCAGGTCTTCACCGGAGTCGCCCCGGTCACCAAGAACGCGGCGCGCGCCGAGATCAAGGGCGCCGAACTGGAAGCGCGACTGTCGCCCGGCGGCGGGGTCTTCGTCGAGGCGAGCGCCGGCTATCTCGACCCGTCCTACACCTCGATCGATCCGGCGGCGACCGAGATCACCCGCGCGTCCAAGTTCGAGCGCATCTCCAAATGGACGCTCAGCGCTTCGCTGCTCAAGAGCTTCGAACTGCCGGGCGGCGGGGAGATCACACCGCGGCTCGACTGGTCCTATCGCTCGGGCTTCTTCATGGACGCCCTCAACACGGCGGAGCTCTATCAGGGCGGCTATCATCTGCTGAACGGGTCGGTCGCCTGGGATCTGCCCGGCCGCTCGATCAGCATCGTCGCGGGCGTCACCAACATTACGAGCGAACGCTACACGCAAACCGGCATATATGGCGCCTCCTTCCGTGTTTACGAGCAGCTCTTCGCCCGTCCGCGCGAATGGTATCTGACCGCAAAGTGGAAGATGTGACGCAGGCGTTGCGCGCTGGCGGGAATCGTGAAAGCCTGCCGGCGCTGATACCAGGAGCATAACCGACCATCTGACGGGGATCGAACCATGCTGGGCATCAATCCGCCTTCACTCGCGGCGCATCGCTATTTCCGCTCGTTCGACGTCGACGAGACGCGCGAAAAGGTCTCGAAGGTCTATTGCTCGCACCGGCTCGATCCCATCGGGGGTACCGGCCGCCTCGATGCCTGGCAGAACAGCGTGGCGCTCGACCGGATCAGCGTGGGGATGATGAGCTATGGCGCCGACGTCGAGATCGACCCGGGCTGCCTCGAGGATTTCTATCTGCTGATGCTCCCGGTCGCCGGCAGCGCCACGATCACCTCCGAAGGCCACAGCTTTCGCGCAGACCGGGCCACGGCGACGCTGCTCAACCCGACCGATCCCGTTCGCATGGTGTGGGACCAGGCCTGCACCAAGGCGATGGTGCGGATCGAACGCGACGCGCTCGAACAGCAGCTGGCGATATTGCTCGACAAGCCGATCCGCGCGCCCGTGCGCTTTGCCACGACCATGCCGATGGAAGGGACGGTCGCGATCTGGTGGCAATATGTCGCCGCGCTGATGGGCGAGCTCGACCGCGCGACCCCGGCGCGCGCGACGACGCGCCAGCTGGAGGCGCTGCTGCTCACCAATCTGCTCGAAACCCAGCCGCACAATTATTCGGAGGCGCTGCAACGTGGCGGCTGCGCGATCGCGCCGCGCCATGTCCGTCTGGTAGAGCGCTATATCGAGGAGCATGCCGACGAGCCGATCGACATGGCGCGTCTCGTCGCGGTCAGCGGGGTCAGCAGCCGGACATTGTTCGAGGGCTTCCAGCGCTTCCGTGACATCTCGCCCATGGCCTATCTGCGGCTGACCCGGCTGCGGCGTGTCCATGAGGAGCTGACCAGCGCGCCGCTGCCGCTGGGCGTCGCAGATGTCGCCAGCCGCTGGGGCTTCTACGAGCTCGGTCGCTTCGCCGGCCAATATCGCTCGCTGTTCGGCGAGACCCCGTCCGAAACGCTGCGCCGCCGCGCCAGCTAAGCTCCGGCCGGGACGAGCGGCGCCTCAAGGTTGCCGCACTCAGCGGACAATCTCGGCAGTGCGCGCATAACGGTCCGTCCGCCTCCGGCCTAGCCTGTCTCCCACGAATATGGGGAGACGCATGGTTCACGACATCGCGATCATCGGGGCGGGTCTCGCGGGACTGAGCACCGCCAAGACGCTTAGGCAGTTCGGCTTCGAGGTTACCGTCTTCGAGAAGGAGGCGGATATCGGCGGCGTATGGTCCGCCTCGCGGCGCTATCCGGGGCTGACGACGCAGAACCCGCGCGAAACCTATGCCTTTTCCGACTGGCCGATGCCCGCCGACTATCCCGAATGGCCGAGCGGCGCTCAGGTCCAGGCCTATCTCGAAACCTATGTCGACCATTTCGGTCTGCGCAACTCTATCCGCCTCGGCCGCGAGGTGACCGCCGCCCGGCCGGTCGGCGACGGCAGCGGACGGTGGACGATCGAGAGCCGGTCGGTCGCCGACGGCAGCTTCGAGACGAAGGCGTTCGACTATCTGATCGTCTGCAACGGCATCTTCTCGATCCCGGCCATCCCGCCTTATCCGGGCAGCGACGCCTTCCGCGACGCGGGCGGGCAAATCCTCCACACGAGCCAGTTCACCGATCCCGAAATCGCGCGCGGACGCAATCTGCTGGTCGTCGGCTATGGCAAGTCGTCCTGCGACGTGGCGCGTGCCTGCATGGAGGTTGCGGCTTCGACCAGCGTGATCGCGCGCAGCATCATCTGGAAGATTCCCAAGAAGCTCGCCAACAAGCTCAACTTCAAGCATCTCTTCCTCAACCGCCTGGGCGAGGGGCTGTTCCGTTATATCGAGGTCAGGGGCTTCGAGCGCTTCCTGCACGGGCCCGGCAAGCCGATCCGCAATGCGATGATGAACAGCGTGCAGGGCGTGATCGCCCGGCAGCTGCGGCTGAAGGAGATCGGGCTGGAGCCCGACGGCAAGCTGGAGACGATCGCGCGGAGCACGGTCAGCCTGGTGACCGACGGATTCTACGAGGCGATCGGCGACGGGCGCATTGCCTTCCATCGCGGAGAGATTGCCGAGCTTTCGCCAGGGCAGGCGCGCCTGTCCGATGGCCGCACCGTCCCCGCCGACGTCATCATCTGCGGAACCGGATGGCACCAGCGCTGCGACTTTCTCGATCGGGATGTGCTGTCGAAGGTCACCGACGATCGCGGCAATTTCCGCCTCTACCGGTCGATGCTGCCGCTCGGTGTGCCGGGCCTGGCCTTCAACGGATACAACTCCTCCTTCTTCAGCCAACTCAACGCGGAAGTCAGCGCGCTCTGGATCGCCAACATGCTGGTCGGCGGGCTGACCTTGCCGCCGGAGGAGGAGCAGCGCCGCTATATCGACAGCCGTCTTGCCTGGATGGAACAGCGCACCAACGGCAAGCACTCGAAGGGCACCAATATCATCCCCTTCTCGGTCCACCATATGGACGAGCTGCTGGCCGAAATCGACCTGCGACTGCCGCTGCTGACGCGCATCCGGCAATGGTTCGTGTCGATCGACGCCGCCGAATATGCCGGCCTGCTGCCGCGCCTGCTCAAGCGCCACGGCCGCCCCCTTTCCACGACCAGCACCGGGAGAAACTGATGGGACAGCATGAAGGCCGCGTGGCCATCGTCACCGGGGGCGCCGCATCGATCGGTGCCGCGATCACCCGCAAGCTCCACGCCGAGGGCGCGACCGTTCTGGTCGCCGCGCGCAGCGTCGACAAGGGCCGGGCTATCGAAGCCGAACTCGGCGCCCGCGCGCGCTTCGTCGCGACCGACATCACCGACGACGCCGCGCTCGGCGCGCTGGTCGATGCGGCGGTCACCGGCTTCGGCCGGCTCGACATCCTCGTCAACAATGCCTGCAGCTATGGCGACGAAGGCCCGGCGACATCGCGCGCCACCTGGCTGGAGACGCTCAACGTCTCCGCCGTCTCGGCCGCGATTCTCGGCGAATTCGCACGCCCGCATCTGGCGGCGGTCGGCGGGACGATCGTCAACATCGGCTCGATCTCGGGCGTGTTCCCGCATGTCGGCCGCTGGGCCTATCCGGTCGCCAAGGCGGCGCTGCGCCACCTGACCAAGGCGCAGGCGCTCGATTATGCGGCCGACGGCATCCGCGTGAACATGGTCACCCTCGGCCATATCTGGTCCGACCCGTTCGACGGGCTGACGGCCGGCGACCGGGCCCATGCCGATGCGGTGTCGGCCGATCTCAACCTCCTCGGCCGGGTCGCCGATGCGGCGGAAGTCGCCGAGGTGGTGAGCTTCGTCGCCTCGGCCGCCGCCAGCTACATGACGGGCAGCGAGACGAACGTCGACGGCGGTTATGGCATACTCGGCCCCGAACGCCGCATTCCGCTGATGCCGCTGCTGTCGGGCGCGCAGGGATGAGCGGCGCCGACGTCGTCATCATCGGCAGCGGCATCAACGCGCTGGTCTGCGGCGCGATGCTCTCGCTGCGCGGACAGCGCGTCCTGCTGCTCGAACGCAACGACGTCGCCGGCGGCTGCATCCGGACCGAGGAGCTGACGCTTCCCGGCTTCCGCCACGACACGCTCTCGACGCTCTATCCGCTGTTCGTGACCTCGCCCCATTATGGCGAACTCGGACCGGCGCTGGCGCGGCACGGGCTGCGCTTCGTCAACACCGACGCGCCGACCGCGCTGCTGCGGTCGGACGGCTCGGCGCTGCTGTTCCGCACCGATCGGGAGGCAAACGTCGCCGCGCTCGATGCGGCGGCGCCCGGAGACGGGGAAGCCTATCGCCGCGCCATGCAGGCGGTCGAGGCCGATGCGGGGCTGATCTTCGGCCTGCTCGGCGGCGAGCTCTGGTCCTGGCCGACGATCAAATTGCTGCTGGTCGAAGCGCGGCGGCGTGGGCTGAAGGGGCTTGCCGCCTTTTTCGGCAAGGCGCTGCGCTCGACCCGTGGCTGGCTCTCGCAGGACTTCACCTCGCCTGTCGCGCGCGGCCTGTTCGCGCCCTGGGTGCTGCATGTCGGCCTTTCGCCCGAAAGCAGCATGTCGGCGCTGATGAACCGGCTCGTCCTCTTCTCGCTCGAAGCGGTCGGCGCGCCGATGGTCGAGGGCGGCAGCGACCGGATCGTCGCCGCCTTCCGGGCGCTGATCGAGGAGCGTGGCGGCGCGATCCGCACCGGTGCCGACGTGCAGGCGATCGAGGTTTCGGGTGGCAAGGCGACCGGCGTACGGCTGGCTGGCGGCGAGCGTATCGCGGCGCGCCGTGCGGTCGTGGCTTCGGTCACGCCGACGCAACTTTACGACCGCCTGCTCGCCGATGTCGACGTGCCGCAGCCGGTGCGCAAGGAGGCCGCCGCCTTCCAATATGGCCGGGGCGAGATGCAGATCCATCTCGCGCTGTCGTCACCGCCGGAGTGGCCCGACCCCTCGCTGGCGAAGGTCGCGATGCTCCATGTGACCAACGGGCTCGATGCCGTGTCGCGCGCGGTCAACGAGGCCGAGCGCGGCCTGCTCCCCGCCGAGGCGACGATCGTCGTCGCGCAGCCCACCGCGATCGACCCGAGCCGCGCGCCCGAAGGCAAGGCGATCCTCTGGATCCAGCTGCAGGAACTGCCGCGCAACGGCGAACTGAAGGGCGACGCCCTGGGCAAAATCCCGGTCCCCGCCGACGGGCGCTGGACCGAAGCGGTGCGCGAGGCCTATGCCGACCGCATCGTCGACCGCCTGTGCGCGCTGAGCCCCGGCCTGCGCGAGCGGATCATCGGTCGCCACGCCATCTCGCCCGCCGATCTCGAGGCGCTGAACTGCAATCTCGTCGGCGGCGATCCCTATGGCGGGCTCTGCTCGATCGACCAGTTCATGCTGTGGCGCCCGCAGGCAGTGCCGAGCCGCCACGACACGCCGGTCAAGGCGCTCTACCAGATCGGCGCCTCGACCCATCCGGGGCCGGGCCTCGGCGGCATGTCGGGCTATATGGCCGCGCGCCGGATCGTGGGCTGACGAGAGGACGGGGCGCCACGCAGATGCGCGATGGCCCCGTTCGTCCCCGGCGGAAGGCGAGTATAAGTGGCCTGTCCGATAGCGACGCAATCTCGGACGCTCGCATCATTCGCCAAGCAAGCTATAAGCGGTCATGCACCAGATGCCGCCAGCTGAAGAGTTCGACCGCTTTGTGGGCGATGCCATCAGCCAAGTGCGCCTCGATCCTTACGGAGTCCAATTCAGCATGGAGAGCATGTGGACGATTCACGCTATGTCGGCTCTATCCCACGTCGAGCCTTCCGGACGCACCTGGGATTATAGCTGCAACGCCTATGAAGACGGTCCGATCAATCTTCATGCGCTTCTCTACAAGCGGATCATCTCTGTGATTCGGGCAGACCAGCATTTTACTCTCTCTTTCGAGGACGGGGCTGCTTTGACGATCCGCACTGAGCTTGGACCATACGAGAGCGGGCAGATCATCGCACCGAACTTGGCCGATCGCTTCATCGTCTTTTAAAAACGGCTTTCGCTGGTCAGCGTACGATAACAGTGAAGGCGAAGCTGTCACCTTCGCGCTCGATGAGCGCGAGACTGTCGTTCTGGCGGATGTGAGACAGCGCCTTTTTACGACATTGCGGATGAGCATTGATTTGCTTTTCCAACCACTTGCGCCGATGCGGATTGGACAGAGCGATGCGCTCCGTTTCCAAAATGCCCGGATCGTGCAGAACTCGAAGCTCCTTGATGAGCAAAAGCCAGCGAACGTATCCGTCGCACGTTTTGCGACGTAACGCCTGATAGTCGGCGACCAACTTCTTCTTGTCCAACGGATCAAACGAACTTGCCATGCCGTTTATCGTAACGTTGCGTTCGTCCGGTTACTAGCGGATCTCACTGAATGCTGCCGGACCGAAAACCACCCCATCCCAGTCATAGCGGTCTGATGGCGTGAGCGCCGGCAACTGACAGGCAGTTTCCCACCCCATCGCGGCCGTTCCAGCCTTGGGCTGGAAGCGGCCGTTTGTGGGTTACGATCTGTTCCTGGAAGCCCACTCTATTTGAGGTCTTCGACCGAGACCCAGCCCTTCGTGCCATAAGCGTCGCTGACTTCGACGAAGAGGCCTTCGCGGCCGCCGGTGGGGGTGAGCGAGGTGCCGGCCCGAACCGCGCGGACCACCTCGGCCTTGGCGGCCTTCGCGTAGAGCTTGGTGTCGATGGCCGTCACATAGGCTGCGGCGGTCGCCACCGGGGTCGCGGCTGCCGTGGCGGCCGGCTTGACCGCGACCAGCGCCGCCTTCTGCGCGACGACCGCGTTGAACGCGGAGACGAAAGCGGTGGCGAGCATCTGTCCGTCCTTTGAGGTGGCATAGCCGCCATTTGCATAGTCGCCATAACCCATCGAGGTCATCTGTGCCTTGGCGGCGTCCGCCCAGGGATTGCCGCCGGTGCCGGCGAAGCCGCCTACGCCACCGATCGAAACCTGGGTCTTCGTCTGGGTGCCGCTGCCCGAGGCGATCGTCTGGCCGGTGGCGGGGCTGATCACGCGCAGGCCCGCTGCGATCGTCTTCTTCTTGCCGCCGAGGCCGCCGAGCATGCCGAACGCCTGTCCGCCGAAACCGCCCATGCTGCCGAGCAGTGAACCGGCTGCGCCCGAGCGGACCAGCGCTTCGGTCGCGAGGCCCTTGGCGGTGTTCATCGTCTGGTCGATCTCTTCCTTGTCGCCCGCCACTGCGTTGATCAGGAAGTCGGCCGGTTTGTTGCTGCCGGTCGCCTGCAGGGTGAAGCAATTGCTCTGCACCGCCATCGCCGCGATCAGGTCGCGCGGGCTCGACAGGCCATATTTAGTCCAGCCCTGGGCTTCGCCGTCGACAACCGCGATACTGCCGATGGGCGCGTCGCATTTGGCGAGCGCGACCGGTTGTTCCTTGGCGGCGAACGCCGGCTGAAATGCGACAGTGGCGAGCAGCGCCGCCGGAATCAGATGCTTCATGACATTCCCCCGTTTGTGAGCGAGCCGCAGCCCGACGGCTTCGAGGTAAGCGATTCCCGCGTCCTGCTGGTCTGACGTTTCCTGAAATCCGTCCCGCGCCATCCCGCTGCGCTCTATTTTCGGGAGTCTTTTGCTTCGCGGCCCCAGCATTGCTATGGCCCCCGCCAACCGCTCCCGCTTATTCAGAGATGTCCGTGACCGTTCCGATCGACCGCATCCGCAATTTCTCGATCATCGCCCATATCGACCATGGCAAGTCGACGCTGGCCGACCGGCTCATTCAGCGCACCGGGGGCCTGTCCGATCGCGAGATGTCGGCGCAGGTGCTCGATAATATGGACATCGAGAAGGAGCGCGGGATCACGATCAAGGCGCAGACCGTGCGCCTCGATTATAAGGCGCGCGACGGCCAGGACTATGTCCTCAACCTGATGGACACGCCGGGCCATGTCGACTTCGCCTATGAAGTGTCGCGGAGTCTTGCCGCCTGCGAGGGCGCGCTGCTGGTGGTCGACGCCGCGCAGGGCGTCGAGGCGCAGACGCTGGCCAACGTCTATCAGTCGATCGAGCATGACCATGAGATCGTGCCGGTCATCAACAAGATCGACCTGCCTGCGGCCGAGCCCGAAAAGGTGAAGCTGGAGATCGAGGACATCATCGGCCTTCCCGCCGACGATGCCGTCCTCGCCAGCGCCAAGTCGGGCATCGGCATCGACGAGATTCTCGAGGCGATCGTCACCCGTATCCCGTCGCCCAAGGGTGATGCCTCGGCGCCGCTCAAGGCGATGCTGGTCGACAGCTGGTACGATCCCTATCTTGGCGTCGTCATCCTGATTCGCGTGGTCGAAGGAACGATCAAGAAGGGCCAGCAGATCCGGTTCATGCAGGCGGACACCGTCCACCTCGTCGACCGCGTCGGCTGCTTCCGGCCGAAGATCGAGCAGCTCGGCGAAATGGGGCCGGGCGAGATCGGCTTCATTACCGCGCAGATCAAGGAGGTCAGCCAGACCGCCGTCGGCGACACCATCACCGATGCGAAGAAGCCGACCGCCGAGCCGTTGCCGGGCTTCAAGGAAGTGCAGCCGGTGGTGTTCTGCGGCCTGTTCCCGGTCGACGCCGCCGATTTCGAGAAGCTGCGCGAGAGCCTGTACAAGCTGCGCCTCAACGACGCCTCGTTCAGCTTCGAGGCTGAATCCTCCGCGGCACTGGGTTTCGGTTTCCGCTGCGGCTTCCTCGGCCTGCTCCATCTCGAGATCATCCAGGAGCGGCTGACCCGCGAATATGATCTCGACCTGATCACGACGGCACCGTCGGTGGTCTATCGCCTGTCGCTGAGCCATTCGAAGAACGAAGACGCGAAGGTGATCGAGCTGCACAATCCGGCCGACATGCCCGATCCCAACCGGATCGAGATGATCGAGGAGCCGTGGATCGAGGCGACGATCTACGTCCCCGACGAGTATCTGGGGTCGCTGCTCAAGCTCTGTCAGGACCGCCGCGGCATCCAGAAGAACCTGACCTATGTCGGCGGGCGCGCGCAGATCACCTATGAACTGCCGCTCAACGAAGTGGTGTTCGACTTCTACGACCGGCTGAAGTCGATCAGCCGGGGCTATGCCAGCTTCGACTATCACCAGATCGGCCATCGCGAGGGCGACCTCGTGAAGATGAGCATCATGGTCAATGGCGAACCGGTCGATGCGCTGAGTATGATCGTCCACCGCGCCGCCGCCGAAGCGCGCGGTCGGCACATGTGCGAACGGCTCAAGGACCTGATCCCGCGCCACATGTTCAAGATCCCGATCCAGGCCGCGATCGGCGGCAAGGTGATCGCGCGCGAGACGATCGCCGCGATGCGCAAGGATGTGACCGCCAAATGCTATGGCGGCGACGCCACCCGCAAGCGCAAGCTCCTCGAGAAGCAGAAGGAGGGCAAGAAGCGGATGCGCGAATATGGCAACGTCAACATCCCGCAGGAGGCCTTCATCGCCGCGCTGCGCATGGGTGACGAGGCCTGACGCGCTGAGCGCTGTTAGGGATACGATGGCGGACTGGGCCGCGCGCGAGTTCGCGGCTTGGAACGGCGTCCGCCTGCGCGGCGTGGACGATAGCTTGCGGCAGCTGGCACAGAGCGATGACAGCGTATTTTTCTTCGACCTTGGGCCCGCAGGAGTCCGCTGTCACGACAAGCCGTCCGCGTCTCCGCTGCATCGCACGCGGCAGGCACTGTATCGCGCCTTTCTCGAGCGGGTGCTCGACCGGGCGGAACTGGACGGCCAGCGGACGATAGCGATCTCGTTGGCGGACCGAAGTGCATCCCGTCACGGTCTGCCGGTATTCGAATATCAGAAGCAGCGCGGGGCTCCCTCGCTCCTTCTTCCCGATGTGGATCTCCTCGCGACGGGCTTTTTCGCCGGACCTGACTATATCGATCCGGTCGGCTTCGAAGAGAAGCGGCCAGAGGTGCTGTTCGTCGGGGCGACGACGGGAGGAAGGCTCACGGCCGATATCGTCCGTTCGCTTGAGCATCCCCGGCTGCGGGCAGCGATGTTCTTCCGCGACAAGCCCGGGGTCACGTTCGAGCTGCCCGAGATCGTCCAGTGCGACACTGAAGAAACCGTTGCGCTCATCGCGTCGCTGGGGCTGGGCAGTCGGCGGCGGCCATGGTCCGATCATCATGCCTATCGTTATCTGCTGTCGATCGACGGCAATGGCGCGAATTGTTCACGGGTGGCGCTGGGCCTGCGAGGGCAGGGCGTGCTGATGAAATACAACTCGCCTTATCAGCTCTTCTATTTCTACGGGCTGGAGGCCTGGCGTCACTATCTCCCGGTGCGCCGCGACGACGATGTGATCGCGCTCCTCGACCAAAGCGCGGAGGCGGTCGATCGCGACAGGCGCATCGCCGAGGATTCGGCCGGCTTCGCCCGCGACCATCTCAACGAAGCGGCCTGTGTCGATTACACGGCCGCCCTGCTGTCGCTTTACTTCCGCAGCTTCTGAGCAGCCCGCCCCCTGCGGGGGCAGAACATCATGGCCCGATGGGCGGCGGATCGCAAAAGCCCCTTTTCCGATCCGCCGCCCCGTGGGGGCTGGAAGTCCTCCCTGGTGTCCCCGGTCGGTCGGATCGGGGGGAGGACGACCGACCGGGTACTCATGTGCCGCGGTCGAGGCGCGGCCTGTGCTGATCTTCGCTCAGTGCCGGCTGCGCGGCATCGTCTTTTCGGGCAGGCGCAGACGTTCGATCTCGGTCGCGACAGCCTTCCACAGGCCGACGCCATAGCTATCGCCATCGCGGATCAGGATGCCGATCCGGCTCGCCACATAGCTGTCGGTCTGATCGCCGAAATCGTCGATCACCCTCCTGGCAAAGTCGCGGATCATACTCGTCTCCATTACGCTGCTACTCTTCTTGCCCTCCACGCCGGACATGGCCTCACACCAACCCTTCGGCGCGCAGGCTGCGCCAACCGGTGCGGGCGACGATCAGGTGGTCGTGAACGGCTATGTCCAGCGTCCGGGCGGCGGCAATGAGATGCGCCGTCGCCTTGACGTCGGCCTGGCACGGCGTCGGATCACCCGACGGATGATTGTGGACCAGGATCAGTGCGGTGGCGCCGAGTTCGAGCGCCCGCTTCAAAATCTCTCGCGGATAGAGCGGCGCCTGATTGACTGTGCCGCGCGACATGAGTTCGTCGCGCAACAGACGATTGCTCGAGTTCAGAAACAGCACCCGCAGATGTTCGATCGTGTTGTAGGCCAGGCTGGCGAACAGATAGTTGGTCAGCGCCTCCGAGGTCGAAAGGATCGGACTATCGCTGAGCCGGGTCCGCAGCGAGTGGAGCATCGCGACGCGCATCGCCGCCAGCAGGTCGGCGACATCTCCGTCCTCGGGCAGGCAGGCGTGCAGTTGTGCGGGCTCGGCGGCGAGGATCGCCGGCAACGTCCCGAACTCGTCGAGCAATTCGTCGACGATGGCCCCGCCATGATCGAGCCCGAGCGGCTCGATGAGCGATTCTAATATCGCACGACATTCGGTCGCTGGACCGAAGCCCGCGCCCGGCGCCGGTGATTCCAAGTGCCCACCGCTATGCCGACCAGCATCGGATAAGCCCAGAACTCCGCCGCCCATGCGTAGGGCAGCGCTGCGACCGAGCGATCGGCGAGTGTGGCCAGGTGTATGGTCACTGCGATCAAATGGAAGGATGTTACCCATAGAGGCCAATATCGATCGCTGTTGAGGGCGAGATTGGCGAACGCCGCGAGTACGAGCAGGTCGACGATGAAAATACCTGCCTGCGGCGTCTGCCATCCCGGATAGAAGGACATCGCGGCAATCACGGTCAGGATGGATCCGACGACCATGATCGCCGCACCGATCCGTTCGGGCCAGCCGCCCTGCCATCCTGCATAGGAGGCAACGGCGATCAGCACGAACAGGTAGAAGAGCTGGTTGAGGAGGGCCATGGTCCGACCGGATCATATCAGTTCCGGCCGGTCAAGCATGGCATGGCCGCTCCCGGCCAGGCTCTTCCCGATCAGGCGACTTCGGCGAGGTGGCGAACTTCCGAGTTGTACGGCTTGCCGACCAGACCGCCCAGCGCATAGGTCTTCAGACCGATCTGATCCTTGGTTGCGGCGAGCTCGCGGTGGCTCGCGATGATCTTGGCGCGGGCCTTGACCAGCGTCGAGAAGCTTTCCGCCGCATATTCGAGCGCTTCCTGAGCGACTTCGCAGGCCAGATCGGCCTCGGCGCGGGCGGACGGAATGAAGCCGGTCAGTTCGGCGGTGCGCGCGATCGCCTGATCGATGGCATGCTCGGCCGCCATCAGACGGTCGGCGACTTCCTGGGCAACTTCACGGCGCTTCAGAATGGTCTGGCGATTGAACATGTGCTGCTCCCTTCGCGCAGCCTGTCCGAGGCTGCGCGTCCCTGTCTGGCAATGATGAAAGTCCGGGTAGCGCTTAGGCCTGGAACAGGCGCTTCAGCGCATCGAGGCCGGCGAGAAGCCCGCCGAATGCAAGAGCCGAGGCGATGGCGATCGAAAGGATCCATCCCAGCCTTTGCACGACACTCAGATCATTACGTTCCCTCCCCGGGGTGGGGATGGGCAGGTTTACGAAGCCGCCGCCGGTTACGAACGCGGGGGTTCGAAAAGCCAGCTGTTCCTCGCGAACCGAACTTCCGTGGAAGTCCGTTTCGGCCTGCCGCATCCCGTGGATATCGGACAGGTCGACAGTGGCATGTACGGCCGATTGAGCAACGTGCGGCGATTGATATACGGCCGATTGATATGCGTTCGGGGTCTCATATTTGGCGAGCAGCCGGGCCGCTTCGAAGCGGTTGGCGACACCCAATATCTGGATCGCCATGCGGAGGCGCTGATCGACCGTATGGGGGGAAATGCCCAGCTCGCGGGCGATGTCCTTGGACGACAGATGCATGAGAACCATGCGCAGGCAGATGCGCTGCGCCTCGGTCAGTTTCTCGATGCGGCCCGATTCCATGGCGCCGATCATATCGCCAATCCCCGTCGCTGTAAAACCCGTCAGTACGTCGTCGTGTAACGGTCGCGTTACGCCCCCATGACGGGGTGTCGGGCCCGCTCAGGCAAGGGTTTGCGACGCCCGTGGAAGCTGCCCGCGCCGGGGGTGTTGATATGTCATTGATATGCGGCAGCTGCCCATTGCGCGGAGCGGCGCCGCCTCCTAGCATCGTGAAATGGCATCGGGGGACAGCCAGTCGACGGGGCGAATCGCCATCATAGGTGCCGGCTATGTGGCCGACCTCTACATGTCCTCGCTATGTGCTTTTCCGGAACTGGAGGTCGTCGGAGTATGGGATCGAGATGCCTCGCGTCTCGCTCACTTCGCCGCGCACTGGTCGCTCCCCGCGCTCGCCGGTTTCGAGGCCGTAGTCGAAGCGAGGCCGGACATCGTCCTCAACCTCACCAACCCCTCCTCCCATGCGGCGGTCACCCGCGAGGCACTGAAGGCGGGTTTCCACGTGTGGAGCGAGAAGCCGCTTGCGCTCGACATGGACGAGGCCTCTGCCTTGGCGGCGCTGGCGCAGGAGCGCGGGCTGCACCTCGCATCGGCACCATGCAGCGTCCTTGGACGCGCGGCGCAAACGCTGTGGCGGGCGGTGCGCGAAGGGCGCGTGGGGCGCCCCCGCCTTGTCTATGCCGAGCTCGACGACGATTTTGTGAGCAGTGCACCCTACCGACGTTGGGCATCGGCCAGCGGAGCGCCCTGGCCTGCGGAGGATGAGTTCCGCACCGGCTGTACGCTAGAACATGCCGGCTATTATCTGAGCTGGCTGATGGCGATCTTCGGCCCGGTGCGTCGCGTCGTCGGAGGGGCGGCGCGATGCCTGGACGAGGATCAGACGGGCGCTGGCCATGATGCCCCCGACTATGCCTCGGCCACGCTCTACTTCGACAGGATCGTCGCCCGCCTGACCTGTTCGATCGTCGCCCGCCACGACCATCGGCTGCGTATCTTCGGCGACACCGGCATATTGGAGGTCGACGACGCCTGGGCCAATGGCGCCGCCGTGCGGGTGCGGCGGCGCCATCTCGTGCGACGTCGGCTGGTCAACAGTCCGTTGGCGCGTCGCGTCCCCTGGGCGGGTGACGGCCATCCGATGGTCGGACGACGGGGTGCGGCGTCGATGAACTTCGCCCTCGGCGTAGCCGAGATGATGCGGGCCATCGCGGCTGGGCGGTCACCACGTCTCGCCGGCGATTTCGCGCTGCATCTGACCGAAGCCAGTCTCGCCATGCAGGGCGGAGGCGATCATCGGCTGGTAACCAGCTTCGCGGCGATGGAGCCGATGTCCTGGTGAGTGTCGCGAAGCCGTTGCGTTTCGCCGTGATCGGACGGGGCCGGATGGCAGCCACCATGCGCGGGCTGGTGGGCGACGTGCCGCTCGACCTCGCCGACGCCGTGTACGTCGCTTGTGGTAATGCCGATCATGTGCGGCAGTCACGCCTTGCACTCGAAGCCAGTAAGCCGGTGCTGTGCGAGAAGCCTTTGTCGCTGCAGGGCGATGAAGCTCAAGCGCTGACCCTGCTGGCGCGGGAGCGCGGTCTGACCTTCATGGAGGCCGTCGCCACCCCCTTTCTGCCAGCCGTGTCGCGAGCCATCGATATCGCTGCAACCGGAGGAATCGGCCCTATCCGACGGCTGGAGGCGAGCTTCGGCTATCCGGTGTCGCGCCGACGCTTTCCACGGCTCTTCGCGCCCGATGCCGGGGTGCTCGCGGATCGCGCCGTCTATCCGCTGATGCTGGCGCGGATCCTTCTAGGCCCGGTGACAGCGATGGAATGCCGCGTCGACCGCGACCGCGCAGGCATCGACGTCGCGGCACGGCTGTCGCTGGTCCATGATGGCGGTGCGCGGTCCGATCTGTCGGTGTCCTTCGTCGGGACGCTCGGCAACGATCTTCGCATCGAGGGCGCGGATGCGACGCTCGAGCTGATGCCGCCGCTATTGACGGCGCAGCGCCTGCGCCTTCGGCCAGCGGATGCCAGCGGCCCTTCGCGCCTGCGCGCCGCGCTCCGGCAGAACCCGCTGCTTCGGCGGATAGGTGATGTCGGCGGACGGCTGACCGGCAGCTTCCATTCGCATGGTGGGTCGATCTACCGCCACGAACTGGAGCATTTCGCGGACCTCGTGCGAAAAGGATGCGTTGAAAGTCCCGTGGTCACGCATGCGCGCATGGTGGATGTCGTCCGGCTGATCGAGGAGGCTCGGCAGCGGTGAAGCTCGCGTATCTTCTCAACAGTTATCCGATGACGAGCACCACCTTCATCCGGCGCGAGATCGCGGCGATCGAGCGGGCCGGCGTGCCGGTCAAGCGCTTCGCGGTGCGGCGCTGGAGCGAACCGCTGGTCGATCCCGCCGATCGCGCTGAGCAGGAGCGGACTGAATATCTGCTGAGCGGCAGGCTAATCGCGCTGCTGGCCGGATTGTTCATGGAGGCGGCGCGCAGCCCCAAAGGATTGATGAGGGCCTCGCGGCATTGCTGGGGGCTGTACCGTCGGGCCGGCGAGGGTGTGATCCGGCATGTCGCCTATCTGGCGCAGGCGGTGCGGCTGCGGCGTCGCTGCGCGGCGCTCGGGATAGATCATATCCATGCGCATTTCTCCACCAATGCGGCGGCGGTGGCGTTGCTCGCCCGCCTGCTGGGCGGACCTCGCTACAGCTTCACGGTTCACGGACCCGACGAACTCGAAGTGCTGGGCCGCAACGGCTTCGTCGACAAGGTTCGCCATGCCGAGCATGTCGTTGCGATAAGCCGCTATTGTCGCGATCGTCTGGTCCGTCATCTTCCCGGGGCTCTGGCGGACCGGGTCGAGATATTGCCCTGCGGTCTCGACCTGCGCGACTTTCCCGACGAGGTGAAGGCGTCGGCGGCAGGGAGCACGCTGCTCTGTGTGGGCCGGCTCTGTCCCCAGAAAGGACAGGTCGACATCGCGCCGGCCGTGGCGATGATCCGTTCGCGCTATCCCGACATCCGAGTGCTTCTTGTCGGCGACGGCGAGGACCGCTCGGCGGTCGAGCGGGCGATCATCGAGCAGGGGGTGGCACAGCATGTCCACCTTCTCGGTTGGCGCAGCAACGACGAGGTGCGGAAGCTGATCGTCGAGGCGCGGGCGCTGGTGCTTCCCAGCCGTGCGGAAGGGTTGCCGATCGTGCTCATGGAGGCCCTGGCGCTCTGTCGGCCGGCAGTGACCACGCCCGTGGCGGGCATAACCGAGCTGGTGGACGATGGCTGTGGCTGGCTCGTTCCGCCGGGCGATGTCGGCGCATTGGCCGACGCGATGGCCAGCGCGCTCGACTGTCCACCGGAGCGTCTGGCCGCGCGCGGCAGGGAGGGGCGCGCCCGGGTGGTTGCGCGCCACGATGTCGACCGGCTCGCAGCAGGGCTGCTGGCGCTGTTCACCCGCCCACGCGCCTGACGCCCGGTTTGATCGTTACGGCTGTCGGCGCAGGCGGCAAACAGCCTAGGTAGAAGACCGGAGAGGCCACTACCGCCTCATTTCGCATAGCGGCAGGTGCCGGGCGAGAGCAGTCGCATTCAGCGGGAACTAGGCTCAGCGAGACTTCCAGGCGTTCTTATATTCCTGAGGGCGCCATAAAAATTCTTTTGTACAAGAGAAATAAAATTAACGTTTGGTGAAATAACGATCTCGTCATCGGCGAATTTCCCCTGGACCGAAAACTTGACGTTTGGCATGATTGTTCAAACGGAATTTTTGGATGTCCGCATGATTGCGACGAATGCATTATGCGTTTGAGGAGCAAGAATAATTTTTATCGGTTTTTAATTTTATATTGCGACCGGAAATGTGCAGATTAACTGGTAATCTGTGTCAGTGGTGCTGTCTGGAGGCAAGCGTGGCGTTGGGTGTGGTCGTCCTGCAGAGATGACGGGCAAAAGGCTTTACCTCATCGACGATGAAGCGGTCGTGCGGGCATCGATCGTCAGCCTGTTGCAGGTCGACGGTGTCTGGGACCATGTCGAGTTCGCTACCGCCGACGATTTTCTCGAGGCGCTTGCAGGGTTGTCGCCGGGCTGCGTGCTGATAGACCTGCAACTGCCCGGTTCCAGCGGCAGCGTGGTCGTGGAGGCACTGGCGAGGGGCGCGCAGGATTTTCCGTTCATCGTGGTGACCGGCTTCAGCGATTTCTCGACGGCTGTGCACATGTTCCGCTGTGGCGCGGTCGACTTTCTTCACAAGCCTTTCGATCCCGTCGCGCTGATCGATGCGCTCGATCGCGCGCTTCATCGCCTGCAACATGGTTGCGAGCGGCGCGAGATCGTCGAGGACGCGCGGCAACGCATCGCCGCGTTGGGGGAGGATGAGCGCCGGTTGATGGCGTTGGTCTTCGAGGGCGCCTCGAACGCCGAGATAGCGGCCGAACGTCATGCCAATCCGCGTGATGTGCAGCGCGCCCGGGCCTTGGTGCTCGCCAAGCTGGGGGCGCCGTCCATCTTTGACGCGATGCGGGTCTTCGCCCTGGCCGGCGCGCTCTGAGCTTCGCCGGGGCGGCGGCGGGTGAGAGTCTCCCGCCGCCGCTGCCCGGCCGGGCGCGCTCAATAGCGCAGCCTCACGCCGGCGGTTGCCGCCCTCCCGGGCTGTCCATAGCCGGCGGCAGTCTGGTAGCGCTCGTCGAACAAATTCTCGATCCGGCCGTAAAGCTCGATGCTCTCTTGCAGGGGGAAGCTCGCCCGGATGTCGACGAGGGCATAGCCCTGCAGCCTCGTGCTGTTCGCGGCATTGTCGAAACTGTTCGACACATGCGTGACGGTCGCCCCGACCGAACCCGCGGTCCAGGCATAGTCGGCGGTCACGCTGACCGCGTTGCGCGGACGGCGGGCGAGGTCCTTGCCGAAATTGGCGCTGCTGCGTTCGCGGTTCTGCGCCTTGGTGTAGGTGTAGTTGGCGCGCACCTCGAAACCGACCGTCGGCTGCATCACCAGTTCGAGTTCGGCGCCACGGGCGCGGGCGCGGGCGATGTTCGCATAGGTGAAGGTCGAGAGGTCGAAGTCGATCTGGTTGGTCACGCGCCGCTCGAACCAGGTCGCGCGCACCTGCAACAGGTCACCGATGAGCGACTGCTCGATGCCGGCATCCCAGCTCTTCGCTTCTTCGGGGCGAAGCTTGTCGAAGCCGAAATCGCCATAGAGCTGGTAGAGCGATGGCGCCTTGAACCCTTCGCTATAGGTGGCGCGCAATTTTGTGGCACCGCGATTGGGCGTCCACACAAGGCTGGCATTGGCGCTGCTCTTGCCGCCGAACTGGCTGTGGTCGTCGTGACGCAGACCGGCGGCCGCCGTCAGCCCGGAGAGCGGGCGCAGCGTCAGTAGGCCGTAGACGCTGTCGATGTTGGCTTTCTTGCGGCCCAGCGGCGAATAGATGCTCTCGATCCGGTAACGCTGGCCTTCATGTTCCGCGCCGAAGGTGGCGTCGGCCCAGCCGGCGAGTTGCGCGCTGCCCTGATACTCGAACCGCAGATTGCGCCCCACCGCGTCGAAGGTCAGGACCGGTGTACCGGCCGGGTCGTAATTCTGCCGATCAATCCGGGTCCAGGCGACAGCCAGGCGGTTCTTCAGCCGGCCGCCGAACAGGCCGGCGTTGAGCCCGGCATAGCCCACGATCTGTTCCTGGCGCGAATATTCGTCGGTATCGCCGAGCGAGAAATTGGGCGGGGGGAAGCCGTCGAGATCGACCTTGCTCTTGGTGTAGAAGCCGCGAAGGTCGAGCGACAGATCATCCGCCAGCGTGACCTGGGCCTTCGCATGCGCGCCGAACAGGTGATAGCCGTCCGGTTCGGCCCCGCCGCCGCTGCGGTCGGCGACCGATATGCCGTCGGTCGTCAGGTAACCCGCGCCAGCGCTCAGCGCGACTGGCCCGACCGTACCGGAGACGTTGGCGACCGCGCGGCCGGCGTCGTAGCGGCCATATTCCCCGCTCGCCTTGATCTGCAGCGCTTGCGTGGGCGCGGAGGTGATCAGATTGACCACGCCGCCGATCGCCTGGCTGCCCCACAGCACCGACTGTGCGCCGCGCAGCACCTCGATCCGGTCGAGATTGTCGGTCAGCAGGTCGGCGAAGTTGAAGCCGCCGCCGGGTGCGGAGGGGTCGTTGAGCTTGACCCCGTCGATCAGCGCTACGGTCTGGTCGCTTTCCGCGCCGCGGATGAAGACGCTGGTGGTCGAACCCAGGCCGCCGTTGCGGACGATCGTGACGCCGGGCAGCGTGCGCAGCAGCTCGGCGACCGAGGGCGTCTGCCGCAACTCGAGGGTCTTCGCATCCATGACGGAGATCGACTGGGCGACCTGCGAGAGTGGCGTTTCGTTGCGCGTAGCGGTGACGACGATGGTGTCTGCGTCCTCGCCAGCGGCTTCGGCACGGGCGACCGCTGGCAGCGCCACCGCCGATATCAGCAGGGAAGGAAGAAGGAACGTTCGAGACATATGGAAACCCCTCAATGACAAGTCATCAGGGCCCCGAACGGAAAGATGACGTCCTCCGCGCGCGACCCATTACGATCGTCGTCACGCGAGGATTTCGCCTCGATCATGTGGTGCACCCCGCCCGCATGATGGAACGACCGCGACGGGCAGGTCTCCTGGCTCTCGGGTCATCGCGGTCGCCCAGCCTTCCCGGATGCCGACATCCAGTGGCACGTGCGGACGATCGCTCGCCGATCACAGTTGCGGGGGCAGCTCCGGCGGACGGCTTCCCGTTTCCGAATTCCCTTTTAGTCCCGTTTCCGGGACCCGTCGCGAGCGGGCCTGTAGGTAAAGTGGCTCCAAGGCGCAAGCGCCAAGCGACGCGACTTGTTTCGGACTCGTGACAAGCCGCGCTACGCCGGAGATCGCCTGACGCAGCGACAAGAGGCTGTGTCGAAACGCACAAACTATTGATCGGGATTGAACTATTCCGATGACAAGCCCTTGGCGGGGAGATATTGAGACAGCTGGCGAAGGGGATCGCCGGACAGGGGAAATCGGGGGACGTCTTGCGCAGTCCGTTCAGGCCCGCTGCCATATTGGCAGCTTGTTTCGTTGCATCGTCGATGGATTCGGCCGTGCTGGCCCAGATCCAGACGCCGACCGGTCAGCAGATCGCGCCCGGCCGTGACGAGCTCAATCGCACGACTCAGCAACCGGCGCCCGGGCCATCCCGCCTGACGATTGACGGCGATATCGAACGCGCGCCCTGTGCCCTCGACGCGCCGGCCTATGCCAATATCAAGGTGACGATCACCGAGGCGCAGTTCGCCAATCTGCAGGGTGTTTCCGCCGAGGAGTTGAAGGCGTCCTATGCCTCGCTGCTCGGTGCCGACCGGCCGATCGCGACGATCTGCACGATCCGCGATGCGGCCGCGACGGCGCTCCGCCGCAAGGGCTATCTCGCCGCCGTCCAGGTGCCGGTGCAGCGCATCGAGAATGGCGTCGTCAAATTCCAGGTGCTGTTCGCCAAGATCGTCGCGGTGCGTGTGCGCGGCGATGCCGGGCCGGCTGAAAAGCTGCTCGCGGGTTATCTGTCGCACCTTACCGAAGATCCCGTCTTCAACCGCTACAATGCGGAGCGCTACCTGATCCTCGCCCGCGACGTGCCGGGCTATGACGTGCGCCTTGCTCTAAAGCCAGCGGGCGGCGCGCCGGGCGAGCTGGTCGGCGAAGTCAGCGTGACGCGGACCCCGGTCGAGGTGAATTACAGCCTTCAGAATTTCTCCGCGCGCAGTTCGGGTCGGTGGAACGGGACGCTGCAGGGGGCGGCTTATGGCCTGCTAGGTGGCGACCGGCTGACCGCTTCGGTGGCGAGCACGGCCGACTTCAAGGAGCAGAAGTTGCTTCAGCTGGGCTATGATACGCGGCTCGGTTCCGAAGGTCTCACGCTCAGCGGCAACTTCACCTATGCTTGGTCCAAGCCGGATGTCGGCGGTGCGATCAGGTTGCGCGCGCGGACGCTGTTCGCGACCGGCGAGACCCGCTTTCCCTTCATCCGCACCCAGGCTTTCAGTATCTCCGGTGCGGCCGGTCTCGACTATCTGAATCAGGTCGTCATTTTCAACGGACTTGACCTTACGCGCGATCGCTTACGCGTCGGCTATCTCCGTCTCGACTTCGACGCGGCTGATATTGCCGAACGGCGTTTCCCCACTTGGCGCGCTTCGGGTTCGGTCGAGTTCCGGCAAGGGTTGGACATTTTCGGTGCATCGCCTCGGGTCCCGGCGACCATACCGGCTGGCTATGTTCCACCTGCCCGGCTCGATGGTGACAAGACATCGCGCCTCGTTAGAGCATCCGCCTCGCTCGAATATAGCCTGGGCAAGGGCTTCTGGATCGCCGCCACGCCGCGCGCGCAATATGCTTTCGATCCGCTGTTCAGCTTCGAGGAATTCTCAGGCGGCAACTTCTCGATCGGTCGCGGCTACGACCCCGGTACGATCATCGGAGACAGCGGTCTCGGCAGCGGCTTCGAGCTGCGCTTCCCGCGCGTGCAGCCCTTCCAGAAGGTGAACCTCAACGTCCTGCCCTATGTGTTCAGCGATGTCGCGCTGGCTTGGAACAAGCAGCCGGGGAAGGATGATCTCGATGCGCTTTATTCGGTTGGCGGCGGCCTGCGGGCGATCCTCAACAACCGCTTCCGCATCGACGGCACGGTCGCCGTCCCGCTTCGGAAAGCCGGGTTCCAGACGAAGAACAAGGACCCCCGCTTCCTGATGTCGCTGACGACCCAGCTCTGGCCCTGGGAGCGGCGCTGATGGCCGCCCCTGCCGCGCCCTCGCCACTGCTGGCGGCGCGGGAGGCGCCGGTCGGTTTTCATGTCCATTTCGCGTCCGGGCGCAAGAACCCCGTAACGCTCCGGGAGGATGTCCTTCATGCGTAATCGCCGCTCTGCCCTCGGCACGGTGTTGATCGCCACGCTCGCGCTTGGGTTGCCCGCGCCCTCTTCTGCGGCGCCCGCCTCGCTCTCTCTGCGCAACAGCTTCCGGATCGGCACGACCGGCGTTCTCTGCACCGCGCAGAACCGCTCGGTGGGACCCGTGCTCAAGACGATGTTCGACCGCGGATATCGTGTCGTGTGTCGCGATGCTGCGTCGCCGGTCGGCCGTCTTTTTGCGTTGCGCAAGAGCGGCGGCGGCGATCCCGTTCAACGCGTCATCGCCAGCGCGGAAGCCCCGCTGACCTGTCAGCGTCCGGAGGCGGTCGACATCGAGGGGCTCGGCAAGGTGCAGGCGCGCGAATGCGTCGACGCCAACCAGCTGTCCTACAAGATCTACATCCACTCGGACGCGCGGACCGACTATGTCGCGGCCGGTCTCGGCGGCTATGACAGCGCGATGCAGCTCGGCCTGCGGACGCTCGTGGCCGATCGCATCGTCAAGGGCGAGGTGCAGGTCGCCACGACCTCTGCTGGTGACCCGGCGGCCTTCGCGCGCGTGCAGGCCGGTGCGCTCGACAGCGAGAGCGCGCTCGCCGAAGCCTATGCGCGCAACAATGACGGCTCCTATGCCGAAGCTGCCGAATTCTTCGAGGCCCTGGTCGAACGCGATGCCGGTTCGTCCAAGTCCGAATCGCGCCTGGCCGAATATCTCGCCAACCAGGCGCTCCAGGAGTCGAACCAGCGAAACTTCTCCTCGGCGGATGCGATCTTCGCGCGCGCAGCAACCCCGTCCGCGCTGGCCGATCCGGTCGTCGGGCGCATGCTGCGCAACTTCTACGCGATCCATTATCTGAACCAGGGCAAGCTCGACCGCGCGCTCGAGGAACTCGCCAAGCCGGTTGCCGAGATAGAGGCGGTGCAGGCCGCAGACGCGAAGCTGGCCGCCGGCGAAATCAGCGAAACGGTCGCCGACGACCTCAACCGCGAGGGTGGGGCGCTCAATCGGGTGGCAGGACTCGACGGGTCTATCCAGCCGTTCGAGCGGGCGCAGATACTCGATGCGCAGGCGCTGCTCCTGCGCGGCGTCGTGTTCCGCGCGCAGAAGAAATATGCCGAGGCGCGCACCAGCTTCGACGACGCCGTCACGGCGATGCAGGCGGTACGCGAAGGCAAGATCAACAGCACCGGCTGGCTGCGGTCCAGCGTTCAGAGCGAACTGGCGCTGACCGCCGAGGCGGAGGGGCGCATCGAAGAGGCCGAACGTCTGTTCGCCGACTCGCTTCAGGTGGTCGAGATTCAATATCCGAACACCGCCGTCGCGCTGGGCGCCAAGGCGCGTTTCGCCGGCTTCCTCAGCCGTCATGGCCAGGGCGACCGCGCGATGACCCTTTTCGGCGAGCTGATCACCGCCTCGGAGAATGTCCCCGGCGCGATGTCGTCGATCCGGACGCTGCTGCGCCCCTATTTCCGGCTACTCGCCGAACGCTCTGCCAGCGATCCCAAGGCAGTCGCGCAGATGTTCACCGCGAGCCAGCTGATGCTGCGCCCCGGCATTGCGCAGACCCAGGCTCTGCTGGCCCGCGAACTGTCCGGCGGCGACGACGAAGCGGCCGGGCTGTTCCGTCAGTCGGTTACGTTGTCGCGCTACATCGCGCGGGCGACGGGCGATGTCGCGCGCCTGGCCTCGCTCGCCGCGCCGACACCAGCCGATCGGGCCGCGCTCGAAGAAGCAAGAGGCCGTCTCGCCCGCTATTCGCGCGACCAGACAGCCTTGCAGGCCAAGCTCGCGAAATTCCCACGCTATCGCGTCCTGTCGCCTTCCACCATGGGTGTGGACGAACTGCAGAAGGCGCTTCGGGCTGGCGACGGCTATTACAAGGTCACGCTCGTCGGGCAGGATGCCTATGCGATGTTCGTGTCGCCGACGGTCGCCAAGGCGTGGAAGCTCGACACGACCACCAAGGAACTCGAGGATACCGTTGCGAAGATCCGTGACTCGGTCGTGAAGATCGAAAATGGGCAGGTCGCGACCTATCCGTTCGACGTGGTGCTGGCGCGCAAACTCTACGTGACGCTGATGCAGCCGGTCGACGCGGAACTCCATCAGGTCCGCAACTTCATCTTCGAACCCGATGGTCCGCTGCTGCAGCTGCCGGCGAATCTGCTTCCGATCGAACAGGACGGCGTCGACGCCTATCTGGCTCGGCTGAAGAAGCCCAATGCCGACGACTTCGATTTCCGGGGGGTCGCATGGCTCGGCCGCGATCGCGACGTGTCGACCGTGGTCAGCCCGCGCTCCTTCGTGGACGGGCGCGACGTGGCCAGCTCGAAGGCGGCGATGGGCTATCTGGGCATGGGCGAGAATGCGCGTCCGGCGCTCAATCCTTTCTTCGTCCCGCCGCCGTCGCAAGCCGACGAATGCGCGTGGCCGCTGAGCAACTGGAACAATCCGATCTCCTCGTCCGAACTCTATCTGGCGAGCGGGATCATCGGACAGGACAAGTCGAAGCTGGTCGTGGGGGCTGACTTCTCGGACTCGACCATCATCGGCATGCCCGACCTGGCGCAGTATCGGATCATCCACTTTGCGACGCACGGCCTGGTCACCGCGCCCCGCCCGGAGTGTCCGGCGCGCCCGGCGCTGCTGACCTCGTTCGGGGGCGGGACGTCCGACGGCTTGCTGTCGTTCAAGGAGATTTTCGATCTCAAGCTCGACGCCGACGTGGTTGTGCTCTCGGCCTGCGACACGGCTGGCATGGCGACCGTGGGCGCAACGCGTGAAGCGGGCGTGACGACCGGCGGCAACTTTGCGCTCGATGGTCTCGTACGTGCTTTCGTGGGGGCTGGTGCGCGGACCGTCGTCGCCAGCCACTGGCCGGTGCCGGACGATTTCAACGCCACGAAGCGGCTGATCACGGGCCTCTTCACCGCGCCGCCGGGTACGCCGATGGCGACGGCCATGCGGAACGCACAGGTGGGATTGATGGACGACCAGAATACGTCCCACCCCTATTACTGGTCGGCCTTCGCCATTGTCGGCGATGGCCAAAGAGCGCTGCTTCCTGCCACGGCGGCAGCAGGGTCGGCGGCGGCGCAATAACGGGGCGCAATCACACGGGCGGGGACTGGTTCGTTGGGGGACGGCATGACAAAGCGGGGCACGGGACGCGGTAACGGACAACTCGGAAGCGGGGCGGGAGCGCGGGGGCGCGGCGCGATCGATCCGTTTGGACGCGCGGCGCGGGGCGGCGGCAATACGCGGACGCTCACGTCTGCGCTCGCGATGGCAACCATCCTCGCCTTTCCCGCACGCGAGACGCTCGCCGCGAACGGCGCATTCGCCGGCAGCGCCAGCGCGACGTCCGGCGTCGTATTCTCGCAGAGCGAGAGCACCGACACGATCACCGTGAGCAACGCGACGTCGATCATCACCTGGACTCCGACCGACACGCAGTCGGGTGGTGGCGCGATCGATTTCCTGCCGTCGGGAACCACCGCCAACTACCGGAACGACCCGTCGCTGCAGGGCGGTTTCACCGTTCTCAACCGCATTCTGCCGAACGATCCGACCCGCGCGGTCGAACTCAACGGCGCGATCAACAGCCGGCTCTATGACGGCAGCAACAACCTGATCGGCAGCGGCGGCAATGTCTGGTTCTACAGCCCCGGCGGCATTCTCGTCGGCAGCACGGCGACGATCGACGTCGGCGGCATCATCCTGTCGAGCGTTCCGATCGACTTTGGCGGATCGGGCCCCAATCCCGATGTCGTCTCGCTGGGCGCCAGCGACGCCGGGCGTACCGTCGAAATCCAGACGACCAATTTCCAGGCATCCAACTATGTAGGCGTGCTGGCACCGCGCATCGTGCAGTCCGGCAGCGTCGCGTCTGAGGGCAGCGTCGCCTATGTCGCCGCCGAGCAGGCCGACCTGACCTTCTCCAACGGTCTTTTCGACATCACGGTGCCGGTCGGCACCGGAGCGGCCGATGCCATCACGCATGATGGCACCACCGTTGTGACGCCACAGGGATCGGGCACCTCGAGAGGAATCTACCTCGTCGCGGTTCCGAAGAACCAGGCGCTGACCATGCTGCTGACCGGCGGGTCGCTGGAATTCTCGGAGGCTGGCGGAGCCTCCGTCACCGACCAGGGCGTCGTCCTGTCGGCCGGCAACGATGTCGTGTCCGGGGGCTTCGGTCCGTCGGGTCCCCCCGCAGCCGCAGGCACCGGTACGGTCCGGGTCGAAGGCGGATCGGTTGGCGCTCGGGCTTATATCGGCGCGTCGCGCGATCTCACCATCTCTGGCACGACGTTCACGGACGATGCGACGATCGATGCCGCCAATGGCAGCGGCACAGATATCGTTATCGATACGACAGCCGGCAATGTCGATGTCGCCGGGCTTCTCTCTATCGAGACGGGCGTAGTCGAAAGCAGCAGCTCGGAAACGGGCGGCAACGTCTCGTTGCTCGCGGGCGCCGGCGGCACCATTTCGGCCGGAGCGGTAAGCATCGCAACCAGCGCCAACGGCGGTGACGGTGGAACGGGCACGGCCGGAAACGTCACGATTCAGGCGCAGGGCAGTGGAGCTGCGATCAACGTCGGAGCGCTTCTTTCCATCGAGGCCGACGGCGGCAGCGGTTCCGTGTCGGGTACCACCAATGGCGGCAACGGCGTCGGCGGGCGTGTGCTCGTCAATGCGGTGACCGGTGGCGCTATTCAGCTGGGCGCGCTTGAGGTCAGCGCGTCGGGTTTCGGTGCCGGGGCCATGTCCGGCAATGGCGGCAACGCGCTGGCCGGTGAGATCCTGCTGACGGCGACCGACGCGCAGATCGCGATTACCGCGAGTGGTTCCGCTTCGCTCGTCGCGACGGGCCGCGGCGGTGGCAGCAGCGCGGGTGCAGGGGGCAGTGCGCTTTCCGTTTTCCCGGGCGAGGGCACCAGTCGCGGATATGTCGGGATCACGGCATCGGGTGAGACTGCCAGCATCAACTTCGGTACGGCGCAGAACCCCGTCGGTCTATTGGTGGATACTTCCGCCAATGGCGGCGATTCGCTCGGTGGCAGCCTGTCCGGCAGTGCCCGGGGCGGTGGCTTCGACATTGTCGCCGCCAATGGTGCGACGGTGGTCATTCGCGACAATCTCGGCTTTTCCGGCGACGCGACGATTGCCAATGGCGAATCCAATGGCGGGGGAGGTGCGACCGGTGGCCGCTTCGGCGTACGGGCCGACGGCGCAACGGTCAGCTTCTTCGGTTCGGTAACGGGATCGCTGGATGGCGAGGGGGGCGCAAATCTCTTTGGAGCTGGCGGCGACGGACAGGGGGGCAACGCCAACGTGTCCGTCAATGCGGACGGCCAGATCAGTTTCGCCAGCACCGTCCTTCTCAGCAGCGCCGGGAGCGGCGGTGCCTCTCCTGACACGGCTGGAGGCATCGGGGTAGGCGGCAATCTGATATTCGGCGGCGGCGACGGAACCATAACGGCTACATCCGGGGTGAGCCTCTTCGCCAATGGTCAGGGCGGCCAGGGCGAGACGGCCGGCGGCGAGGGCCGGGGAGGGACTGCGAACATCTCCGCCGTCGATGGCGCCACGATGACTTTGGGCAGCCTGGTTCTGTTTGCTGACGGCGTGGGCGGTGACGCGGTTACCGGCGGGATTGCACTCACCAACTCCGAAGGCGGCTATGGCGTCGGCGGTTTTGCCGGCATCACGGTCCGCACCGGAGGCTCGGTGGCGATGAGCGGGGGAACGATCCGGGCCAATGGTCAGGGGGGAGCCGGCTACAGCGGGGGTACGGGGCAGGGCGGATTCGACCTGCTCAACGGTGGTGGCGGAGTCGCCATTACAGCGGCGGACGGCACGATCGACATCAATGGCGTGGCGGTATCTCTCTTCTCAAGCGGAGAGGGTGGCTCCAGCTTTCAGGATGTCTTCGGTACGGTCGGCGATGCCGGTGAGGGAATCGGCGGGGACGCGAATATCGCCGGTCTTACTGGATCGAGTTCGATTGGCAGTGTCTCTGCGAGCAGCACCGAGTTCACCCTTGACGTAACGGGGCAGGGAGGATTCGGCGGGAACGCGGCCGAGGGCGCTGTCGGCGGCGGCGGCGGCGCAGGTACCGGCGGGACGATCTTCGTCGGTGCGCAAGCCGGCCTGGGCCAGCTCAATCTGGGTGGCCCCGTCACGGCTTTCGTAAACGCATTCGGTGGATCCGGTGGAAGCGGAGGACAGGTCGCTTCCGGTCCAACCCAGGGCGGCGCTGGCGGTGCGGGTGGCAGCGCGACGGGTGGTTTCGCCCAGTTCGGCTTGGTCAGTGGCCCCGCTTCGGTTGATACGCAGGGCCGTGTGCAACTCGCCGGCGTGACTGTTCTCGGGAATGCGGATGGCGGCGACGGTGGCGCGGGCGGACCTTCGATCCAATCGGTGCAAGGCGACGGTGGCGCAGGTGGCCTGGCAACGGGCGGCCAGCTGGCCCTTCTGTCCCGTGGCGCAAGCGTTTCCAATCCGGGTTTGAGCGTGTCGGGGCTGGTGAGCTTTACGGCCAACGGCGTCGGTGGCGACGGCGGAAGCAGCGAGACGCCGGGGGCCGGCGGGAGCGGCACGGGCGGATCGCTCGGTATAGAATCGACGACCCGCTTCAATGAGCCGGCGGTGCGGGGCAATATGCAACTCGCCGGCATCAACGCCAATATGAGCGGCTCCACCGGCTCAGGTAGTGAGCCGGGAACGTCGACGGTCGGCTCTTTCTCCATCATCGCCAATGGCGGCGACATTACCTCGTCGGGCACCGTCGCCATCTTCGGCAGCGGCGCCGATGTTCAGCAGGGGGATCCGGACAACCTGGTCAGTGCCACCGACGGCACCATCCTTTTCGATAATCCCTCGGGTACCGACCTCTCGGTCGACATGCCCGACCGAGGCATCACCTTCGCGGTCGTCGGCACTGGTGCGATCACGGCAGCGGAATATTCGCTCAATACCGGCACGATCACCGACGAGTGCAACATCAACGCGACCTGCTCGTCGCCTCCGCCTCCCCCCCCACCCCCGCCGCCGCCCGGCTTCGATACGCCAGGTACCCTTCCCGATGCCGAGGCAGGTTTGGGCTATTCGCAGTCCATCGCCGCCGTGGGCGGTACACCGCCCTACACTTTCGAGGTCGTCGCAGGCACGGTGCCGCCGGGTCTGACCGTGGATAGTGCGGGCAACATCACCGGGACCCCGACAGAGGCGGGTCCGTACAGTTTTGAAGTCGCCGTCTATGACTCCAATAACGAATCGGCGACGATGGTCTTTTCGCTCACCGTCCAGCAGGGCGCGATTTCTCCGCCACCCCCGCCGCCACCCCCGCCTCCGCCGGGGGGCTTCGGCTTTGCCGGTACGCCCGATCAGCTGTCGACCGCTGACTATGACATCGTCCGCGATCCCGACAGCGACACGATCACGATCAACGCGCCGACGGCGATTATCAACTGGACGCCCGACGATGCGGGCGTGGGCGGCGGCGATATCGTCTTCCTGCCGTCCAGCTCGTCGGTTCTGTTCCGCAATTCGGTGACGAACACGGGCGGGTTCACGGTGCTCAACCGCATCCTGCCCAATGATCCGTCGCGTCGGGTTGCCCTCAACGGGACGATTCAGAGTCGCCTCTACGATTCGAGCAACAACCTCACGGGCACGGGCGGCAATGTCTGGTTCTACAGCCCCGGCGGCATCCTCATTGGCTCTACGGCGCTGATCGATGTCGGCGGGCTCGTGCTGTCGGCTGCCGATATCGGCTTCTCCGATCCGTTCAACTCGAACCCCGACCTCATCTCTATCGAATCCCCTCTGATTCCCACCGACGCCAATGCGGCGATCGGGATCGAGTCCGACGATGTCAGCGCAACCGACTATGTCGTGGCCTTGGCGCCGTCGATCAATCAGGGCGGAACGGTCAACGCTGGTGGCAATGTTTCCTATGTCGCGGCGGAACAGGCGAATATCGATCTCTCTGGCCCCACCGACATCACCGTTATTGCCGGAACTTCCGCAATCAACGCGTTGACCCATGGCGGCACGACGACCGTTCTGGCGGACGGAGAAGTTGGGCGTAGGGTTGCCCTGGTCGTCGCGCCCAAGACCCAGACAGCCGTGCTCGATATGGGCGGGGGAAACATCGATTTCACTCTCGCCAATGGCGCGGCCTCCTTCGCACAGTCGATCCTGATCGGCGCTGGCGCCAATCTGGCGCCGGCGCGGCTGACCCAACCGAGCGGTGGCCTTGCCGGCGGCAGCGTCGTCATCCGTGGGGGCGAGTTCAGCGGTTTGGGCCAGGCCGGCACGAGGATATTCTCTGCGGCCCCTCTCTCGCTGACGGGCGGCAGCAGTTTCGGCGGCGATCTGTCCATCGAGTCGGTCGGCGGTGGGGTAACCTTCGGGGTGACCGATGGTTCGAACTTCTTCGACAGTGATGTTTCGATCAGTTCGGCGGGCAACGTCGTTCTTGCCGCAAGTGGCGCGACGGGTTCGCTGAACTTCGCCGGCGACGTGTCGGTCAGCACGGTTCGGACGGAGTCCGGCGACGGAGTCGGAGCTGCCTCTTCCTTTGTGACGATCGAGGCCAATGGTGCGGGCTCGTCGGTCGAGATTCTCGGCAACCTCACCGTCGATACATCGGCTTTCGCTGGCGGCTCGGCGAGCGATGCGGGTGGCTCTGCTACCGCCGGCGCGATCCTGATCTCGGCCATCAATGGAACGATCGATCTGAACAGCGCCGATCTGACTGCTCGCGGCTTCGGCGGTTCCGGCATTACGGCTGGCGGCGCCGGCACGGGGGGCGCGGTCACCATCAGCGCGAGCGGCGGAGCGATCAGCTTTGCCGGATCGACGCAGGTCAATGCAAGCGGTGTTGGCGGAGATGCGTCGGGCGGGCCTGGCGGAGCAGGCAATGGCGGCAGCTTTGCGGCTACGGCCGGCGCAGGAACGCTCAGCTTCGGAGCGATCAATGTCGCCGCCAACGGTGACGGCGGTGTGTCGTTCGGCGGTGCCGGCGGTATCGGTACGGGCGGCAACGCGTTCGTGACTGCCGCCAACCAGAATGTCACGCTGGGTGTGACGACGATTGGAGTCACCGGTTTCGGCGGCATGGGGCGCGACGCTGGGGGCGAGGGCCGAGGGGGTGTCGTCGTCGTAGAGGCCAATGCCGGCACTACGATCAACGCGACGACGCTAACCCTGTCGGCGCTCGGCCAGGGCGGCAACAGCGGCTTCAACTCCTTCTCCAACGCGCCCGAAGGGGCCGCCGGCGGTCAGGGACGCGGCGGCGCGGCGGCCATCCGAGCCAATCGCGCCACGATCACGGTATCGAGCAGCGCTCAGGTCGATACGAGCGGCCAGGGCGGCAGCGGCGACAATGGCGGCGACGGCCTTGGTGGCACTGCGGCCGATTTCTCACTCGGCTCCTATGTCGATACGACCTCGGGCACGCTGAACTTCAACGGCTCTGGTGTCACGATTTTGTCGAACGGCACCGGCGGTCAGTCGAGGGCGAGCGCGAGCGGTGTCGTCGGAACGGCTGGTGCGGGGCGCGGCGGCTATGCCGAATTGCTGTCGTTCCGCGACGCGGCCAATCCCTCGACGAGCACGATTAATGCCTCGACGGCGACTGTTTCGGCAAGCGGCTTTGGCGCTTCTGCAGCGGCCGCTGTCGCGGCTGGCGCAGCGGGTGGCGTCGGTGGCGAGGCTACCGGCGGCGAGATCGCTATCGGCGGTTATGCCGGCTATTCCAACGTCACCATCGGCAGCACGTCGGTCCAGGCAATCGCGGTTGCGGGCGCTGGCGGTAACGGTGTGGCAGGCGTCAATGGCGGTGCGGGCGGGCGAGGCGGCGATGCGACCGGCGGCCGTGTCGATATCGGGATCTTCAGTGGCCCCACGACCGCGGTGACCCAGGGAACGGCCAGCTTCGGCAACACGCAGATAAACGTCTATGCCGAGGCGGGCGACGGCGGCACGGGCGCGGCAACGAGCGCTGCCGGGACGAATGGCATCGGCGGGGCAAGCGGCAATGCGGTCGGCGGCTCTGCGGCCCTCCTCGCGAGAGGCGTGCCGGTGACTTTGGGTACAACACTGATCGATGCCAGCGCGGACGGTGGAAGTGGCGGCACGGGAGCAGGAGGCCCGGGCGCATCCGGTACCGCCCAGGGCGGAAGCTTCGCTGCCATTGCCTCCTATCGATTCAATGGCGACACCAACGGCAATTTTACGCCGCTGGCCGCCGGTGACCTGACGTTCAGCTCCATCAATGGTGACGTCTCGGGCTACGGTCCGCTTTCGGCGGCCGGCAGCTTCCTGATCAACACTGCGGGCGGCGATCTCGAAGTTCTCTCTAACGTACAGGTGACTGCAAACGGCACCGCGTCCGCCCAGGAGCCATCGGAAGTATCGTCGGGGAATGGCACGCTGGCCATCAATACCTTTGCGCTGAACGGTAACACGGAGGTCGGCTTCTTTCTCGACCCCAACGGCACGCTGTCGATCCAGACCTGCACGGTGAATGGCCAGCCTTGCGCAGCGCCGGTGCCGCGGAACCCGCCTCCGCCGCCGCCGCCGCCGCCGCCGCCTCCTCCTCCGCCGCCGCCGCCGCCGGTGTCGCCGCCTCCTCCGCCCGAGGTGCCGCCGCCGCCGCCGCCGCCGCCGGTGTCGCCGCCTCCTCCGCCCGAGGTGCCGCCACCGCCGCCGCCGCCGGTGTCGCCCCCGCCACCGCCCGAGGTGCCGCCACCACCACCGCCGGTGTCGCCGCCACCTCCTCCGCCACCTCCTCTGGAGGAGCCGGTGGTGATGGAGACGGTCACGCGTGAAACCACCATCATCACGGCGAATATCCAGTCGTCGCTCACGGGGACGCGTGTCGCCGGCGGCAGCGTCGGGACCAGTGGCGGAAGCGGGGCCGGGCTCGGCGGTTCGTCGGCCGGCGGGTCCGGATCGACGTCGGGATCGGATTCGTCGTCTTCCGGCTCCTCCTCTTCCTCCGAGTCGGCGAGCACCGCGACCGGCGGCAGCAGCTCATCCGAATCCGGTTCGGGCGAGACCGCCGTGGCCGATGAGGGTGGCGACGAGGACAGCAGCGAGTCGTCCAGCGCGTCCGGCTCGGGCAACAGCGTCTCCGGGCCTAACGTCCTGATCGATATCAGCCGGATCGGATCGACAAATGTCGAAATCGACACGCCGATAACCTCGGGCGGCAATAGCAGCCTGTGGCCCGGCGCAGATGGTGTAGCCGACATCCCCGGCAGCTGATCGGCTGACGGGGGAATTGCCAGCGAGGCGCTGTAATATGTTTGCAGCCCCTCGACGCTCGGGGCGTCCAGTCTTCCCTCATGGGCAGGCTGGACGCCGGAGGGGGTGGAACATATAAAGAACGAATGGCCCAGCTGGACGTTCGTCAAAAACTCGAAATTCTTGCCGACGCGGCAAAATATGATGCGTCCTGCGCCTCGTCAGGCACGAGCAAGCGTGATTCTCGCGGAGCCACCAAAGGCATCGGTTCGACCGAAGGGATGGGCATCTGCCACGCTTATGCGCCCGACGGACGCTGTATTTCGCTGCTCAAGATATTGCTGACCAACAGCTGCATCTTCGACTGCCATTATTGCATCAACCGCAAGAGCTCGAACGTCCGGCGCGCGCGGTTCACAGCGCGCGAGGTCGTCGATCTCACTCTCGCCTTCTACCGCCGCAACTACATCGAAGGCTTGTTCCTCTCCTCCGGCATCATCCGATCCTCGGATTATACGATGGAGCAACTCGTCGAGGTCGCGCGCAGCCTGCGAGAGGATCATCACTTCCGCGGCTATATCCATCTCAAGACGATCCCCGACGCCGATCCCGCTTTGATCGAGGCTGCCGGCCGCCATGCCGATCGCATTTCCATCAACGTCGAGCTGCCGACGGCGGCCGGGCTCGAGCGCCTGGCGCCGGAAAAGTCGGTCTCGCGCATCCAGGGCGCGATGGCCGGCATGAAGACGGCGATTGAGGATGGAAGGGATGCCTCTCGCCGTTATCGATCGGCTCCGAAATTCGCGCCAGCCGGACAGTCCACCCAGATGATCGTCGGGGCGGATGCCGCGAATGATCGCGATATCGTCCAGACGGCCAGCGGCCTCTATGACCGTTTCGCGCTGCGCCGCGTCTATTATTCTGCGTTCAGCCCCATTCCTGATGCATCGGCGGTGCTTCCGCTGAAACGACCGCCGCTGATGCGTGAGCATCGGCTTTATCAGTCCGACTGGCTTATGCGCTTTTATGGCTACCGGCCGGCCGAAGTGGCGCAGGCGACGGACGACCAAGGCATGCTCCCGCTGGACATCGATCCCAAGCTGGCCTGGGCGTTGCAGGCGCGCGAGCAGTTTCCGGTCGACGTCAACTTCGCGCCCCGCGAGTTGTTGCTGCGGGTGCCTGGCCTGGGGGTGAAGGCGGTCGATGCCGTGATCGCTTCGCGCCGCTGGCGCAAGCTGAGCCTTGCCGATGTCGGACGGCTTTCCCGGTCGATCGCCAAACTGCGCCCTTTCATCATCACCACCGACTGGCGCCCGACCGCGCTGATCGATCGGATCGACCTGCGCACGCGGGTAACCGAGCAACTGGAGTTGTTCGGCGCCTGAGCCGGCCGCCATGTACCGCATCCGTCTTCCCCGTCCCGATGACATATCCGCATGGCGCGAATCCGCGCGGCAGGCCGCGCTTGCCGAGGTCGATGCCAGCGATCTGCTATGGGAAGTCGATGGCGAGGGCGGTGACCTGTTCGGTGGGGCGTCCGATCCCCTACCGCCGGCAGTCCGCGCTTCCTTCACCGTGTCGCGTCAATTTCTTCGACTGGCGGACGACGTGATCCCGCATCGGGATCCACAGCGCTTCTCTTTGCTTTACAGCATGCTGCAGCGGCTGCTTGTCCAGCCGGGCGCTATGGCAGATGAGGCAGATCCGCTGCGTCGCCGCCTTGATCTCCTGGCGAAGGAGGTCCGTCGGGATATCCACAAAATGCGCGCCTTCGTCCGCTTCCGCGAAGTCGACGGCCGCTATGTAGCCTGGTTCGAACCCGACCATCACATCGTACGCGTCAATGCAGGCTTCTTCGTTCGACGCTTCTCGACGATGCGCTGGTCGATCCTGACGCCGGATGTCTCGATCCATTGGGACGGTAGCAGCCTCACCGAGGGGCCCGGCGCCACCCGAGCCGATGCGCCAGCGGGCGACCCGGTCGAGGCGCTGTGGAAAGGCTATTATGCCTCGATCTTCAATCCCGCTCGGCTGAAGGTCGGAGCGATGCTGAAGGAGATGCCACGAAAATATTGGGCCAATATGCCCGAGACCGCGTTGATCCCCGATCTGATCGCAGGTGCGCGGGCGAGAGAAATCGAGATGGTGGAGCGGACGATGCCCAGAGGCAATGCTGACGAGGCCTGGCGGGCTTTGCGGGCAGAAGCGAGCCATTGCACCCGATGTGATCTACACCGCTGCGCGACCCAAACGGTGTTCGGCGAAGGACCGGTCGATGCCGATATCATGGTGGTCGGCGAGCAGCCCGGCGATCAGGAAGATCTGGCGGGGCGCCCCTTCGTGGGGCCGGCAGGTCAGCTTTTCGAAAGAGCTTTAGACGACGCGGGTATCGACCGTTCGCGCCTTTACGTCACCAATGCGGTCAAGCATTTCAAATTCGAACCCCGTGGCAAGCGTCGCATCCACGCCAAACCAAATGCCGGAGAGATCAAGGCCTGCCGCTGGTGGATCGATCAGGAGCGGGCGATAATTTCGCCGCGCCGGATTCTGATGTTGGGGACGACAGCGATCCATTCCGTGACGGGAAAGGCGAGTTCGCTCGTTTCGGTCCGTAACGGAGTGATGGCGCTGGAGGGCAATATCGAAGGGAAGGCGACGATCCACCCAAGCTATTTGCTAAGGCTACCCGACCGGGAGAAAGCCGAAGAAGAATATGCCCGGTTCGTCGCCGATCTTCGCTCGGGGGCGTCGCTCTGAGCGAGCGAACGCCCCTCCGCCGTTCAGAAAGATGAGCGCTGGTACATTAAATGCCGACACCGGCAAGCAGGCCGAAGGCCTTCAGCAGCCAGAGAACGACGATGATTACCACGACCACGTTCAAGATGCTTTTGATCTTGGCATCCATTGGGATGTAGTTGTTGACCAGCCACAACAGAACACCGACAATGATCAAGACGACGATTACGTTGATAAGCATGGTCATCCACCCTCGATTTGAATGATTCTATCGCTACGAACCCGGAATGGGCCTTAATGTTCCCCGCGCATCGGGTACCACCACTAACTTTCCATGGGGGGATCAATGCACAGACGCCATTTTCTGGGGAATGGCCTGGCAGCCATGGCCGGAGCCGCACTGCCTGATTCTGGTCGGCTCGCCGCGCAGAATCCGTCGCCGCTGTTCGATCCAATCGGCCCGATTGCGCCGATTCGTGCTCTGGTCGATCGGATGTTCCGCATAACCGTCTGCCTGCGTCCCTTTCGAGCGCAAGGGCCGAGACTCGATGTCGAACAGGTGGGGCGGAAGCTGGTCGTCCACAATTATGGCCATGGTGGCAGCGGCTGGTCGCTCAGTTGGGGCTCGGCCGACATCGCGGTGCGCAAGGCTCTGGCTTCCAGCCCGCGAGACATCGCCATATTGGGCGCTGGTGCGATTGGTCTCACCAGCGCCATCACCGCGCAGCGCGCGGGAGCGCGGGTGACCATTTATGCCCGCGACCGCTTTCCGGATGTGCCCTCCGCGCGCGCCACGGGCAGCTGGACGCCCGACTCGCGCGTGGCGATGGCCGATGCCGTGGGGCGCGACTTCGCGACGCTCTGGAGCGGCATGGCGCATTCCAGCTTCGCCCGGTGGCAGAGCTATGTCGGCCTCCCGGGGCGTCCGGTTGCCTGGAACGACCGCTACACCTTGTCTGATCTGCCGCCCGATGAGATGCGTGCCGAGCTGCACTCGCATAACGTCGCGGGCTTCGCGAATTTCTCCGACCTGATCGGAGATATCAGCCCTCGATCGCAAGTCTTCGGACCCGGTACGCATCCCTTCGCGACGCGCTATGCGCTGCGCAACAGCCAGATGACCTTCAACATCGCCAGCCTCGCCCATTTGCTGATGCAGGATTTCCTCGCTGCCGGCGGCCGTATCGAGACGATGAGCTTCGACCAACCATCGGATATCGGCCGCCTGCGCGAGAAGGTGGTGATCAACTGTACGGGCTATGGCGCACGCGCGCTGTTCCGCGACGAGACGGTGCATCCGGTGCGTGGTCAGATCGCCTGGCTGTTGCCCCAGCCGGGGGTCGACTACGGGCTGTTCTACCGAAATGTCAGCGTAGTTGGCCGATCCGACGGCATCGTCGTCCAAGACCTTGGCCCCGACGACCGTTTTGGCTTCGACGATGCCGATGTGCGCCCCGATCGCGGCGCAGCCGAGGCCTCGGTGCGGCGCATTGCCGAGCTTTTCGATGGAACGCGGCGCTGAAGCCTCAATCCTTCCACCCGATCCGGCGCAATTCGAGCGCGACCAGTCCCGCGAGGAGGTCGAAGCTCAGCAGGGCGTTGCTGTTGGACAGCCGCGCCGGCGCGAGGTCCACGGCAAAGAGCGTGCCGAAAATTTCACCGTCGGCCATCTGGATCGGCGCGGATATATAGCTTCGGAATCCGTAGAGGCGGGGTGTAGGATGATCGCGGTACAGGGGATCCGCCGCGACATCGTCGATGATGATCGCCTGGCCGTGGCCCCGAACCTCGTCGCAGATGGTGGTCTTCAAGTCGAGTTCGTCGCCAGCGGCCATGCCGATGCCGATCCTGTCCAATATGGCGCTGGCCATCCACCGATCGGGCGTCACCCGCGCGATCGCCACGAAGCGCATACCGCTGCGGAGCGAGGCCAGTTCGAGTATCGAAGGCACGCCCTCGATCGAGCGGACTGCGGCAAGGTCCTTGTGCAAGCTACTGGTCACGACGGGACCTCCCTCGGCTGGCACCGAAGTTCGGGAATGTAGGTGCAGGATTCCCTTACGGCAATCTGCGCTCACGGATATTTCGGGAACTGCGTTCCAAAATGGGAATTGCAGAGGTGCGACGACAAAGGGGGAGGGAAACCACTGGTTCCCCTCCCCCTTCGTGCTGGACTTCTGCCGAACAGGCTCAGAGTTTGCCGGTAAGCTCCGGCACGACCTTGAACAGATCGCCGACCAGGCCGACGTCGGCCACCTGGAAGATCGGCGCTTCCTCGTCCTTGTTGATCGCGATGATCACCTTCGAGTCCTTCATGCCGGCCAGATGCTGAATCGCACCCGAGATGCCGACCGCAATATAGACTTCCGGGGCGACGATCTTGCCGGTCTGGCCGACCTGATAGTCGTTCGGCACATAGCCGGCATCGACCGCAGCGCGCGACGCGCCGACGGCAGCGCCGAGCTTGTCTGCCAGCGGCTCGATGATCGAGTGGAAGTTCTCGCTGTTCTGCAGCGCGCGGCCGCCCGAGACGATCACCTTGGCTGACGTCAGCTCCGGGCGCTCGGACTTGCTGATCTCGGCTCCGACGAAGCTCGACAGGCCGGCATCACCCGCACCCGGCACGGCCTCGACCGCGCCCGAACCACCCTCGCGGGCGGCTTTTTCGAACGAAGTCGCGCGGACCGTGATCACCTTCTTCGCGTCCGACGACTGCACGGTCGCGATCGCGTTGCCGGCATAGGTCGGGCGGGTGAAGGTGTCTGCGCTTTCGACCGACAGGATCTCGGAGATCTGCATCACGTCGAGCAACGCTGCGACGCGGGGCGCGATGTTCTTGCCGTTGGCGGTCGCCGGCGCGACGAAGGCATCATGATGCCCCATCAGCTCGACGACGAGCGGCGCGACATTCTCGGCCAGCGCATTGGCATAGGCGGCGCCGTCCGCGACGTGGACCTTGCCGACGCCGGCGATCTTCGCGGCTGCGTCCGCGACTGCGCCGACGCCTTCGCCGGCGACGAGCAGGTGGACTTCACCGAGCTTCGAGGCAGCGGTTACCGCCGACAGGGTGGCGTCCTTGACGGCGCCGCCCTCATGTTCGACCCAAACGAGCGTCTTCATGCCGCAACTCCCAGAGCCTTGAGCTTGGCCGCCAGTTCATCGACGTCGGCCACCTTGATGCCGGCCGAACGCTTCGGCGGCTCGGAAACCTTGAGCGTCTTCAGGCGCGGGGAAACGTCCACGCCGTAATCCGCCGGGGTCTTCTGCGCGAGCGGCTTGGACTTCGCCTTCATGATGTTCGGCAGCGAAGCATAGCGCGGCTCGTTCAGGCGAAGGTCGGTGGTGACGATCGCGGGCGTCTTCAGGCTGACCGTCTCGAGACCGCCGTCGACCTCGCGGGTAACCTTGACGCTGTCGCCTTCGACCTCGACCTTCGAAGCGAACGTGCCCTGCGGCCGGCCGGTGAGAGCGGCGAGCATCTGGCCGGTCTGGTTCGAGTCGTCGTCGATCGCCTGCTTGCCGAGGATGACGAGGCCGGGAGCCTCTTCCTCGACGATCTTGGCGAGCAGCTTCGCGACGCCGAGCGGCTCGACCTCGGTCTCGCTGACGATCAGGATCGCGCGGTCGGCACCCATGGCCAGCGCCGTGCGCAGCGTTTCCTGGGCCTTGGGTTCGCCGATCGACACGGCGACGATTTCGGTCGCGATGCCCTTTTCCTTCAGGCGGATCGCTTCTTCGACCGCGATTTCGTCGAACGGATTCATCGACATCTTGACGTTGGCCAGGTCGACGCCGGTGCCGTCCATCTTGACGCGAGGCTTCACGTTGTAATCGATGACCCGCTTAACGGGCACGAGGACTTTCATAGCTTCACTCCTTGGCCTTGGCACTTGCCCTGGGGAGGCCGTATCCCTTGCTGTCGGCGGGCCGGGGCCTTGCGGACCCGGCTCCATGGTCGATCGCCATTGCGGTTCGGGGCGGTCAAATCAAATGTGAAATTGCAAAACTGCGAAATACCGTTTTGCAAATCGGATCGACCGCTCCCGTACCCGGCGGATCAGGCCGCCTTCTTCACTTCCGCGACGATCTTGCGGGCGGCGTCGCCCAGATCGTCGGCCGCCACGATCGGCAGACCCGAACCGGCCAGCAGATCCTTGCCCTGCTGAACGTTGGTGCCCTCGAGGCGGACGACCAGCGGAACCGACAGGTTCACTTCCTTCGCCGCCGCGATGATGCCTTCCGCGATGATGTCGCAGCGCATGATGCCGCCGAAGATGTTGACGAGGATGCCCTTCACCGCCGGGTCGCTCAGGATGATCTTGAACGCTGCAGTGACCTTCTCCTTCGTGGCGCCGCCGCCGACGTCGAGGAAGTTGGCCGGGAACATGCCGTTCAGCTTGATGATGTCCATCGTCGCCATGGCAAGGCCCGCGCCGTTGACCATGCAGCCGATGTCGCCATCGAGCTTGATATAGGCGAGGTCGTACTTGGACGCCTCGATCTCGGCCGGATCCTCTTCGGTCTCGTCGCGCAGCGCGAGAATGTCGGGGTGGCGATAGAGCGCGTTCGAGTCGAAGCTGACCTTCGCGTCGAGCACGAGCAGCTTGCCGTCGGTCGTCTCGACCAGCGGGTTGACCTCGAGCATCGACATGTCGGTTGCGAGGAAGGCGTTGTAGAGTTGCTCGGCAAGCTTGACGGCCTGCTTGTTGAGGTCGCCCTTGAGCTTCAGCGCGAAGGCCACGGCGCGGCCGTGGTGCGGCTGGAAGCCCTCGGCCGGGTCGATCACGATCGTGCGGATCTTCTCGGGGGTGTCATGGGCGACCTGCTCGATGTCCATGCCGCCTTCGGTGGACACGATCATCGCGATGCGGCCGGTCTTCCGGTCGACCAGCATCGACAGATAATATTCGGATTTGATGTCGGCGCCGTCGGTCACATAGAGACGGTTGACCTGCTTGCCGGCTTCGCCCGTCTGGATGGTGACGAGGGTGTTGCCGAGCATGTCCTGCGCATTGGCGCGGACTTCGTCGACCGACTTGGACAGGCGGACGCCGCCCTTGGCATCGGCCGGCAGTTCCTTGAACTTGCCCTTGCCGCGGCCACCCGCGTGGATCTGCGCCTTGACCACCCAGATCGGCCCGGGGAGCTTCTTGGCTGCCTCGACGGCTTCGTCGACGCTCAGTGCCGCATGGCCGGCGGGCACTGCCACACCGAACTTCGCCAGCAGCTCCTTGGCCTGATATTCATGGATGTTCATGCGCGAGCCTGTCCTTCAGAGTCCACGGGATTTGCAGGCGCTAAAGCATGAAAGATGCGCCTTGAAAACCCCATCCGCACCAAATCAAACGATGCGGCGGCGATAGGCAAACTTTGTTCCGCACGGAAGCTGTGCGGAAGGACAGTGGCTCCCGACCGGCTTGGCGACAGGCTGTGAAGTCCGCCTTCAGCTTGCGATCGAGCAGCCGATTCCGGCCTTCAGCACCACCGATACGATCTCGGGGTCCTGCAGCGCACGCAAGCGTCGGACGAGTTCGTCGACGCTCATTTCACGCATGTCACGATTGCCAAGCCCGCCAAGAGACTGGAGTCGGCGCAACTGCACCAGAGACAGCCGGTCGACCATGCGCTCCGCCATGCAGGAGGCGACCGGGGGACGAATCCCCGCGTCGATCAGCTTTGTCCGGACCTTTGCCTCGGGCGAAACCGAGGCGCAGCCGGCAAGCGCGAGTGCGGCGAGCGCAGGGAGAAGGGCGAGACGGTTCATCGATCGCTTTCCGGGTGACGGCATCATGATCCGCCATCTGCCAAGAGCGCGATTGATCCGCAATGAACGAGCGGGACGGTCAGCCCCGCCGGTGCACGATCAGAACTTGATCCCGCATTTCTTGCCGTCGGCCTTGTCCTCGTCACAGGCCTTACGCGCGAGTTCGCGGAAGCAGCCCGAGGCGCCGCCCACGCCGCTGGTCGAACAGCTCTGCGCCCCGCTGCGGCCGACATATTCGAGGCTCGACGCGCGGTCGCCCCAATTGTCGTTCTTGGGTTCGGTCCGCCGCAGCTGCTCGGGAATGCGATAGCGCTCGGATTCGGGCATACGCTGGCAAACGACGATCTCGTCGCCATTGCTGGTCGGGCAAGGATCTGAGCCGAAGATGGTGAGAACGCGCTGGGTACGCTGTGCCTGGACGGGGGCCGTGGCGGGCAGCGTCGCAAAGGCCGTGGCAAGGATCGCCAGCGCCGGAGTGAAGATGCGGTTCCTGATCATCGGCGCGGGTCCTGTTCTGTGTTCTAGTCTTTATATGTGCCGGGAAAGTCCGATGGCAATGCGGCAACCGAGCCGAATGGCGCCCGACAGCAAAGGATAGGCTGGCGCCTGTTCGGCGCCGGCCGCGAGGGCGGTATCGCGATGCTCGACTTCCTCCGCGCGAAACTCCCGGATCGTCTCGGCGAGCTCGGGATCCTCATCGCCCAGCTCGTCGAGCTGTTCGCCATAATGCCGATCGATCTCCGTCTCGATCGCAGCAGTGCATGCCATCGCAGCCTTGGGTCCGATCAGCGCGGTGGCGGCGCCGAGTGCGAAGCCGGCGACGTCCCACAACGGTTGAAGGGCGGTGGGGCGAACCCCGCGTTCGGCGATCATCCGGTCGAAGATGACGCGGTGACGCGCTTCCTGATGGGCCATGCGGGCGATGGCGCGGGCTTCGGAGCTGCGTTGCCCCATCACGGCCATCTGACCGGCATATATGCGGGTGGCGCCGAACTCTCCGGCCTGGTCGACGCGGAGCATTGCTGCGCGGCGGCTGTCGCTGGTCATGGCTTGCGCTTCCACATCAACAGGATTCCGATCGCGCCCAATGTCGATATCAGGGCATTATATCCGGCGAGCGAAATGCCGAACAGCGTCCATTGGGGCACGTCGCACTGAATCATCGGTGTGGCCATGATCTGCGCCATGAGCTCGTCGGCCGAGCCGCCGGCGATGGGCGCGGAGCAGCGGGTGATGCCTTCCCACCATTTATATTCGACGCCCGCGTGAAAGACGCCGATCAGGCCGCTGGCGAGGATGCCGAGAATGGCGAGCCACAACGCCGCGCGACCGGCCGGCTTGTCGCCGAGGGGGAAGGCGAACAGCGCGGCAGCAATGGCGATCTCGTGCGGCCAGCGTTGCCAGTGGCACATCTCGCAGGGGAAGAGGCCGCCAATATATTGCGAGCCCAGCGCGCCGGTCATCAGCACGGAGGGCAGGAGGAGCGCGGCAAGCCGCGCCTGAGCGAAGCGTGTCATGAGGGCGGCTTTAGCACATATACCCGGCCGGACCAGCCCGGCCGAAGAGGCCGGGCGACGAGGAAGGCCTCGTCACGGTCCGGTTCAGCGAGCGCCGGTCTTCTTTGCGGCGCCCAGCGCGGTACGCAGCGGCGGCTGCGACATGCGGGCGATCGTCTTGACCGCATAATCGAGCTGGAAGTCCTCGACGCCCTGCTTCTTCAGCTCGGCTGCGGTCAGCTGGAAGCGGGGATCGGGCTTGCCGTCGTCCTCCAGCACCTTGTCGTCGACCTTGGCCTCGTTGATCAGGTGGCGGCGCAGATCGGACTCACGCAGGCGCGGCCGGTCCTTATAGTCGGCGTCGCTGAGTTGCGGCACGCGGATGTCGGGCTTGATCCCGCCCTCCTGCACCGAACGGCCTGACGGCGTGTAGTAGCGCGCGGTGGTGAGCTTGAGCGCGGTTTCGTCCGACAGGTCGATCACGGTCTGGACCGAACCCTTGCCGAAGGTCTTCTCGCCCATCACCAGCGCGCGCTTCTGATCCTGCAGCGCGCCTGCGACGATCTCCGCCGCCGAGGCCGATCCGGCATCGACCAGCACGATGATCGGCAGACCATGGGCGAGGTCGGGCGGGGAGGCGGTCGCGTAGCGGCGCTCGATATCGTTCTTCTCGCGTCCGCGCTGCGATACGATCTCGCCGCGGTCGAGGAAGATGTCGGCGACATCGATCGCCTGGTCCAGCAGGCCGCCGGGGTTGGAGCGCAGATCGATCACATAGCCGGCCGGATCATGGCCGAGCGACTTCTGGATGCCTGCGATCGCCGCCCGCACCGAATCGCCGGTGTTGGCGTTGACGAAGGTATTGATGTTGATGATGCCGACCTGGTCCTTCACCTCCCACTTCACGGGCTTCATCTGGATGAGCTCGCGGGTGAGGCTGATGTCGAACGGCTTTTCGCGGCCGGGACGGACGATCGTCAGCAGGATCTTCGAGCCCGGCTTGCCGCGCATCTGATCGACCGCTTCGTCGAGCGTGCCGCCATAGAGAAGCTTGCTGTCGATATGGGTGATATAGTCGCCGGTCTTCAGGCCCGCGCGGCCGGCGGGCGTGTCTTCCTGCGCCGTCATGATCTTGACCGCGCCGTCCTCCATCGTGACCGACAGGCCCAGACCGCCATAGGCACCCTGCGTCTGCGTCCGCATATTCTGGCGGTCGCGCGCGTCGAGATAGGAGCTGTGCGGATCGAGGCTGGCGAGCATGCCGTCGATCGCGCCCTTGATCAGGGTGCGGTCGTCGACCTTCTCGACATAGTCCGAGCGGACCCGCTCGAACACGCTCATGAACTGGTCGAGCTCCTTGTAGGTGCTCACGTCCACCGCGCCGATGGCGGGGGCGATCGTCGCACCGATCATGCCGGCGCCGAACAATCCAACCGAACGCAACAGGGTCTTCGTCATCTTTCAGCCCGCTCCCGGGAAACGTCGCACCGTACAGGCAATTTGCCTGCGGTTAAATAGCCAGCCCGCGAAGGTGGGGCCGTCGACATGGCCATGACATGAACATGGTTGGCAAATGCTTATCGGTCAATGACCGAGGGGCTTCCCCTTCGTGCTTCGCGCCTGTCGCCTTGGACTGCCAATCGCCTCAAACCGCCATGCCGGTCTCTTTCCGTTGCGGCGCGCGATGGACACCGATGCGCGGGAGACGGGGCTTGCGGCGTGCCCTCCGGACATGGTCTGGTGGTGGCATGCGCCTTATTCTTCCGCTGCTCGCGGCCCTCGCTTCCACCCCGACCGCCGTTTCGGCCGCGTCGCCGCCTGTGGCGCGAGCGGCGACCGTGGCTGGTCCGCCGGTCACAGCCATCATCTCAGCCTTCGCACCCGAGATGGAATTGCTCGAAGGCCAGCTTTCCGAGCGACGCGAAAGCCGGATCGGTGGGGTTCGCTTCGTCCAGGGGAAGCTCGACGGCAAGCCCGTATTGCTGTTCCTGTCGGGCATGAGCATGGTCAATGCCGCGATGACCACGCAGCTGGCGCTCGACCATTTTGCGGTCCGGCGGATCGTCTTTTCGGGGATAGCGGGCGGGCTTGATCCCGCGCTCGACGTCGGCGATGTGGTCGTCCCCGACGCCTGGGCCAATTATCTGGAATCGGTGTTCGCACGCGCCGACCGAAGGGGCGGCTATGCTTTGCCGTCCGACATGGAGGGGCGGGCCCCCCTCGAAAACTGGCAGATGATCTTTCCGCGCGCCGCCCTGGTGCAGACGGCGGAAGGAGGCGCGATAGAAGCGAAGCTCTGGTTCGAGGTCGATCCGGCTCTTCTCGCCGCCGCGCGCGATGCCGCCGCCAAGGTCCGTCTGGAGCGCTGCGTCGAGACGCTATGCCTCGCGGCTCAGCCCCGCATCCTCGTCGGTGGCAAGGGGGTCTCGGCTTCCGTCTTCATGGATAATGCCGAATATCGCGCCTATCTGCACCGCGTGTTCGGCGCCCAGGCTACCGATATGGAGAGCGCGGCGGTGGCGCACGTCGCGCATGTTCAGGGCACACCCTTCATCGCCTTCCGCTCGCTGTCGGATCTGGCTGGCGCCGATCCGGACCACAACCAAGCGGGCACCTTCTTCCGGCTCGCTTCGGCCAACGCCGCGACCGTGGTCCGCGCCTTCATGGCCGAGCTGAAGGACTGAGCGAAAACGGGCGACGTATCCCTCGATCCGCCGCCCGCTCTTTGGTGAGACCTGTCAGAACTTGTAGCCGACCGTCAGCTGCCAGGTCCGCGGCATGTTGTAGAAGGCGAAGCCCGGCGGGAAATTGCTCGCGACGAACAGATTGTTGAAGCAGTTCGCGCATTCGATCGAGGCCTTCCACGGCCCGTCCTGCGGCTTGAGCGTCAGGCTCGCACCGACCAGCCACTCGCCGTCGACATAGTCGAGCGGAACGCCCGCCGTGCCGACCGTGTTGCGCGATTGATAGGAGGCGTTGGCCGCCGGGGTCAGGTAAAAGTCCCCGATTGGCATGTCATAGGCGCCGCCGAAGGCGGTGGTGAACTTGGGCGTGCGCTGCGGCTGCGCCAGATTGCCGTTCGGATCGACGATGCCCTGTCCGCAGCTGGCGGCGACGCCGGCGCGGCACGAAGCCTGCTGGGCGGTGATCGTCGGGTCGGGGTTCAGATATTTGGCGCGCTGCAGGCCGACATTGGCAAACAGCGACAGCCCGCGCACGGGCGCCCAGACCAGTTCGGATTCGAGGCCGTAATTGCGGAAGTCCGACCCGTTCTGGGTGACGAAGTTGATCGCGCCGGTGCTGTCGACAAAGCCGAGCGGCACCTGGAACCCCTTCACGTCGGTGTAGAAGAAGGTGGTGTTGAAGCGCAGCGTGCGATCGAGCAACTCGGTGCGGAAGCCGCCTTCATAGGACCACACCTTCTCCGGACCGAATTCGAGGAAGTTCTCGGCGGAGAGCGAGCGGGCGTTCCAGCCGCCCGAACGGAAGCCGCGCGTCGCCGAGGCGAACAGCATCACGTCCTGCATCGGCCGATATTCGATCGCGAAGCGGGGGGTGAACTCCTTCGTCCGGTTGCGCAGCGGGATGCCCGCGGCGGCGATGTCGGCCGAGCCATAGGGTACGCCGGCAAGCGCCGGGTTTGGGTTTGCGGTCACGCCGACGGTCTTCTTCTCGGACGTGTAGCGCCCACCGACCGTGACGGTCAGGCTGTCGACCGGCTTCCAGTCGAACTGGAGATAGGCGGCCGGCGCCGAAGTCTTGTTCTTCAGGACGCGGTCGGCAAGCACCAGCGGCAGGCCGACGGTGCCGAGGTCGAGCGTGAAGACGTCGGCGAAGTCGGTGCTGTTGTCTTCGTGGATGTAGAAGAGGCCGGCGGTATATTGCAGGCCATCGGCGATCTTGCCGTTAATCTTCACTTCCTGCGAGAATTGCTTGAAGCGGCCGGCATTGGCGAGGGCGAAGCCGCCCGTCGAATATTTGCCGTCGAACACGTCCGACAGATAATCCTGCTTGAGGTCGCGATAGCCGGTGATCAGCGCCAGCGTCGCCTCGCCGAGGTCGATCTGGACGTTCGAAGCGAAAGACAGGCTCTTCGTCACATTCTTGAGGCGGAAGTTCGCCTTCCGGCCCGCAACCAGGCCAGCGAGACCGGCACTCTTCGTGCTGAGCCCGGTGTTGTTGAACAGGTCGCCGCCGACCTTCACCGACGGCAGGTTGAGCGTGTTGTCGCGGACATAGTCGGCTGACAGATCCCAGGTGACCGTGTCGGTCGGCAGCAGGCGCACCGCGCCGCGAAGGCCGAAGCTCTTGGTGCCGTTGTTCTTCTCGCCGGTCGTGAGATTCTTGACATAGCCGTCGGCCTCGGTGGCGAAGCCCGAGACCTTGGTCAGCACCTTGTCGCTGATCGGTGCGTCGACCGAACCGCGCACGATCCACTTGTCATAGGCGCCATAGCCCGCCTCGACATAACCGCCGAAACTGTCCGCCGGCTTCTTGAGGACCACGTTGATCGCGCCGCCGGTGGTGTTGCGGCCGAACAGCGTACCCTGCGGCCCACGCAGCACCTCTATCCGGTCAACATCGAAGAAGGCGAAATTGTTGGCGTTCTGCCGGCTGACATAGATGTCGTCGACATAGGTGCCGACCGGCGGATCGAAGGTCGCGATGGACTCGGTGTTGCCGAGACCGCGAATAAAGTAGCTGTTGGCCGAGCCTATGCCGACATTGGTCGCGCCGACCATGTTGGGGACCATGCGCGGAATGTCGATCGTGGTACGGATCTGCTTTGCGGCCAGTTCCTGGCCCGAAAAGGCCGAGACCGCGATCGGCACGTCCTGCAGGCTCTGCTGACGACGCTGGGCCGTGACGACGATCTCACCGAGCGTGCTGCCGTCGGTCGCTTCGTCGGCGGCGCCAGCCTGCTGGGCTATCGAGGGCGAGGCCGTCAGGGCCAGCGAGGCGACCGCGACAGATGCATGCAACCACATTCCCAAACGACGCATGAGCGTTTCCCCTTGGCTGGCGGCTCGTGCCGCTTTTGTGGTTACAAGCTGTCAAAGTCTTTTGCGGCAGTCCTACACTTTTTTGTTGTTTTGATCCCGATCAAAGGCGGCCATCAGGGCCGCAACTCGATCCATTCGCCCGCACCCCCGAAAAATCGCTCCGTCCCGACGGCGGCGGAACCGTTGAAATGTGCGATGGCGATCCCGCTCGGCAGCCCGATCGAGGAGGCGGGGCGGTCGATCGCGGTGGGCGGAAAGGCGTCGATCTCGATCAGGCTCGCCTCATCGAACGCGACCGTCGCGAGCCGATGCCGGTGCAGCAAATCGATGCCATGGGCACCGGACAGGACGTCGATCCGCGCCTCGAATATCGGGCTGAGCGCCCGCCCCCGCTCGACATAGGGAAGCGCCGCCGCCTCAATGTCGCGCGATCCCATCACCATGATGAAGGGCTGGCCGACGAAGCTCTTCGCGTCGGGCAGGTCGAACCCCGGCACGGGCTCCGCCACCTCGGTCAGATAGAGGACCTCACCGCCCGGCCCCGCGACCTGCATCGCCTTGATCTTGTCGGTGAAGTCGAAATCCAGAACCGCCGGCGCGCCGATGACGGCGAAAGGCGAGCCCGGACGAGACAGCCTTGTGGCAAGCGCTTCCACGTCCTGGACGATGATCTCGACCGCATTCCAGCCCAAGGCCCCCATCGGTCGAAAGGCCGGGTCGGGACGCCCTTCGACAAGGCGTAGAAAACGCGCCTCACCGCTTTCGGGGGTGAGCGTGGACATCCGTGCACCTGCGGCGGCCGGAGCTTTCCAAGCATCCGCCTCGGCGGCATCGAAAGGCGTTACGGGCGACGGTTGATAGCCCAGCCAGTCGCGATAGGCGGCGATGGCGGCGTCGAGATCGGGCACGACGATGGTGGCACCGGCAAGCGACTTGATCATTGCAGAACCTCATGGAGCGGCCGGTTGGGCCGGAACGGTCAGGGGAAGGCGGGGGTGGCGAGATCGGCTGGGCTGCCATAGGCGCGCTCCGCCTCGAAGGTGATCTCCTCGGTGAGGCGCACGGCGGCCGGACTGAGTTTCACGTCCCGCCGGGTGATCAGGCAGGCGTGTCTCAGGATCGTCGTCTCGCTGATATCCAATGTCGTCAGTGCGCCCAACTCGATCAGCGTGCCGAGCATGTCTGGCGAAACCGTTATGATGTAATCGTCGTCGATGCACAGCCAGAAGCCAACCGTCACCGCGTCGCTGCGGATGATACGCTTCGGCGGCGGCAGCTTGGCGCGCATGTGCGCCACCTGGATCGCCTCATAGATGTCGCCGCGAAAGGCCGGCATCATCCAGGTGAAGTCCTGCAGGTCGCGCAGAGCCAGTTCCCGCGCGCCTGCCAGCGGGTGGTTCTTGCGCACCGCCAGCACATCGCGGATCTCGAAGAGATGGCGGAAATCGAGCAGATCGGCATGGGCCGGGTCGTGGCTTGGTCCGCCACAGACAAAATCGACCTCGCCCAGCATGAGCTTCTCGATCATCATCTCTGTATAGCCTTCAACAAGGCGAATTTGTACGTCCGGCTGCTGGCGATGATAGCGCCGAATCGCCGTTGCCACGTGGCGCCCCGTCATCGTCTCGCCGATGCCGATCGTCACCGATCCTCCCCGCGCGTCGCGCAGCAGCTCGATCTCGCTCGCCATGCGCTCGGCCAGCGCCAGCTGCGTACGGGCGCGAGCCAGCAGCAGCCGGCCGAACACGGTAAGGCTCGGCCGACCGCCGCGCTTGCGATCGAGGAAGCGGACCCCCGCCGATTCCTCCATCCGCGCAATCGAACTGCTCAGCGCCTGCTGCGTGACATTCAGCTTCTGCGCGGCGTCGATGAACGTGCCTTCCTCGACCAGCGTGACGAAACGTCGCAACTGGATGAGCTCGATGTCATGCATCAGATATCCAACATATTTGTTATTTCGGCCAATTAGCCATTGTTAGTCTGTTTTTGATGTTTCCGGTCGGTCCGTCAAGCCTTCGACGCCGCCGCCCGCCTTCGAACCGCTGAGGGGAGAGATCGATGGTACTTCAACTCAAACATGCGATGCGCCCGCAGCAGGCGGCAGAGGATGTGGCGCGCGGCCGCTTCGTCTCGGGCCTGCGATCCTTCATCCTCAACGACCTCGCCCAGGACATGCGGCAGGCCTATGACCAGCGCGTCGCCCCCGCCTTCGAAAAGGCGCATGGACGCCCGCCCGAGAGCAGCGCGGAGGTCCACAAGGCGATGCGCGCCGATCCCGCCTTCAAGGTGTACAGCGCCTGCCGGGTGCGCGCCCAGTCGATGGTGTGGGACGCGGTGGCCCCGGTGGTGCAGCGCGAGCGTGCCAAGCTCGAAGCAGCCGCAAACGACAGCGGAGCCGCAGCTGCGGTCAAGCTGGCGCCCGATATGGAACTGCCCCGCAACGTGACCGGCCTTGACGTGCATCTGATGCCCGGCGGTTATGCGGGCGATGCCGATTTCCCGATGGCGGCGGGCGCCGTCTATGATCAGGGGCTCGCCATCTTCTCGATGGGGCTGATGGGGCAGAATCTCGACGATATCGGCCTGTCGATGTCGACCTATGTCCGCAACGCCTTCCCCGATTTCAAGCCGGCTCGCATCCTCGATGTAGGGTGCACCATCGGGCACAACAGCCTGCCGTGGAAGCAGGCCTATCCCGATGCGGAGGTCCACGCCGTCGACGTCGCAGCAGGCGGCCTGCTCTATGGCGCCACGCGTGCGAAGCTGCAGGGCCTCGACGTCGCCTTCCATCAGATGAACGCCGAGGCGCTCGACTTTCCCGACGGGAGCTTCGACCTCGTTTTCTCGTCCATGTTCCTCCATGAGCTGTCGGCCAAGACACGCCGCGCCTTCTTCCGCGAGGCCCGGCGCCTGCTGCGCCCCGGCGGGTTGCTGCTCAACATGGAGCTGCCGCCGAACAGCCAGATGGGCGCCTTCGAGGGATTCTATCTCGACTGGGACTGCTATTATAACGAGGAGCCCTTCTACAAAGGCTTCCGCGACGAGGACCCGCGCGCGCTGTGCCGCGACGGTGGCTTTGCCGACGAGGATTATGTCCAGTTCGTCACGCCTAGCCTGGGTATCTATGGAGCGGAGGCGATCGCGACCGCGGCGGCCAGCGATCCGCTGGCGGTGAACAGCGAGACCACTGGCCGCCTGGCCGAGGGCGTCAACTGGTTCGGGTTCGGAGCATGGAAACGATAATGAGCGACGCCCTGCGCCCCGAAGACGCCCCGCCGTCGATCTACGGTCCCGATGGCCGTCCGCAATTCTTCGCCGATCCGGCGATGGACCGCTTCGTGCCGGTCGTTTTGAACCTAGCTTCCGAGCTGTGGGTGCAGGCCGAGACGATCGCCAATCTCCGCGCGCTGCTCGAGGAAGACGGGGTCGCTTCCGCCGAGCGGCTCGACGCGATCGCCGAGGCGAGCGCATCCGATCCCGATCGCGAGGCAGCGCTGCGCGCTTTCATCGACCGCATCTTCACCCCATTGCGCGAAGCCCCCGGCGTCGCCGCCTGATCCCCGGAAAGGAAGATCCATGCGCCTGATCGTGCTCGTCACGCTTAAGGATGGCGTCAGCCACGAAGACTATCAGGCCTGGGCGAAGAGCACCGACCTGCCGACTGTCCGCGCCCTGCCGTCGATCGCCGGCTTCGACCTGTTCCGCGCCACCGGCCTTCTCGGCGGTGGCAAGGCACCCTATGACTATGTCGAGATCATCGACATAGGCGACATGGACGCCTTCGGCAGCGACGTCGCACGGCCGGAGATGCAGGCGATCGCTGCGCAGTTCGCGGCCTTCGCCGACACCGTCTTCATCACCACCGAGCCCGTCGCATGAGCGGTCCGCTGACCGGCCGCACCGCCGTCGTCACCGGCGCCGGGCGCCTTGGTGGCCTGGGCGCAGCCATTGCCCGACGGCTGGCCGCCGACGGCGCGGCGGTCGTCATCTCCGACCTCGGCCGTCCGGTCGATGCGGCGACGCCCGGATCGATGATCGGCGCCAGCGACGAAATGGAAGCGGTGGCCGAAGCGATAAGCGGCGATGGCGGCATAGCCTCCACATGCGTGTGCGACGTCCGCCGCTGGGCCGATGTCACGGCGCTCGCCGACCACGCGGTGGCGACCCATGGCTCGCTCGACATCTGGGTCAACAATGCCGGGATCGGCTATATCATGAAGCCGCTGCTCGACGTCGAACCCGAGGACTGGCAGGCCGTCATCGACGTCAACCTGACCGGCAGCTTCCATGGGATCAAGGCTGCGGCCCAGAAGATGATCGAAGCCGGCCGGGGCGGACGCATCGTCAACATTGCGAGCCAGGCCGCGAAGTCGGGCTTTCCCTTCGCGCAGGCCTATTGCTCGTCCAAACATGGGCTCGTCGGACTGGTCCGGTCGGCCGCGATCGAACTGGGCAAGCACGGCATCACCGTCAACAATGTCTGCCCCAACCATGTGACGACCGGCCTCGGTGCGTGGCAGAACAGCTATTTCGCCGAGAAGTCAGGTCTGTCGGTCGAGGACTACCTGGCGCAGATGGCCGCGCGCATTCCGATGGGACGCCCCGGCCTGCCCGAGGACACGGCCAATGCGGTCGCCTTCCTCGCCTCGGATCAGGCGCATTACATCACGGCCGAAAGCCTCAATGTCTCGGGCGGCGAAGAACCGCATTGATCGCGCGCCCGGCGTCGGCCTCCCCGGCCAGCCGGTCGAACAGCGCCGCCAGATCGTCGTGAATCTCCTCCATCCCGGCAAAGGCGAGACATCCGTGCGCCTTGTCGAGATGCTGCTCCCGGCTGAGCGGCCAGCCGGGGGAACCGAACTGCCGCTCGACGTTCACCTCGAGCACGCGACCATCGCGAAGCCAGGCGGTGGCCGTCGCCGGCGCGAAAGCGGCGGGATCGGGATTGTCGTCGGTCTCGACCGAGATGCGCCCCGCCAGCGAAAGCAGCGCCGGATCGGTCAGCCGCTCGACGCGGAAATCGTCGAGTCCCACCGTCCCACGTTCGAGCACCACGGCCCCCAACCAGGCAAAGCACAGCCGTGCATAGGCCGGCCCCATATCCGCGACCGCCGGCCGACCGACGAGCCGACCTATCAGCGATGGTGCGCGATAGACGAGGCGGTCGAGCTGGTCGGCGGTCAGCCCCTGTTCGCGCATCAGCATCTGCGTCGCGACGATCGCCCCATGGGCCGCGCGGCCGGTCGGGAAAGGCTTCCAGCTTACCTCGACGATGCGATGGCCTTCGGTGAGCGCGCGGTGCAGGCGCGCGACGTCATGGCCAGCCTCGAAAAGGGTCAGATAGCCGAATGGCCCCTCGATCGAGTCCATCGGGCCCGGCAGGCCGGCCGCCGCAAGATCGATCGCCATGATCGCCGAACGGGCGGCCTGGGCGATCTGCAGCGGCAGGGTGGGCTTGCCCTCGACATGCGCCTGCATCGTGCCGGCGGCGAAGGCCAGCGCATAGCCGATCGCGTTGCGCGTCACCGCCTCATCCTCGCCGCGCAGGCTGGCGAGCGCTGCGACCGATCCGAAGATGCCCGCCGTAGCGGGGCGAAAGAAGCGCAGCGGCGTCGTGGCGGCAAGGCCCAGGCCGGACGCCACGTCGACGCCCGCGATCAGCGCGGTCAGCAACTGCTCGCCGCTGCGCGCCGGCCCCCGGTCGAGTTCGGCGAGCAGCGCTGCGACCATGGTCGCCAGCGGATGGACCACGGCGGGCTCGTGGACGCAGTCATATTCCTGGCAATGGATCTGGAAGGCGTTGACGAAGGCCGCGTCGGCCGGCGGAAGCGCCTCGTCACGGCCCAATATGCCGCATCGTCCTTCCGCGCCGCCATTGCCGGCCTTCACCGCAAGCAGCACGTCGTCGGCAAAGGGCGCCCGCACGCCCGCCAGCCCGACGCACAGCGTATCGTGCAGAAAAGTTGCCGCTGCGGCCCGCGCGGCGCTATCGATCACCGACCAGCGGAGCTTCGTTGCGTGATGGGCGATAAGCGACGATGCATCCATGAAAAGCCTCCTGGGTCGAACCGGGACTATCCGTTTCACCCCCGCCGCGCCCAACAGATAAAAATTGCAAAGGACCTGATCGCATGACGTTGCTCGCCGCCGCCCAGGCCGATTTCCCGCTCCACATGCCCGTGATCGTCGCGGGCGGCGGTGCCTGCGGGCTGGTCGCAGCCCTCGCCGCGCATGACGCGGGCGCCGAGGTGGTGGTGATCGAACGCGATCCGGTCCCGCGCGGCAGCACCAGCATGTCGCTGGGTGCAGTCTGCGCGTCGGGGACCGCCGACCAGCGGCGGCTGGGCGTCGACGACGATGCCGAGCGCTTCGCCGCCGACGTCATGGAGAAGACGCGCGGTACCGCCGACCCCGCGCTCGCCCGTGCCGTGGGGCAGCTTTCGGGCGAGGCGATCGACTGGCTGCGCGAAGCCCATGGCGTCGAACTGGCGCTCGACCCCAACTGGCCGCCCGCCTTCGGGCACAGCCGGATGCGGATGCACGTCTCGCCGGGGCGCAGCGGCGCCGACCTGATGGACCGGTTGATCGCCGCCTGCGACCGCGCGGGCATCCCGATCGTCACCAGCGCGACGCTCGAATCGCTGTTCGTCGACGGCAAGCGCGTGACCGGCGTGCGCTATGCGCGGCCCGATGGCAGCCGCGAGGATATCGGCTGCGGCGCGCTGATCCTCGCCACCTGCGGCTTCGGCGGCAACCATGCGATGATCGCAAAGCACATCCCCGCGATGCGCGAGGCGCGCTATTTCGGCTGGGAAGGCAATCAGGGCGACGGCATTCTGCTGGGCGAGGCGATGGGCGCGGCGCTGGCCGACATGGACGCCTATCAGGGGCTGGGCCTGCTCGCCGAACCCGCCGGGATCGACCTCAACCCCCGCTTCCTGATCGAGGGTGGGGTGCAGGTGAACCGGCTCGGCCAGCGCTTCTCGAACGAGCTCGACGACGTGTCGGGCCAGGGCGCGCGCGTGATCGCCCAGCCGGGCGGCACCGCCTGGGTCATCTATGACGAGCGCATTCATCGCTCCTGCTTCGACCTGCCCCAATATGTCGCGCTGCGCGAAGTGGGCGGGGTGCAGAGCGCCGAGACGCTCGATGCCCTTGCAGCGCGCGCCGGGATCGACCCGGCCGGGCTGGCCGAAACGCTCGCCGCCATTCCGCAAGGCGGCGTCGATGCCTGGGGCCGACGCTTCGACACGCCACCGCTCGCCCCGCCCTTCCACGCGGTCCGGGTCTCGGGCGCGCTGTTCCACACCCAGGGCGGCCTCGTGATCGACACGGGCGGCCGCGTGCTGGACGAGGAAGGCCAGCCCTTCCCCAACCTTCTCGCCGGCGGCGGCGCCGCGCGGGGAATCAGCGGCAAGGGGCCGTCGGGTTATCTGCCCGGCGCCGGTCTGAGCAGCGCGATCGCCCTGGGCCTCGCCTGCGGCCGCACCGCCGCAACGCTCGCCTGATCCGATCGCCGCTTGCGAGCGACGGGCCCAGCGACTAAGGCGGGCCCCGTCGGGGAGTAGCGCAGTCTGGTAGCGCATCTGCTTTGGGAGCAGAGGGTCGCAGGTTCGAATCCTGTCTCCCCGACCACTTTCCCCCGCCTCACCCCCGCGACGCCTGCGCGAACAGGCGGTCGGCGTTGGTCCAGTCGGTCGCGGCCATGAAGGCGTCGACGTAAGCGCCGGCCTTCGCGCCATAGTCGATCGCATAGGCATGTTCGTACATGTCCAGCGCCAGCAGCGGGGTGCCGCCCGCCAGCGTCATGCTGTGATCGGCCGCCCATTGGTTGACGAGGCGGCCGTCGCGGCTGCTCCAGGTCAGCAGCACCCAGCCCGATCCGCCGCCCAGCGCCTTGCCCATCGCGGCGAATTCAGTTGCCCAGCGGGCGTGGCTGCCGAAGTCGCGCTCGATCGCGGCCGAGAGCGCGGCGCCCGGTCGATTGCCGCGGCCGAGCCCGGCGAAATAGAGTTCGTGCAGGATCATCGAATTCCACGCGATCAGTTCCTCGCGCTTCAGCCCGTTGAGTTGGAAGCCCGGTGCGGTCGCCATGTCGAGCGCGGCAATATCCTGCCGGATCGCGCCGAGCCGCTTCACTGCACCGAGGTAATTATTGTCGTGATGGCTGGTCAGCAGCTTTGCCGACAGCCCTGCGATGCTACCCGGATCGAAGGGCAAGGGGCGCGGGGCAAAGCCGGGAGCCGGGGCCTGGGCGGCCAGCGGCATCGTTGCGGCGGCACCGGCCATCAGCCCGGCGGCCATCAGGGTCCTGCGATCGATCGACATGGCATGTCTCCTCCAAGGGGAACGGGTGGAGGATAGCCGGAAAAGCGCGACGCACCAGCTGCACGATCGGTTGGCGAACATGGCGACGCCGGACGCCTCGCCGCCGCCGGAGGAAACACTCCGGCGGCGGGTGGGAGAGGCTGTCGGCCTCAGTTGGTCAGCGCAGTCATTCGGTCGATCTCGGCCAGCAGTACGGGGCGATCGGCTTCCATCGCGGCCGCAAGATGCTGCTCATGCCGCTCGGCCAGCGCCTCGACCTCCCTGGCGATGGCGCGCTTGCCGGTCTGGCACGAGCCCGCACGGCTGCCCGAGGCCACCGGTTCGGTCGAGAAGCTGCGCGACGCCATCAGGCCGGACCCGTGCTGGGCCTGTCGGTCTACCGACAGGCTGGCAGTCCAGGCGCAGCGCAGCGTCGATGGCCGTCCGCCCGGGCCTGCCATGCCGACCTCCTTGTGGCGGACATGGACATGTCCGCGATAGTCGGCGGTGACGGGACCGGCGGCGTGGTCGACCGTCCGGGTCGCGGCATGGGCCGGGGCGGCAGTGGCAACGGCGAGGGAAAGGGCGAAAATGGAAAACATGGGTCTGTTCCTCGATGCGTGTGAAAATCCGGTCCCGCCCCGCCTTTGTGGTGCGGTGACCGGGTGACGGTTTGTGGTATCGGCTTGGAAGGTGGCCCTTCTCTAGCGGGGCGGCCCGAAATAGAGCCGATCCTTCACCCGCAGCCGCCCGCGCTTGAGCCGCGCAATTCGGTCATCATCGGGGAAGCGTCGCTTTGTCTCGCGACGGATATGCTCGTCCAGAAGCTGATGGTGCTGCTGAAGACGGTCGGACATCGTCATTGCCTCTCTCCAATCGAAGATTGAAAGATCGGGCTGCAGCGACGGTAGGAGGTTCGAGACCAGGCCTGCATCGAGACAACCCGATGCGGTCCGACATCACGCTTCCGAGAAAGCGCCAGAGGGGCCCGGCCCGCATGACCAACATAGGAGGCGGGCGAGGAGCGTCAAGAGGGCGAAGCGGAGGACATTGCTCAGAACAATGGCAATTGTCCGTCCTGATGCGCGAGCAGGTCTCGCACCTCTAACGCCGCCCCGACCGCACGGCGATAGTGGATCGTACCGAAGCGCTCGGCTTCCTCGAAGCCGACCGGCGCGCATTCGTCGGTAGGATAGACGGCGTCATAAACGGCGCGGGCGGCGGCCCGCAGCCGTGCGTCGTGGTGCATATCGGCCTCCATCAATATCGGATGGCGACAGGATATGGGACAAAACAGGAACAATATTCAAGCCGATTCGGAGCAATCTCCGCTCGGTCTACCGCTCAGGCCGGATCGGCAATGTCCGGCGTCTCGATCTCTTCCGCCACAACGTAGAAGCGCGTCGCCGAACGGTCGAAGATTCGCTCCTCGTCCTCGGCGATCTCGCGGGCGACCGCATCGCTCGTGAGCCAAGCCATCGCCGCTTCGCAGGCTGCCTTGTCCGCATACCAGACCTCCAGCAGCACATGATGATCGGCATTCACGCTCGCGTCGGGCGCGAACGGCTCGATATAACGCCGCTCATAACGGATCGCGCGGCCCTGCAGCACGCGTCGGCCGAGCAGCGCATGGCGCCCCTCATAATCGCGCCGGAACTGCTCAAGACTCAGATCGTCCCGCTTCCGCAGCAGGGTCACCATTTTATAGGCCATCGGCCGCCTCTCCCCTTCTTTTCTTGACGGCGCGATGATGGCGGGAAGCGGCGATGCCGCAACCCGGCTTTGCGTTAGGTCAGCGGATCGGCGGCAGCTCGGCGGTCGGGAGCGCGCCACCCATCAGCTTCGCCAGCGTCGGCGCGATCGCACGCATGTCGACCTCGCCCAGATCGCCCTTCCACGGCAGCGCCTTGCCCCACAGGATCAGGGTCGAACGCATCTCGGGATAAGCCGGATCATAGCCGTGCATCCCCCTGGTCACCGACGGCGCGGTCATGGGGGCGGAGGGATCGCGCCCGGTCTCGAAGCCGGGACGGAAACTGATCCAGAAATCGGCCTCCTGCGCCCCACCGCGCCGCACGATCTCCGCGCGGTCGAGGATAGCGGCAATGCCAAGACGCGGGTCCGCCTTCAGCCCGGCGAGCAGCTTGGCCACCTTGTCGCGCAACGCCGCATCGTCGCGGTTGGCGAGCACGACGCCCGCACCGCCACCGGCCAGCCAAGGCATGGCCTGCCAGTCCTTCACCTTGCCGCCCTCGAGCGTGATCAGCCCGGCCTGCAGAAAGGGGGCGAACAGGTTGACGTCGGTCGAAACCGGCAGGAAGCCGTGATCCGAAACGAGCGCCACAACCGTGTCGGGGTCGGCAGCGACCGCCGCCGCTGTCAGCTTTGCGATCATGCCGTCGATCCGCTCGAGCGCGGCGCGCGCCTCGGCACTGTCGGGGCCATGTTCATGTTCGACATGGTCGAGGCCCGCCAGATAGACGGTGGTGAAACCCGGCTTCAATCGCCCGATCAGGGTTGCGGCGGCGTCGCTGCGCGCGGCATCGGCATCGACGCTTTCGTCGATCCCCTGCGGGAAGGCAGCGATCGCGTCCGGCGCCCCATCGACCAGGCCCGGCGTGGCGAGCGCACGCAGCAGCTTGCGGTCGTCCTCGTGCCCCGTGCGCCAGATCTGCGGGATATTGGCGTCGACCGGCGCGCCAACGCTGACGGGCCAGTGGACGTTGAGCGTCTTCAGCCCCGCCTTGCGCGCCGCATCCCACAGCGTCGGCACGCGAATGTCCTCGGCATACCAATACCAGCCGGTCTGGTTGATGCCCTTGGGGTCGAAGGTCAGATTGTTGGAGATGCCGTGGCGCGCGGGGCTCGCCCCTGTGATCAACGTCGTGTGGCTGGGATAGGTCAGGCTCGGCAGGACGCCGACAACGCCGCTGGCATGCGCGCCTTCGGCAGCGAGCTTGCGCAGCGTTGGGATCTTCAGCCCCCGTGCGTCGGCCTGGGCGACGTCGCCGGGCCGAAGCCCGTCGATCGAAATCAGGAGAAGCGGGGCGGCTCCTGCCCCGGCGGGCAGGACGGCCGCCGCGATCAGGCCCAGCCAGGGCAGGAACCGCCGCATGATCAGAACACCTTCTTAACGGTGAAGAAGAAGCTTTGCGGCGCTCCGGCCAGCAGCGTCTGATTGTCCCCGGCATCGCCGAAGCCGTTCGAGCCGATCGTGGCGATATATTTCTTGTCGAACAGGTTGGTCGCGCTCGCGCGCAGCTCGAGCCCGTCGAGGAAGCCGTCGCGGAAGGTGTAGCCGACCGAGGCGTCGAACAGCACCCGGCCGCCGACCGACTGGTCGTTGGTGTAGGTGAAGTAGCGGCGGCTCATATAATCGGCGCCGATCCGGGCCGAGATGGCGCCGTCGTCATAGACGATCTCGCCCTTCGCCAGATGCTCGGGCGTATCGACCAGCGTCTTGCCCTTGATCGCCGACCGGATGGTGCCGTTGGCGTTGAAGACGTTGTCCTCATAGGTCGAGTGGTTGTAGCTGTAGGTCGCGAGCAGACTGACGGCGCCCATCAGGCGATATTGCAGCGCGGTTTCGAAACCGTAGGATTCGACGCCCCCGACATTCTGCAGCGTCGGCGGATTGCCGATGATGCCCGCGCCGTTGGCGAAGGACAGCAGGCGGTTGCGGAACTTGGCATAATAGCCGCCCGCGGTGCCCGACAGTGCGCCATGGCGGAAGCGGACGCCCGCCTCATAGGTATCCGACTTCTCCGGCTTGACATCGAGCGAGTCGAAGCCGGCCTGGGTGGTGGCGAAGGGCCCCGAGGTCGAGGCGCCGGTGAAGGCGCGGGTCACCTGGCTGAAACCGGCATAGAGCTCGGCCTCGCCGATCTTGTAGACCGCACCCGCCGACGGCTGCAGCCAGTCGCGCGAGACGATCCGGCCCTGCGCCAGCACGCCCGCCTTGACCGGGTTGGCGTCGATCGAAACGCGGAAGCCCTTGGCGCCGGCGGTCAGCGTCAGGTCGCCCAGTTCGACCCGGTCCTCGACGAAATATTGATAGGTGTGGGTGACGAAGCGGAAATCCCAGTCGGTGCGGAATGGGCTGCTGGGGAACTTCAGATGATCGCTCTGATCGGCCTTGGCCGGGTTGACCGCATAATAGCGGCGCGCCTGGTGGAAATGGTTGTTCTCCCACCAGCCGCCAACGGTCAGCGTGTTGGGGCCGCGCGTCCAGGCAAGCTTGCCGAACAGGCCACCGCGACGGATGTCATATTCGGTCGTGCGCTGCGAGATCGGGCTGCCGCTGGGGCTCGCCACATAAGGCGTCCACCACAGGCCCATGCCATGGTTGCTGTGGAAATAGGTCGACAGGCTGCCGTTGAGCGACTCGCTGAACGGTGCATCGACGGTCAGACCCGCCACATAGTCCTGCCGCAGGCCAGCGGCGTCATAATAGACGTCGTCGACGGTGGAGTAGGGCGCGGGATAGACCGTGCCAGCCGCCGGATTGGTCGGCGTCACGCCCGTGTCGCCGCGATTGGCGCCGACCTGCGCGATCTGCAGCGCCAGCGGGAAGTTGTTGCCGATATTGTCGTTGCGCAGGCCGAGCCGGCGGATCATGTCGAGCGACAGATCCTGATAATCGGTCTCGCGCCGGTCGGAGAAGCTGAAGATGCCGCTGATGATCGGACCGCCCATGTCGGCGACGATCTTGGCGTTGACCATATGCTGGTTCTGCTCGCCGACGCCCTTCCACTTGTTCAGGCCGAGATAGCCGTAGCTCAGATAGCCACGCACCTTGTCGCCGCCGGTGTCGAAGCGGACGAAGCCGCGCTTGGTCTCGTCGCTGCCATAGGTCGCCTCGACGTCGACGGCCGTGTTCTCCGACGGCGCCCGCGAGACGAACTCGATCGTGCCGCCCAGATTGTTGGTGGCGTTGGTGCCGAGCGAGCCGGCGCCCTGGGTCACGCGGGTCGTACCGATATTCTCCGGGCTGATCGCGCGGCTGATGTGGAGGCCGTTGACATTGCCATAGCTGAAGTCGCCGAGCGGGATGCCGTCGAGCGTGTAGCCGAGCTGGTTCTGGTTGAAGCCGCGGATCGAGATACGCTGCGACCATTCATAATTGCCGAAGGGATCGGCCGACTGGAAGTTGACGCTGGGCAGCTTCGAGATCGCCTTGAGCGGGCTCGAACCCGGGGCCTGGACGCGCAGATCTTCCTGGCTGATCTCCTGCACCTGGCGCGCCTGGCCGCGGCCGAAGACGACGATTTCGCCCGGCTCGGCATCGGCATCAGCGCCGGCTTCGGCGGGAACGACGTCGGCGGGCGCCGGCGCGGCATCGGCCGCATAAGCGGTGCCCGAGAGAAGCGCGAAGGTCGCGCTCGCAAGCAGGAGCTGGGAACGAATGGTCATGTGAAACCCCTTTGGCGATCGGCGCGCGGTGCGCGTCCTGTGCGCCGGCCAATTAGGAGTCCTCTGCGACAGCTTCGTGCTGGAGCGATGACGCTCTCGTTGCAGAAACGAAACGCATTTGTTGCAGCGCAATGCGGTTGCAGGAAAGCTTGGCGAACCTGTCCTTTGTGACGATTTCGCAGCTCCGGCCGCTCGGTCACAGTCGGTATCGAGCCGGCTGCGACCGGCGATTGAGAGGAACCGGAATGGCCCCCAGATTTCCGCTTTGCATGGCGTCGGGCATCATGCCCGAGGCGACCCCGCTCCAGTTGGTGGAGGCGGCGTCGAGCGCTGGGTTCGACTTTGGCGGCATGTGGATGGAGCCGGCCGACTGGACCGACCGCACCACGGCGCAGGTGAAGCGTGCACTCGACGACAGCGGGCTGCGGCTGCTCGACATCGAGGTGGTGTGGATCAAGCCCGGTCCGCCCGACCCCGATCATCTCCGCATCGTCGAGGTCGGCGCCGAACTCGGCGCGCGCAACGTGCTGTGCGTCAGCAGCGACCCCGACCGGGGCGCCACGCGCGACAAGCTGGCGCCGCTTGCCGAGGCGGGCAGCCGGCACGGTATCCGCATCAATCTGGAATTCGGCCTGTTCACCGAGGTTAAGACGATCCACGAGGCGAGCGCGATCCTGCGCGAGATCGACGACCCCGCCTGCGCGCTGCTGGTCGACAGCCTCCACTGGTCCCGCTCGGGCGGAACGCTGGACGAAATCGCCGCGCTGCCGCCCGGCTGGACCAGTTATGTCCAGTTGTGCGACGCACCGGCTGTCGGTCCGTCGCGCGACGACGCGGAGGGCATTTTGGTCGAGGCGCTCGACGGGCGGATGGCGATGGGTACGGGCGGCTTGCCCCTGCGCGAGATCGTGGCGCTGCTGCCCGAGGGCCTACCGATTGCGATCGAGGAACGGTCGAAGGCGCTCCGCGATGGCTGGCCCGATCTCAATCAGCGTGCGGCGCGACTGCTGGAGACGTCGCGCGCTTTCTTCGACCGGCTGAAGGACGGCTGACCGAGGCGGAAAAAAGAAAGGCCCTCGCTCCGGGGGCGGGGAGCGAGGGCCAACCTGGCGTTCGTCACGCAGGCGGGGCGCGATGGTCTTCTCGAGCAACAGGGGGGAATCTCGAGAAGGTCGCGTCCGCTGAAAGGGGTTCTAGGGCAGCTTAGCTGTCGCCTGAATGAACGAACCCGTTAATTGCGCGGTCCCCTCGGGCGTGGGTCGTCCCATTTGAACGTCTTGTCGGATATCGGCACCCCATAAGCCTGATTCGACAGGCGCACGGTCGAGCGTCCGTTCTGCGCATCGACCACCGTCCAGCCTATCAGCTTGAGCCCGGCTGGCCCATTGCCGCGCACAAAGGCGATGGTGATCGTCCCGAACTCCGGATGTTTCGGATCGCGCGCCTCGACCAGGGTGGTGCCGGGTGCCGCCCCATCCACGACCTTGGCGAAGCGGCTTATGTCCTTGCTGGGATCGATCAGCACCGACAGCGGCGAATTGCCGACCGGCCAGCGCGACACCTGCCGCACCGAATAGTCGATCATCGTCAGCGCCTTGCCATCGCCCACGATCAGCAAGGGTACACCCTTCTGATATTCGAAACGCACGCGGCCTGGTTGGCGCAGGCTGAGCTTCCCGGACAGCGCCTTGCCGTTGCGGTCGGTCTGGACGAAGTCGGCGGTCATCGTCGTGATCCCGCGCAGATGGGCGGACACCTCCGCCAGCGCACCGGATGGGGCCGCCACGGCGGGCGTCGCGGCGGCCAGCGCGATCGGAACGAGAGACAGGGCGGGGGACAGGAAAAGCGAACGCATGAATGTCCTTCTTGTCGTTTCGCGGTCGCTTATGAAGGAGCCGCGCTGAATTGGGAATGAAGCGGGGCAACGTCCCGAAAGGCGATCGGGTTTCCTATATGCGATCCATGACCGCCCGTGCCTTGACCCCGGAAGAATGCCGCCTCGTCGAAGAGGTGTTCGGTTCCTCCTTCGATACGGAGCCGGTGCGCATCCACCGCGTGCGCTGGTGGCGTTTCCAGCCGCGCAACGTACTGATGGCACCGGACGGCCATCTCTGGTGCCATCCCGACGGCCCGCTCTACCGGGAGTGCTATGCTTCCGCGCCGATCGGGATGCAGGCGCTGTTCGTCCATGAGATGACCCATGTCTGGCAGGCCCAACGCGGAGGCCGTTGGTATCTGCCGCTGATGCGGCACCCCTTTTGTCGATATGTCTATACATTGAAGCCGGGCAAACCCTTCGCCCGCTATGGCATCGAGCAGCAGGCCGAGATCGTGGCAGACGCCTTCCTCCTGTCGCGCGGCGTGCCGCGACCGGGCAAGCCGGCGTTGGAGGCCTATCGGGCGATGCTGCCTTCAGATTTCCTTCCGACCGAACCTCCCCTCCACCATCCTGCGGATGGTCCCCCTCCCCGTTCCGGGGAGGAACTTTTCGGCGCACGACACCCGAGTTCCTCCCCGGAACGGGGAGGGGGACCGGCGGAGCCGGTGGAGGGGAAGCCGCGACCTTCGGGCGGGGAATGGTAGAGTTATGGAAGCGCCCACACCATACAATACAACCTCCCCAAGCTCTCGACTCCGCTGGCGTGATTCGGGACTCGGCGCTAAATGCGCCCGATGATTCCCACCGGCCTGCTCGGCGGCAGCTTCAATCCGGCGCATTACAGCCACCGCCATATCAGCCTGTTCGCCCTGCGCGCGCTAAGGCTGCGCGAGATGTGGTGGCTGGTATCGCCAGGCAATCCGCTGAAGGCCGGCGCGCGCGACATGGCGCCGCTCGCGGCACGGCTGTCGTCGGCGGAACGACTGGCCCGCCGGGCGCCGATCCGGCCGACCGCGATCGAGGCTCGGCTGGGCACGCGCTACACCGCCGACACGATCCGTGCGCTCGTCCGCCGCTATCCAAAAAGGCGCTTCGTCTGGGTGATGGGCGCCGACAATCTTGAGCAGTTCGACCGCTGGCGCGACTGGCGCGGCATAGCGCGCAGTGTCACCATTGCCGTCATCGCCCGTCCGGGCTATGATGAGGCCGCCCGCACCTCAAAGGCGATGGGCTGGCTACGGCGCTTCGTCCGGCCCGCGGCCAAGGCGAAAGACTGGACGAGATGGAGAACGCCGGCCCTCGTGCTGCTGCACTATTATCCTGATCGCGGTTCCGCTACGCGGCTCCGGGCCAAGGACCCAGGCTGGCACCTTTCCCATGACAAAAAAGGCTTGCGAGACCGCGTGACCCGCCGGCCGCTTCCCAAGGAGGTACATTGACCGCCCCAGACAGCATCGGGCCTGCCGGAACCGCCGGCGCCAAGGATGCAGACCCTTCGGACCGGCTGCATCAGCTGATCCTGAAGTCCCTCGACGACGATCAGGCGATCGAAACCGTCTCGATCCCGCTCGCCGGCAAGTCGTCGATCGCCGATTACATGGTGATCGCCTCCGGCCGTTCGACCCGCCAAGTGGCCTCAATGGCCATGAAGCTGGCTGACAAGATCAAGAGCGAAATCGGCAAGGCCGTCCGCATCGAAGGTCTGCCGACCGCAGACTGGGTGCTGATCGACGCAGGCGACGTGATCGTCCACCTGTTCCGCCCCGAAGTCCGCAGCTTCTACAATCTCGAGCGGATGTGGAATTTCGGAGACGCGCCCGCCCCCGTCGCGGTCCAGGGCTGATCGCGGCGTAACGCGGCCGGCAAGGAACGAACGTGCTGCTGCACATCGTCGCGCGCGGCAGGATAGGCCGTGGCCCCGAGGCCGATCTCGTCGAACGCTATATGAAGCGCGTCGCCTGGCCGACGAAGATCACCGAGCTCCCCGACAGCGGCGGCCGCGTGCCGCTGCGCGAGCCCGGCACCATGCTGGTCCTGCTCGACGAGAAGGGCCAGCAGATGGGCTCGATGGCCTTTGCCGAGACGCTCGGGCGCTGGCGGGATGACGGCCGGCGTGAGGCGCGCTTCATGATCGGAGCAGCGGACGGCTTCGAGGAGGCCGAACGCCGGGATGCCGATCTTCTGATCGCGTTCGGAAAGGCGACCTGGCCCCACCTCCTCGCCCGCGCCATGCTGGCCGAACAGTTGTGGCGCGCCACCAGCATATTGGCCGGACACCCCTATCATCGCGAGGGCAGCCGTGGCGCCTGACCGGGCGCGCGGCATCCGCCTGATGTGTTGCGCCATGGCCCTGCTGGGGACCGCCATGCCCGGCGAGACACCCGCCGCCCGGGTGGATCCAGCCATCATGGAACAGCAGCGCGCGATGGGCGTGGCACAAAAGCAGGCACGCGCGGCAGAGCGGCGCGCGATGCAGCTCGAACGCCAAGCACGGGCGATGCGCCGCGCGGCCGACCGGTCGCGGGCCGAGCAGGCCGCCGCCGCCGCCGCGATCCAGGGCGCCGAAGCGCGCATCGCCGCCGCCCAGGCCCGCATCCTCATCATCGACCGGCTGCGCGCGCGCCAGCGAGCCCGCCTGGCCGAGCGGCAAGGCCCGATCGTGCGCCTGACAGCCGCGCTGCAGACGATGGCCCGCCGGCCCGCTGCGCTGGCGCTCGTGCAGCCGGGTTCGATCGACGACATGATCCATGTCCGCTCGCTGCTCGGCACCGCCCTGCCGGAGATAAGGCGCCGGACGGCGGGCCTCCGCGCAGAGGTCGACCGCGCCGACGCGTTGCGCCGCCAGGCCGACGTCGCCGTGGCGGCCCTTCGTCACGAACAGGATCAGCTGCACATCGAGCAACGCGCGCTCGCGCGGCTCGAAGCGGACCAGCGGCGACAGTCGCAGGGCCTCGTCGACGATGCGATGACGCAACAGGATCGTATGATCGCGATGGGTGAGAAGGCGAGGGATATCGCCAGCCTGATCGAGCAGCTGGACGAGCAATCCGACATCAGAGTGCGGCTCGCCAGCCTCGACGGGCCGCGGCTCCGTCCCGCGCTGCCCGGCCACGCCAGCCTGCCCGCACCGTCGGCCGCGGTCGCGATGCTGCAAGGCGTGACTAAGCCGCCGCGCTACCGGCTGCCGGTCTTGGGCCGGATCGTCAGCGGCATGGGGGAGGTCTCCGACTCGGGTGTCCGCGCGCGGGGTATCACGCTGGCCACCGCCCGCAATGCGCAGGTGGTCGCCCCGGCCGCCGGTCGCGTTTCCTATGCCGGACCTTTCCGCAGCTACGGCGGGATCGTAATCGTCGACCATGAGGATGGCTGGTCGACGCTCGTCACAGGACTCGGCCGCCTGCATGTGCGGACGGGCGCCGAGCTGATCGAGGGCAGCCCGATCGGAACTGCCGGCGGCGGAAGTCCGCGCGTCACCGTCGAGCTGCGCCACCGCGGAGTACCGGTGGACCTGCTGCCGATCGTCAGTGGGCAATAAGTGACGGCCGATCGGACAGATTGTACCACTTCGGTCCGATTCCGTTACACTACCGGATTGCAAATGCGTCGCGTCTTCGTACCAACTGCAATTGCAGGCTTGCGGTCTCGCTATGGGGCAGAGATCCGGGGCGGAGGTTTGCGGTGAAGCTGTTCGGCTATTTCAGGTCTTCCGCCGCTTATCGTGTGCGGATCGCACTCAACCTCAAGGAAATCGGTGTCGATCAGTCCCCGGTGAACTTGCTCGCGGCAGAGGCGCTCCCGTCCTATCGCGCACAGGTTAACCCGCAGGGGCTGTTGCCCGCGCTCATTACCGACGAAGATGGCATTCTTGTCCAGTCGCTCGCGATCATTGAATATCTGCAAGAGATTCATCCGGAGCCGCCGCTTCTCCCCTTCGATCCGTCGGCACGTGCTTATGTCCGTGCAGCGGCGCAGATGATCGCCTGCGATATTCATCCGCTCGCCAACCTCCGCGTCCTCCGTCATCTCAAGGCGGAGCTCGGTCAGGATCAGGAGCAGATCGACCGCTGGTATCGCCATTGGGTGCGCGACGGGCTCGAGCGGCTCGAAGCCTTCGTTCGTGCGAGCGGCCGGGCGGGGCGCTTCCTGTGTGGCGATACGCCCGGCATGGCCGATTGCTGCCTCGTGCCGCAGCTGTTCAACGCCCGTCGCTTCAACTGCGCGCTCGACGGTCTCGACACGCTGCTCACGATCGACGCGCGTTGCGGCGCGATCGACGCCTTCCAACGCGCACATCCTTCGCTCCAGCCAGACGCGGTCTGAGGCGGCAAGGCGCTTTCCTCCGGGCTGTGGGGCGGGCATAGCGGCGACGGGCGGGCGAAAGTTCCGCCGATTCATAAGATGAGGAGATGGAGAATGGCGGGCGGATTCGGCGCGACGACCACGACGGATGAGGTCCTCGACGCTATCGACCTGACGGGGAAGCGCTATCTGGTCACCGGCGTTTCGGCCGGGCTCGGCGTGGAAACGGCGCGAGCGCTGGTCGCTCATGGTGCGTCGGTGATCGGCGCGGCCCGCGATCTGGCGAAGGCCGAAGCGGCGACGGCCGAGATAGGTGCCGCGGCGGGCCCGGGCAGCTTCGATCTGATCGAACTCGACCTTGCTTCGCTCGCCAGCGTGCGTGCGGCAGCCGACCGGTTGCTTGCCGATGGGCGCCGGTTCGATGCCGTGATCGCCAATGCGGGGATCATGGCGACTCCGGAAGGCCGCACCGCCGACGGGTTCGAGCTTCAGTTCGGCACCAACCATCTCGGCCATTTCCTGTTCGTGAATCAGATCGCCCCGTTGATCGTCGATGGCGGGCGTTTCGTCAGCCTGTCCTCGGGCGCGCATCATTTCTCGGACATCGACATCGCTGATCCCAATTTCGAGACCATGCCTTATGACCCTTGGCTTGCCTATGGCGCCGCGAAGACCGCCAATGCGCTGTTCGCGGTCGAGTTCGACCGCCGTCATCGCGCGCGTGGTATCCGGGCCGCCTCGGTCCATCCGGGCGGGATCAACACCGAACTGGGTCGCTATATGAGCGAAGAGGCACAGGCGACGCTGGCAGCCGCGATCGCGGAGATGCAGGCGAGCGGCCAGGGCTTCGCGTTCAAGTCGGTGCCCCAGGGCGCCGCGACCTCGGTCTGGGCAGCGACCGTCGCCGACCCAGCGGAAATTGGCGGCCGCTATCTCGAGGATTGCCACGTCGCCGAGACGGTCGAGGCGCAAAGCGTCGGCTTCGGCGTCCGCTCCTACGCGCTGGACGCCGAGCGTGCGAAGCTGCTGTGGGACAAGAGCGAGGAGCTGGTGGGGGAGCGGTTCTGAACGACGACGGGCAAGCCCGGAAGGGCTCGCCCGTCATGTCATCATCGCTGAAATGAAGTGGTCGGGGAGAGAGGATTCGAACCTCCGGCCCCTGCCTCCCGAAGACAGTGCTCTACCAGGCTGAGCTACTCCCCGACGGAGATCCGGTCGTTTTTAGGCCTCGGGAGCCGACCGGATTGAGCCAAGTGGGGCGCCTATAGGGGGCGGCCCGATTCCATGCAAGCGGGTAATCGCGACTTTTTCAGATTGTCGCGTTCGCGCATGATCGGGAGGCGCCCGATGGGCCCGGCGGTGCGCTTATCCACCTCGCTCCAAAGGAAAAGGCCGGCCGGGTCGGCGTCGGGGCAGGCCTCTGGCCTCTCTCCGCGACACCGGCCCGACCGGCCTTTCTATTCCTTGGCGCAGAACCGACGCCGTCAGGCGGCCTTGGCGTTCTTCGCGGCCTCGATCGCCTCGATCACGATACGACGGGCCTCGTCGGCATCGCCCCAAGTACCGATGCGGACCCACTTCTTGGCTTCGAGATCCTTATAGTGGGTGAAGAAATGCTCGATCTGCTGCATCACGATCTCGGGCAGATCGTCTCGCTCGCCGACCTTCGAATAATAAGGGAAGGTGCCGTCGACCGGCACGGTCAGCAGCTTCTCGTCGCCGCCGGCCTCGTCCTCGAGCTTGAGCACGGCGATCGGGCGGACGCGGACGACGCAGCCCGGCACGAAGGGCGAGCGCGCGACGACGAGCGCGTCGAGCGGATCGCCGTCGGGCGACAGCGTGTGCGGCACGAAACCGTAATTGGCGGGATACCGCATCGGCGTGTGCAGGATGCGGTCCACGAAGAGCGCGCCCGACTTCTTGTCGAACTCGTACTTCACGGGCTCGCCACCCACCGGCACTTCGATGATGACGTTGAGGCTGTTGGGCGGATCGTCGCCCACGGGGATGAGGTCGATGTTCATGGCGCGCCTTTATGCTGCACCGCATCCGATTCCAAGCCGAATCACCGCTGCTTCCCCGGTTTTCGGCGCATCGTCCGTGCACGGGCGGGGGCGATCGCGCGCGTCGCCTGCGCGCAAAGCGCTTCCCCGCCGCGCGATGTGGCGATAAGGGCGCGGCATGAGCAGGATCGAAACACCGCGCCCGATCCGGGGCACGCAGGACATGCTGGGCGAACAGGCGCGCCGCTTCGGCCATGTGGTCGAGACGTTCGACCGGGTCCGCCGCCTTTACGGTTTCGGGCGGGTCGAGGTGCCGGTGATCGAGCCGACCGCTGTCTTCGCCCGCTCGCTAGGCGAGACGACCGACGTCGTTTCCAAAGAAATGTACAGCTTCGAGGACCGCGGCGGCGATTCGGTGACGCTGCGGCCCGAGTTCACTGCGGGCATCTGTCGCGCCTATCTGACCGAGGGTTGGCAGCAATATGCGCCGCTCAAGGTCGCGACACACGGACCGCTGTTCCGCTACGAGCGGCCGCAAAAGGGGCGCTATCGTCAATTCCACCAGCTCGATGCCGAGATCCTCGGCGCGGGCGAGCCGCAGGCCGATGTCGAGCTGCTGTGCCTTGCCGACCAGCTGCTGCGCGAGCTCGGCGTGTCGGACGGGGTCACGCTGACGCTCAACACGCTGGGCGATGGCGAGACCCGCGACGCCTGGCGCGCGGCGCTGATTGCGCATTTCGAGAAGCATCGCGGCGAGCTGAGCGAGGACAGCCTCGACCGGCTGGCCAAGAATCCGCTGCGCATCCTCGACAGCAAGGACCCGCGCGATCGCCCGATCGCCGATGCGGCGCCCGAGATCGATGCCTATCTGTCGGCCGAGGCGGGGAGCTTCTTCGAGGCGGTCACGCGCGGGCTGGAGGCGGCGGGGGTCGCCTGGACGCGCAATGCGCGGCTGGTGCGCGGGCTCGACTATTATCGTCACACGGCGTTCGAGTTCGTCACCGATCGCCTCGGCGCGCAGGGCACCGTGCTCGGCGGCGGGCGCTATGACGGGTTGATCGAGGCGCTCGGCGGTTCGCCGACCCCGGCGGTCGGCTGGGCGGCGGGCATCGAGCGTCTGGCGATGCTGATCGACGAGCCGGCGGCGGATCGGATCGATGTCGCGGTCGTCCCGATGGGCGAGGCAGCGCAGGCGCTGGCAGGCCAAGTGCTTGCCGATCTGCGCCGGGGCGGACTGTCCGCCGACATGGCTTATAAGGGCAATATGAAGCGGCGCATGCAGAAGGCCGATGCTGCCGGCGCGCGTTATGCCGTGATCATCGGGGAGGATGAGGTCGCGCGCGGCGAGGTTTCGCTCAAGGACATGGGCGCACAGAGCCAGCGGCCGGTCGCGGTCGATGCGCTGGTGGCGGTGCTGAAGGGCTGATCGCGCATGGCAGGAGCGATCAGTTCGGCGCGGATCGCGCAGATCGAGGCCCGGCGCGACGAGCTCCAGGCCTTGATGGCGCGCGGCGATCTGCCGTCGGACCAGTTCGTCCAGCTGTCCAAGGACTATGCCGAGATCGAGCCGGTCGCGGTGGCGGCCGGCGAGGTGCGGCGTCTGCGCGCCGAGCTCGAGGTGCTGCGCGGCATGGCCGAGGACGAGAACGGCGACGCCGAGCTCAAGGCCATGGCGGTCGAGGAGGTCGAGGATCTTCGCGCGCGACTGCCCGCAGCCGAGCGCGATCTCGCGCTCAAGCTGCTGCCGCGCGATGCCGCCGACGAACGATCGGCTATGCTCGAAATCCGCGCCGGGACCGGTGGCGACGAGGCGGCGCTGTTCGCGGGCGACCTGTTCCGCATGTATCAGCGCTATGCCGAGAGCCGGGGGTGGCGGGTCGAGCTGATCTCGGCCAGCGCGGCGGATTTGGGCGGCTATAAGGAGGTGGTCGCCAGCGTGACCGGCGCGGGCGTGTTCGCCCGGTTGAAGTTCGAGAGCGGCGTCCATCGCGTCCAGCGCGTCCCTGTGACGGAATCGGGCGGCCGCATCCACACCTCGGCAGCGACCGTCGCGGTGCTGCCCGAGGCGGAGGACGTCGACGTCCAGATCGACGACAAGGATCTGCGCATCGACGTGTACCGCTCGTCGGGGCCCGGTGGCCAGTCGGTCAACACGACGGACAGCGCGGTCCGCATCACCCACTTGCCGACCGGGCTGGTGGTGATCCAGCAGGACGAGAAGTCGCAGCACAAGAACAAGGCCAAGGCGCTCAAGGTGTTGCGCACCCGTCTCTACGAGATGGAGCGCGAGCGGCTCGCCAGCGAGCGGGCCGGCGCGCGCAAGTCGATGGTCGGTTCGGGCGACCGGTCCGAGCGGATACGCACCTATAATTTCCCGCAGGGACGCGTGACCGACCACCGCATCAACCTGACGCTGCATCGTCTCGACGAGATATTGGAAGGGCCGGGGCTCGACGAACTGGTGGGCGCGCTGATCGCCGAGGACGAGGCGGAGCGGCTGGCCCAGCTCGATGGCTGAGACCGTCCGCGCGGCGTTGGCGCGCGCGGCCGCGGAGCTTGCCGACTGGAGCGTATCGGCTCGGCTCGACGCCGAACTGTTGATGGCGTCGGCGCTCGGCGTCGGACGCGATGCGCTGCTGCTCGGGCGGCTCGACGACCCGTCCCCGGTTGCGTTCGAGGCTTTACTCGATCGCCGCCGCCGGCACGAGCCGGTCGCCTATATCGTGGGAGAGCGTGACTTCTGGACGATCACGCTGGCGGTCGGGCCGGGCGTCCTCGTCCCTCGCCCGGACAGCGAGACGCTGATCGAGGCGGCGGTCGAGCATTTCGGAGGGTGCGGGCCGGCGACGATCCTCGATCTCGGCACGGGCTCAGGTGCGCTGCTGCTCGCCGCACTGGCGGAATGGCCCGATGCCAGGGGCGTGGGAGTCGACCGGTCTGACGATGCGCTGGCCATCGCGACGCGGAATGCGGAACGGCTCGGTCTCGCAGTGCGCGCGGAGTTGCGGGCAGGGGATTGGGGGCAGGGGATAGAAGGACCGTTCGACCTGATCCTGTGCAACCCACCTTATATAGAGATGGATGCCGATCTGGCTGCGGAGGTGCGTGGCTACGAACCCGCCGGCGCGCTGTTCGCCGGAATCGATGGGCTGGACGATTATCGCCGGCTGGGACCTGACATAGCGCGACTGCTGGCGCCCGCTGGACTCGCGGTGGTCGAGATCGGATGGACTCAGGCGGAGGCGGTTTGCGCGCTGCTGGCGGACGCTGGCCTGACCACCATGGTTCGGCAGGATCTGGGCGGGCGCGACCGGGCGATCGTCGCTCGCCACTGACCTTTTGTCGTAGAGCGCACATTATCCGCTTGGAATCCGCTGCGCCTGCCCCTACATCGGAAGCCACGGTGAGGGCAGGGTCCGTTCGCGTGCACCCGCCCGATGCCACGACCCCCAATGGCAGGGGCGCCCCAACAGGCGACCATGACGTGCGGTGGATGCGGTGCCCAAAAGGCCCGCGCCGTAGGGCGGCGTGCATCATGCAGCTTGGGGACGATGGCCCCTGACGTAATCCGGGATGGTCCCGGTGTGGGAGTGGTGAACCTATACCACCAGTGACGAGGACATCGGTAAGTTGATAAACAATCGGCAGAACGGCCGCCGTCGCGGTCGTGGCGGTGGTTCGGGTGCACCCCGGCCGAACGGTGGCAATGGGGGCCAGGATCGGGGCAACCGCATCGACAATCGTGCGCGGGGCAACGCCGCCCAGCTGCTCGAAAAGTACAAGGCGCTCGCCCGCGACGCGCAGATGCAGGGTGACCGGGTCAACACCGAATATTACCTCCAGTTCGCCGACCATTATTTCCGGGTGCTGAGCGAAAGCCGCTCTCGCTTCGAGGAGCAGCAGCCGCGCCCGCGCCGCGACGATTTCTCGATGCAGTCCGACGAGGAATATGGCGATGAGGGCGAGCGCGTCGGTAGCGAGGACGTCCAACCGTCGCGCGGCGACGAGCAGGGCGAGCAGCGACGCCGCGACGGTGGTCAGCGGTACGAGCAGAATCGCCAGGAGCAGAATCGCTACGAGCAGCCCCGCTACGATCAGGATGGCGAGCGGCAGCAGCGTTCGGCCGATGAAGGCGATGCCGGCGAGGGAGAGGAGCGGCGTCCACGTCGCGGTCGTCCTCCGCGGGGCGAGCGTCGCTATGATGGCGAGCAGCAGGCTCGTCGTCCGGATGAGAGCGAGTCGGCGCCGGTTGCCGAGGTTGCACCTGCGCCCGCCCCTGTCGCATCCGACGAAGGCGAGGAGCGTCCCGTCCGCCGTCGCGGCCGTCCGCCGAAGGTGCAGCCGAGCGAGCAGCTGGAGGCGGATCGTTTGCCCCCGTCGCTGTCCTTGACGGTCGCATCGAGCGACGATGGCGAAGAGGCGCCGAAGCCACGGGCAACTCGCACGCGCAAGCCGCGCGGCGAGGCCGCTGCGGTCTGAACGGTCGTCTCAGGTCGAAAAGTGAAAGGGCGGTCTTCGGGCCGCCCTTTTTTCGTCCACCGCAATTTCAGGCTTAGCGGTCCCGGCGATCCCAGCGCGCGCTCGGATCTTGTTCTGGCTTGTCGATCTTGCCGACCTCGGCGTCATGGCCACTGCCCGCACTCAGGAAGATCAGCGCCATCAGGCCGCCTCCGACCAGCACCGACAACGATACGCCTGCACAGGTGGCGATGATGACGGCCACCGTGAGCGGTGAACCGTCGGCCCACAGATAGAAGAGGGCGGCGCCGACGGCGGCGATCGCCGTCACGCTCACCCAGCGCATGATCCAGCGGAAGCGGGCCCAGGCGTGATGGTTGGAAAGCGGGGCGGTCGGGTCTTTGCGAGAGGCGGACATGGCTTTCCTTTGGTCCTGAAAAGTGGGATCATCAAGCTTGCAGGGACCCGGCGGCTTCCGGACCAACGCGCCCGGATCAAGAGACCCGCGCCCCGCACATGCGGCCCCGGCCGAATGGGTCGGTCGCGGGCGTAGGGGAAGGAGGCCGATATGACGATTGCGTCCATATTGAAGGGTCGCGACGACCACAGCATCATCCACGCCACGGCGGACATGCAGGTGAAGGAGGTTCTGTCCCTGCTCGCCGACCGGCGGATCGGCGCGGTTCCGGTGATAGGCCAGGAACGGGTCGTGGGCATCATGTCCGAACGGGACATGATCTACGGACTGCGGGCCGAGGGCGCCTCCTTTCTCGAGCGGAGGGTGGGCGATGTCATGACGACGCCGGTGATCACGGTCCCAAGCGTGACCGATCCGCTGCATGCCCTGGGGATGATGACGAGACGGCGCATCCGCCACCTGCCGGTCGTCGATGACGGTGTGCTCGTAGGGTTCGTCTCGATCGGTGACCTGGTGAAGGCCCGGATCGAGAAGATCGAGAGCGAGGCTGCCGCCATGCGCGAGTACATCCAGACCGCATGATCAGAAAAATCGGGCAGTTTCCGATGGTTGCCGTTGCGGAAGGCACCTTCTCACTGCCCGATTCCGAATCGCCGAGGTTGTGATTCGGGCGGGTGATTCGATCCCAATCGTCGCAATCGGCACGCCGAAAGCCCGGAAAATAAGGCTCGTTTTGGCGCTGTAGAAAAATTGTAATTTTGTTGTTGACCGGGAACCGGGTCGCCCATAGAAGCCGCTCCACCGACGGCGGCGGCGCGGTTCTACCGGCTGCTACCGAGCTTCCTGATCGCTAACCCGATCACCCGAAGAGCAATCTTGGGGGAAGGAAGTTTTCGGTTCTTTGACATTGTTGGAACAGATGAAGGGACATGTGGGCGGCGGCTCCGTGTACTGGCGGCTTCAAGGCGTCGGTTGCATGGTAAGTTTAAGTCGTTCCATGTCCTGAATATGCAACACACTT